>ERZ779890.1670-NODE-1670-length-22271-cov-8.655158_pt1 | contig 22271 bp, 18 predicted proteins | sample MGYA00511553_ERZ779890 | MGnify/ENA primary metagenome ERZ779890 (study PRJEB29588, sample SAMEA2152064) | human gut metagenome | biome: human gut; feature: human-associated habitat; material: faeces | place: Denmark | collected 2008/2010 ... | reverse complement strand
GCGGGGAAGGCGGGAGCCGTGTCCTGCCCCCGGACGCCGCCGACCGCCAGACAAAGGCAGATAACTGGCAATATAAAGGATTTCATACGACGCATGATACATATCCGGGAAAAACATTCCTGTCAAACTTCAGCGTCATTCCGGCCCGGTTTTGCAAAAAGACCAGAGCTTTTATTCCGTGCCGGGCGCGGCCCCCGCAGGCAGGGTGTCCTCCACTTCCCCGGTTACGCCGTCAACGGCCACGCGGCGCACGGCATAAAGCGCGGCTTCATCCCCGCTTTTTCCAGATACGAACGCCCAGTAATAGGACTTCCGGTCATGGTAGCAGGCCCATTCCCCGCCAACGCCGGGCCGGGCCTCCATCAGGAGGGAATAGGAGTCCGCAGGAGACACCGCAAACCCGCGCGGGGTCTCCAGCCCGGCGGATGGGAAGGACCGGATTTCCCCCCTCCACACCAGTTCCAGAGGCGAGGACGACAGCAACCCGTCCGCCAGATGGCTGCCCGCCAGCATCTGGTGCGCTCCGAACATGGGGAGGCAGGACGCACAGAGGGAAAGGGAACAGCCGGCGGCGGCGCGCAGGAAAATATGAAAGGGAAAAGACATGGCGTGCTTCGGGAAATTGCGGAAAGGAATCAACTCCCCAACGCTTCCCCAGTCAATCAAAAAGGCGCCAATTTCCGGGAAAAAAGGGAGAATGACCGCGCGGCGCGGAAAGCGGGCCTTTCCTGCGGCGTCCGGAAAGGAAACCGTGCCTTTCCCTGCCGGACAGGGGGGCCGCTTGACATCCCTTTTCCGCACTCCTATAGTTTGCACTCCGTTGAAAAAAGAGCCGGATTCATGACACCCCAGTCACGCAACATCTCGGAATTGGAAAACGCATCCGTCTGGCGTCTTCTGGTCCAGTATTCCCTGCCCTCCATCGCAGGCATGGTGGTGTACTCCCTGTACAACATCATTGACAGCGTGTTCATCGGCCACGGCGTGGGACCGCTCGCCCTTTCCGGCCTGGCGGTCACCTTCCCCATCATGAACCTGACCTTCGCCCTGGGAACGCTGGTGGGCATAGGCGGGGCGGCCATCAGCTCCATCAGGCTGGGCAAGAAGGACCCGGAGGGGACGGAGCACACGCTGGGGAACGTCCTGGTGATGAGCCTGATCGCCTCCGTGGTGCTCGCCGTTCCCACACTGATTTTCCTCAAGGAAATTCTGGCCGCCTTCGGAGCCAGCGGGCAGACTCTGGCCTACGGGTATGACTTCATGCTGGTCACCCTGCTGGGGCTGCCCGTCACGTACGTCTTTTTCAATCTCAACCACGTGATGCGGGCCACGGGCTACCCGAAGAAGGCCATGGGCTCCACCCTGCTTTCCGTAGGCATCAACATCGTTCTGGCGCCCATCTTCATTTTCTGGCTCAAGTGGGGCATCACCGGGGCGGCGCTCGCCACGCTGATCGCCCAGATTGCCGGCATGGCGCGCGTACTCATCCATTTTTCAGATAAATCCAGCGCCGTCCATTTCCGCAGCGGCATCTGGAACCTGAAAAAAGCCATCGTCACCGGCATCCTGTCCATCGGACTGGCTCCGTGCCTGGTGAACGTGTGCGGCAGCGCGGTGGCCATTGCCATCAACAGGCAGCTTGCGGACCACGGCGGGGACCTGGCCATAGGCGCCTTCGGCATCATCAACCGGATTCTCATCCTGTTCGCGATGCTCGTCATCGGCCTCACGCAGGGCATGCAGCCCATCATCGGCTACAATCACGGAGCCATGAAGCCGGAACGGGTGCTGCTTACCCTGAAATACGGGGTGATTACGGGCACGGCGTTCACCACGGCGGGCTTCCTGGCCTGCATGTTCTTTTCCCACGGCATTGCGGCCCTGTTTACGGATGACGCACAATTGATCAGCCTGGCCGCGGGCGGTCTGAAGATCGTCATTCTGGCCTTTCCGCTCATCGGCAGCCAGATCGTCATCGGGAACTTTTTCCAGGCCATCGGCAAGGCGAGGCTGGCCATTTTCCTCTCCCTCACCCGCCAGCTGCTGTTCCTGCTGCCGTTCCTGCTGATTTTACCGGAGTTCTGGGGGCAGACGGGCGTGTGGGCGTCCATGCCGCTGGCGGACGTTCTTTCCTCCATCGTCACCCTGTGGTTTATCCGCAGGTTCCTGAAGTATTACTGCGGGAAAAACCGGGAATACCTGGCGCAGCCTGCCGGGCAGGTCTAACATTTCCGGCGGCCTTGTTGCGTCCTTTTTCAAGGACATGATACTGGCAGTATGCCTAACGCGCCGCGTTTTACGGACTCTATGTTGATGACAGCCCCCTATGGAATGAGGCGGAAAGCCCGGAGCTTTTCACGGCGTCCGCGCAACCGCCTCCGCTCCACCGCGGCGGAAAAAGACAAATGCGGAAAAATTATTCTGACCAAACTCACAGAGACGATGAAAAACGGAATCATGATGCAATACTTTGAGTGGAACCTGCCCAACGACGGACAGTTCTGGAACAAACTGAAGGAAGACGCCCCCCATCTGGAGGAAATAGGGGTGACGGCCGTCTGGATTCCGCCGGCCTACAAGGGCAAGGAACAGAACGACGTGGGATACGGCACCTACGACCTGTTTGATCTGGGGGAATTCGACCAGAAAAACACCGTGCGCACCAAGTACGGCACCAAGCAGGAGCTCCAGGACGCCATCAAGGCCCTCCACGACCACCATGTGGACGTTTACCTGGACGCCGTGATGAACCACAAGGCCGGGGCCGATTACACGGAAAAGTTCATGGCCAAGGAAGTGGACGAGAACAACCGGGAGGAGGAAACCACGGACGCCTACGAAATTGAAGGCTGGACCGGATTTAATTTCCCCGGCCGCGGAGACAAGTATTCCGACTTCAAATGGCACTGGTACCACTTTACCGGCACGGATTACGACAACAAGACGGGCAAAACCACCGTGTTCAAGATCATGGGGGACGGGAAGGACTGGAGCAGCGGCGTGGATGACGAAAATGGAAATTACGACTACCTCATGTTCGCCAATCTGGACTTCGACCACCCGGAAGTGGTGAAGGAGATGGAAAAATGGGGCGTATGGGTCTCCCGCGAACTTGACCTGGACGGCATGAGGCTGGACGCCATCAAGCACATCAACGACGAGTTTATCAAGAAGTTCCTGGCTGCCGTCCGCAAGGAGCGGGGCGAGGATTTCTACGCCGTGGGGGAATACTGGAAGCAGGACCTGGATTCCCTGGACGAATACCTGAAGGAGGAACGCTACAAGGTGGACCTTTTCGACGTGCCCCTGCACTACAACATGTACCAGGCTTCCGAACACGGCCGGGATTACGACCTGACCAAGATTCTGGACGGAACGCTGGTCCAGAACCACCCCACCCTGGCCGTCACCTTTGTGGACAACCACGATTCCCAGTGGGGCAGTTCCCTGCAATCAGCCGTCAAGGACTGGTTCAAGCCTTCCGCCTACGCACTGATCCTGCTCATGAAGGACGGCTACCCCTGCATCTTTTACGGGGATTACTACGGCGTCAGCGGCAATCCGCCCGTGCACCGCGGCATCATTGACAACCTGCTGGAAATCCGCAAGAACCACGCCTACGGGGAGCAGAATTACTACTTCGATCATCCGAATACCATCGGCTTCACCCGAGTGGGGGACGAACAGCATCCGAAATCCGGCGTGGCTGTACTCATCTCCAACGGGGAAAACGGGGACAAGGTCATGAACGTGGGCAAACAGCACGCGGGAGAAACCTGGAAGGAAGCCACCGGAAACGTGGAGGAAACCGTCACCATCGACGACGAAGGCAACGGTCAGTTCATCGTCCACGGCGGCAACGTGGCCGTCTGGATTCCGGAGAACGCTCCCCAGGACCCCAAACAGGACGCCCGGAAGGACGATGCCGAGGAAGAAAGCTGACCCATTTGCCGCAGGCGGATGAGCACCGCCTGACGGGACTTTTTATCGGCGGTCTGGCCCTTCCGGAATTTTCCGGAACGCGGTCAGGCCGTTTTTACTTTAATCACCAGCTTGCGGATGACGCCTTCCCCAATGCACCCGGCATGGGCGTCTTCCGGGAAAAACACGGCGAACTGGCCGGGCCTGACGGTGAAGGAAGTTTCTTCCGCGTCGTCGTAATGCTGCGCATCCTTCTCTTCCTGGAAGGGTTCGGACGGTTTTTCCAGCGCGGCGCGCTCCTTCCAGGTAAAGCGTTCGTCCCGTGAAAGGGGGACGTGGATGTCGATGAATTTGTTGTGGACCTCCATTCTGGCCTTTTCCGGAGCTTTCATCGCCGTCTCGTTCACCATCACGATCAGAGCGCCTTCCACAAGGACATGGAGCCCCGGCTCCAGAACGGCCGGATCCGCCGCGCGTACGAAGTCGAAAGCCTGCCTAAACAGGGGATTCAGTTTTTCATAACGGGCGGAATCGGCAAGGGAGGCAATAATCATGGCAGGGAATTTTGTTTAAAGGAAACGCCATTCTAATATACCGGCAGGCTCCGTCAAATCCTTTGGTTAAATCCATTCAATTCCTATTCTTCAAACATCGTTTGAAACAAACAGTCAATATATTGGAAAAATAAAAGAACGCACATCGGATTACGAATCCGGCGTCAAGAAAATATTTTTAGACTTTGCCTGTTGCCACCAGTGCTATTTCCCGTAAAAATTAAGAAAACATGATTTAAAATTGCCTGGTTTTTTATGATCGTACCTATCCGTGCGGGAGTTATCCTTTGATGCCCTTTTTACAATATTGGCACGGATTCGTAATCCGACAAGCTATGAACAGTTCTTCTGTTCAATATTCGCATGAAAAAGCTCCTTTGTACCATTTGCCTGGGCATAGCCTCTCTGGCAGCCTCCGTTTCCGCGGCTACCGTTGAGCTGATGCCGGAAATCTCCTCCATCACCGGCCAGGGCTACAATTCCGCAGGACGTCTTGCCAATAACAACATCACGGCCGCCGACGTCAAGGCATGGCTGGGGCCCGCCGGACGCGCGGACGGATGGTACACCACCACCGGAAACGGCGACATGCGCTGGGGCCAGGCTTCCGCCAATGCGGCGGACCAGACCATCACCCTTCCCAACATGAACGGCACGGCCGGAGTCTGCGTCGGACTGAAGATGACCATTGAAAACATCCAGGCTTATTCCGGGCTCACCTTCAGCTTCAGCCTGACTCCTCCCGGAACGGGCCCCACGTACACCTATTCCGTCTGGTATGAAACCACGGACGGAGATTTAGTGGAACTCTGCAAGGGAAGCAGGGGCAACAATGCCTCCCAGTGGAACGTTTCCTACGATGTGACCGACGAACAGCTTGCGGCCATGAAGACAAACGGCAACGGCAAGGTTTATGCCGTCATCGGCAGTTCGGGTGGCAACAGCGGCAACAGTGGAATCATCCGCGATATTTCGCTGGAAGGAATACTGGCGGTTCCGGAACCCGCCGCGGCTTCCCTGAGCCTTCTGGGACTGGCCGCGCTGATGCTGCGCCGCCGCAGGAATTGAACCGGCTCTTTCATTTTCCTTATATATGGAAGGCTGTCCCGTAAACGGGGCGGCCTTCTTTTTTCGTGCATAAGCTCCCCTCTGCCGTTAGCATGCCTCCATGCCCCCTTTGGATTACAAGAAACAGGATAGGCGCCTTTACTTTCCCTCTGCCGTTCCCGCCGTGGTGGACGTGCCGGAAATGCAGTTTTTCATGGTGGACGGCACGGGCGATCCCAATGCTCCGGACGGAGAGTATTCACACGCCCTGGAATTATTGTACACCCTTTCCTACGCCGTCCGGATGGGAGGGAAAAAAGGAGCTTTCCCGGCTCCGGATTATCTGGAATACGTCGTCCCTCCCCTGGAAGGGCTCTGGTGGAATTCGGGGCAAAACCCTTCCGCAGATAAAAATACGTTCCGCTGGACTTCCATGATACGCCAGCCCGGCTTCATCACTGCGGAGGCATTTGAGTACGCACGCAGTAACGCCATGAAGAAAAAGCCCCATTTGAACGTGGAAATAGCGCGCATGGCCTCCTTTGCGGAAGGGCTCTGCGTACAATGCCTGCACACGGGTTCCTATGACGATGAACCAGCCACTCTGGCCCGCATGCATGTTTTCATGGAACAGTCGGGGCTGCGCCTGGATACATCAGGTGTGCGGGCACATCACGAGATTTATCTCTCGGACCCTCGCAAGACGGTTGCGGAACGGTTGAAAACCGTATTGCGCCTTCCGGTGCTGAAAGCGTAATGCCACGCTTCCCGCTTCCTATTCGTTGTCGATGAAGTAGGCCTGCAGGATGCAGATGATATGCAGGACAATGGGAACTAGGGCAAAGACGAACCAGTACAGCAGGCCGTAAGCCGCGCCCACCACCAGGAACCAGACAATGGCCTGGACGAAGTGGCCCTTGTACAATTGCCCCAGGCCGGGGACGAACAAACTTAAAACAGCTGCCAGGAATGATTTCATATGCTTAAAAAATAGAATTGATCCGGACGGCCTCTTCTGCACGCCCCTCACGCATTGAGAGCCGCTGTTCCGGCTTCCTGTTCAATATCACCGGACGCGCGCTGTCATGAATGACGGATTTCCTCCCCCGTACTGGAACGGGCATTCACGCCGCAGCCGGTGAAAACCGTGCAGCGGTCATGCTCCGGTCTTGACCGGGAGGAAGGCTGTGTTACCCTCGCCGCGCACAGGGCACTCACGTTAGAAGAGTAAGGAAGCATCATGTCCATTGAATTGACTCGCAATTTCTCCATCATCGCACACATCGACCACGGAAAGACCACCCTTTCCGACCGGTTGCTGGAAAAGACGAATACCATTTCCGACCGGGAAAAGCAGGACCAGCTTCTGGACGCCATGGACCTTGAACGGGAGAAGGGCATCACGATCAAATCCCACCCCGTCACCATCTTTTACAAGGCCAAGAACGGAAAAACCTACAAGCTCAACCTGCTGGACACTCCCGGCCACGTAGATTTTTCCTATGAGGTGTCCCGTTCCCTGGCCGCCTGCGAAGGGGCCCTGCTCATCGTGGACGCGGCCCAGGGCGTGGAAGCCCAGACACTGGCCAACATGCACCTGGCCATGGACCTGAACCTGGCCATCATTCCGGTCATCAACAAGATCGACCTGCCGAGCGCCAACCTTCCCAATGTGTACCGCCAGCTGGAAGACATCGTCTGCATTCCCCATGAGGAAGCCATTCACGCTTCCGCCAAGATGGGAATCGGCATTGATGAAATCCTGGAGGCCGTCGTGGAACGGGTACCGGCGCCCAAAACGGAGGAAGACGGTCTCCTGCGCGCCCTGGTGTTCGACTCCGTCTATGACGCCTACCGCGGCGTAGTGTCCTATGTGCGTGTCATCTCCGGCAGCGTGCAGCGGGGCATGAAGGTAAAGCTTTTCGCCACGGATGAAGTGTATGAGGTCAAGGAAGTGGGGATTTTCACGCCCAAAATGACAAAAACGGATACGCTGGAAGCCGGGGACGTGGGCTACATTATCGCGAACATGAAGTCCGCTTCCGACGTCAAGATCGGGGATACCTACACGGACTGCATGCGCCCGTGCCCCGAACCGTTGCCCGGCTTCAAGGAAATCCGGCCCATGGTCTTTTCCGGCATTTACCCGGTTGATTCCTCCGATTTTGAAGCGCTGAAGGCCGCCATGGCCAAGCTCCAGATCAATGACGCGGCCTTTTCCTTCCAGGCGGAATCCTCCGTAGCCCTTGGCTTCGGCTTCCGCTGCGGCTTCCTGGGCCTGCTCCACATGGAAATCATCCAGGAACGCCTGCGCCGGGAATTCAACATGGACATCATTTCCACGTATCCCTCCGTGATCTATGAAGTGACCAAGACCAGCGGCGAGGAAATGCAGGTGGACAATCCCAGCCTGCTCCCGGAACCCCAGGAAATCCAGGAGATCCGGGAACCCATCGTCAAGGTGTTCATCATGCTCCCCGGCGAATACATTGGAGACATCATGCAGCTCGTCCTGGAGAAACGCGGCAGTGTGGACAATACGGAGACCATTGACGATACGCGCGTCATGCTCACCTGCACCGTGCCGCTGGCGGAAATCCTGGTGGATTTCAACGACAAGCTCAAGTCCATGACCCGCGGCTACGGCTCCATGGATTATGAATACTCCGGCTACCAGGCCGCCAAGCTGATCAAGATGGATATGCTCATCGCCGGAGAGCCGGTGGACGCCTTCTCCATGATCGTTCACCAGGACAAGGCGGCCTCCCGCGGCCGGGAACTGGCGGAACGGCTGAAAAACGTCATTCCCCGCCAGCTTTTCACCGTCGCCATCCAGGCCTGCATCGGCGGCAAGATCATCGCCCGTGAAAGCATCTCTCCCATGCGCAAGGACGTTACCGCCAAATGTTACGGCGGTGACGTGACCCGCAAGCGCAAGCTTCTGGAAAAGCAGAAGGAAGGGAAAAAGCGCATGAAGGCCATCGGGAAAATCAATATCCCGCAGGAAGCTTTCATCAAGGTGCTGAAAACTGGGGACTAACTTGATTCCGGCTCCTGCTCTGTTTTTCCATTCCTGCGGTTCCAAATCATCCTGCCGTACAGGAAGCATGTCTTCTTACAGATTTCATTTAAAAATCTTGATTTTATGAAAATTCAAGATAATATCCATGAAATAATAATTGAACTTAAAAATATTGATTTTTCTATTGTTTAATACCTTTTAAGAAAATTAGAGTTTTATCATAGGGCCAGATAAAAATGAAATTCATCTTTCCGTCAAGATTATTCATCATCTCGTTTTGCCTGTTATCTGGCCTCCATCATTTCGCCTTTGGTGAAGAAGAAAAAGCCAAGTTGGAAATTGAATCGGAGCCGAATGAATTTTCCGCAGACTTGTGCATCGCCGAGGCCCAGGGAAAGCCTATCTCTGACGAAGAAAAAGAAAGGGAGCGAAAAAGGACCCGCTTTGGGGCTGGTGAATTGGTAAAGTTAAGATTGTCAGGAAAGGAAGCATTAATTGAAGATCCCAAAAAACTGGTATGGAGAATTGAACCGAGAAAAGAGACAACTGGGCTCAAATAGAGGTAGACGATGGAAATAATCCCAGTTTATGGGTTCCTGTTGTTTTGACTATTAACAAAGACCTCGTTTTCGACACTTCTGAAGCACAGGATCCCGAAAAGGAAATAGGAGATACAGCTTTGCAAACGGAAGGAGAATTCAATGTGCAAGTCCTACAAGGAGAAGAAATTATAGCAAAAAAAACCTTCACTGCCGTTCTTCCCTCCAAAATTACTGCTGAACATGAAGGGCGTCCGGTTTCCGGTAAAGATGGAGAATACGGGGAAGGATTTCCGCAAGATGGAGATTGGGAGCCTGCCGGAGCATCCTCCGTTCTTAACCTGACTTTCATCCTACGGATGTCAGCTTCTGCAACCTCGCAAAAATTGAGGTGGACCATGACTTCAAAAAATATGATGACAATGGCCAAGAGGTTGAATTTCATAAGATTCCGCCATCATTGATTGAGTGCACCGGCCTACTCCATTTGCAACGCTCATCACAAAACAAAATGGAGGCAGGGATCATATAGGAGCACGCAAAAGCTTGGACAAATTCATGAATCTGACGTTGCCTCTTCCCGTTGGTTGGACATGGTTGTGCGGTTTTTATACTGCCCTGGAGAATGCCGGCCATGAGGAGGTCCGTTCCCGCATAGGAATTTACGAGCAAAGAATAGATTTTCTTCAACACAAACCGGGAGACGTCAAAACAATCGAAACCATTTTAAGCAAATTCAGTTGTAAAGTAAGCCGCGTTACAGGAGGAAACCATAGCTTCACAAAAGAAAAACAAGAGCCGTGAAATCTATCACTTATTGCATGCTTGCCCTGATACTTTCGCTTGCGACCGGCAGAGGAGAACCCGTCCAGTTGACCAGGACAATTCCCATTCCATGGAACAAGGAGATTTTGAAAGATACGGAAACTGCATCCTCCCAATTAAAAAGTCTGCTTGAGGAAGGGCGGCTGGAAGAATTTTATGTTTTGGCTAAAAAGAAACTGCATGATTCCCGCCAAGAACTGAAAGAAACAAACCGGTTTTCCGAGAAAGGCTATCTGGACAGGCTCTGGATGCTATATTACATCACGGCAGTGCCTCTACTCACCGTGGATTATTCTCCGGATGTTCCTCATCCCCGGTTTAATAAAGACGACTATGTTTTAAAACGTGCCGCTCTCATGCAAATCGCGTTCGAGCTGATTTCCGACGAAGACTACCTCAGGTACGAACGACAGCATCACAAGGAATTAGTGCATTTATTCTCTTCCTATTCTGCAGGTCTATTAAAAAGAGTAAGGGAAAGCTACGACCCGGACCTGGGAGAAAAATTGAAAAAAATGAAATTCCAACCGCGCAAAGACGACCCTGCGGAAATAAGCAAACGCAATTATCTCTTTTTTATCAACAAACAAATTCTCAGGGATAACAGAAACAGTACCATTCCCAGTTACATCAACATGATGGAAGAGCTTTTAATGGGGCGCCTGTGGAGTTATTTTCACGGTCAGCCGCGGGAAGTGGAAAAGTATATCAAACTGGCAGGCTACCAGAGTGAAGAAGAGATTGACGAACTTATCTTCAGAACATTGGCAAGAACTCCAAAAACGGAATTCCTGTATCAAGGCGCCCGTGGGAAAAGATATGAAAGGAAGATACGTTCCGGAAAGGAGAGCAGCGTGAACGACCGGTATCTGCATTCAATTGACAGAGCTTTGAAAGCACAGAAAGCCAAAGCCGGACAATAAAAGCGGCTGACAAACGCCCCGGAACGCCAGAAGGTCGCCCGGGTAATTCCCGGATTGCATCTCCTTTCCCGTTATGTTATCAGATCGGGCATGAGTTTGTTCAGGCCCTTCATGCTCATAACGGCATCCCTCCTCCTGGCCTCCTGCGCGGGAACATCTCCGGATGCAAACAAGCCGAAAGTCCGGAAAAGCCTTTCCGAACAGTTGCAGGACAATCTGGCCGCATCCATCGCCAACGTTCCCCCTTCGCTCATGGGAAACGGCCCCGGAACGCAGCAGGCCACCCAGTTGACCGCCTCCACCCAGGAGGAAATGCTGGCAAGTGCGGACAGCGGCGCCGTGTTTTTCACGGACCCCTACAATTCAGACGCATCCATTCCCGGCCTGGATGAAGCCTTCACGCGGAAGAAGGAAAACCAGCGGTGGATACAAAGTTATTCGTCCGCCCTCCGGGAGGCCCAGAGAACCGGCTATCCCATCCTGATCTGGTTCCACCATTCCAAGGGAAGCCCCCCCAGCAGGAAACTGGCTGCGGACCTGCTCCACACGCGGGAGTTCGAGGAATGGGCCAAGGAAAATATTATCCGCGTCTGCTATGACCAGGCGGAAGAATTTGAAAGCGAGCCGAACGCCAAAAAGCGCAAGCGGATGAAGGATTATGTCAGCAAGGCCCCTTCCCTGTTCGGAGTCAGGGGGACGCCCGTCCTGCTGATCATGTCTCCGGACGGCACCAAGGTGGATACCCTCCGCGGTTATTACAACGGTCAAAGCCGCCTTTATTTCGACCAGATCAAGAACAGCGTCAAACTGGCGAACCAGCAGTATGAAAAATTCAAAGAAACCCTGATCCCCAAAGGCTACAGGACCTGGACCGGGGCAAACGGCAATACCCTGTTCGCCAAACTTTCCCGCTATTCGGAGAAGGATCAGGCCATCTGGCTTCAGGAATTCGACGGCCACCAGAATAAAACCTCCCTGAGAAGCCTTAGCGAAGAAGACAGGAAATGGGTTCTGGATCAAAAGGCGGCGCGGAAGGCTTCCGCACCCGCGACCGGAAGGCTCTAGTTTCTTTCATTCCCTCTTTTCCCAATTGAAATTTTCTCCGGAAGAGTTTCTCCATCCGTCTACTGGCTCCGGCCAATCAAACACATAGCCGGATATCGCTTCAGACTGGCCATGTCATTACAGCGTCCCTCTGGTCTGCTTTTTACCTTGCAAGAGAGAAGGGGAGTGCTAGTGTATTTCAAATGTCTCCATTTCATGGAGGACCGCTCGCCGGGAAATTCTCCGCACTGCCTCTTTCCTGGTATTTTTTCACTATATTGTCATATCCCATGCACCAATATCTAACGAACGGCCTGCTGCTGGCGGCCTGCTCCGCCTCCCTGGCATTCAGCGCCCAGACCAAGGAGCAAGACCAACGGCCAAATATTCTGGTCATTGTCACGGACGATCATTCCTACCAGACCCTGGGCACCTGTGAAAAAGATTCTCCCATGCCCTACCCGAATTTCCGCAAGCTGGCGGACGAAGGCATGGTATTCGACCGCAGCTACTGCGCCAACTCCCTTTGCGGACCATCCCGCGCCTGCATTTACACGGGCCGCCATTCCCACATGAACGGCTACCTGTTCAATGAACACGCCGCTCCTTTCGACGGTTCCCAGCCCACCTTTCCCAAAATGCTTCAGAAGGCCGGATACCAGACGGCCATTGTAGGCAAATGGCACCTGGAAGCTATTCCGCCGAATGCCAGGGGAGACATGTCCAAGTATGAGTCCAATCCCACCGGATTCGACTACTGGGAAATTTTCCCCGGCCAGGGCAACTATTTCAACCCGGATTTCATCACGCCCGGCAAGGACGGCAAACGCGTGGTGAAGACGGAACCCGGCTATGCCACGGAGCTGGTCACGCAAAAGAGCCTCAAGTGGCTGGACCAGCGTGACAAGACGAAGCCCTTCATGCTTGTCGTGGGCCACAAGGCTCCCCACCGTTGCTGGTGCCCTTCCATCCAGAATCTGGGACGCGCCAAGCAGTATGCGGACCTTGCCGATCCGCCCGCCAATCTGGAAGACGACTTTGCCAACCGTCCGGAATTCCTGAAAATGACGGAACAGACGCTGCTCAACCATTTCAATGTCTGGTCCGACGAACACCTGATCAAGGAAGTGGTTCCGGAAGACATCCAGAAGATGCTGTCGTGCCCTGAATCCAAGACCCTGCACACCAAGTACGACTGGGAAATGCCGGAATGGGTGCGCATGGACCCGCAGCAGAAGGAAGCCTGGTATAATTACCACAAGGCCCGCACCCTCCAGCTTGTGAAAGACATCCGCAGCGGCAAGATCAAGACCAAGAATGATATCCTGCTCCGCCGCTGGCGCCATTACATGGAAGATTACCTGGGCACCGTGCTTTCCGTGGATGAAAGCATCGGGGAAATCATGGATTACCTGAAGAAGAACGGCCTGGAGAAAAACACCATCGTCCTCTACTGCGGGGACCAGGGTTTCTACATGGGAGAACACGGCCTGTACGACAAGCGCTGGATTTTCGAGGAATCCTTCCGGATGCCCCTCATCATGAAGTGGCCGGGGCACATCAAGCCCGGCGTGCGTTCCAACGCCATGGTGCAGGAACTGGACTACGCCCCCACTTTCTGTGAAGTGGCCGGAGCCGCCACCCCGGAAAACATGTCCACCTTCCAGGGGCGCAGCCTCACGCCGCTGTTCAAGACGGGAGAACACCCGGACTTCAAGGACCGTCCGCTGTATTACGCCTTCTATGAAAATCCCGGGGAACACAACGCTCCGCGCCACGACGGCCTCCGTACGGAACGCTATACTCTTTCCTACCTCTGGACCAGCGACGAATGGATGCTTTTCGACAACCACAAGGACCCCGCCCAGATGATGGACGTTCACGCCAAGCCGGAGTATGCGGAAACCATGAAGGAACTCAAAAAACTGTATCGGCAGCTCCGCAAGGACTGCCAGGTTCCGGAAGGTTTTCCCGGGGCCACGGGCAAGCTGTCCGTCACCCCCAGATGGGACTGCGGGACCGGCAAGAATTGAAAAGCCTCCGCACTCCATTGTTCCGCATCTGAAAAAGGCCGCATGGCGGCGCACAATTCTTACAACATCCAATCAAACCAAACAAGACCTGACACCAGTCACTATATATGAAAGCATTCCTATTTGCGGCAGCGTTCCTCTGCTCCCTTTGCTGGGCCGGAACCAACCCCTACAACATCATTCCGGAGCCCGTCAAGGTGACGACCGCCTCCGGCACTACCAAGAACCTCAAAATCCTGAACGAACAGAAAGTTTCGGGGCTTGGCAGTGAAGGCTACACCATGAAGCTTACGCCCGGCGGCGTGGAGCTGCGCTACACCACGCCCAATGGCAAGGCCATGGCCATGGCAACCCTCCTCCAGCTTCAGGATCAGCTCTCGGATACTCCGGCCGGGCTGCCCTGCGGCAGCATCCAGGATGCGCCGGACTTCGGCTGGCGCGGCATGATGGTGGATGTGGGCCGCTATCACTACCCGATGAAGGAACTCTACAATTTTGTGGACGCCATGCACTACTACAAGTACAACGTCCTGCACCTGCACCTGACGGAAGACCAGGGCTGGCGCCTGCCCGTTCCGGGCTACGACAAGCTCCGTACCATCGGGGCCGTCCGCCCCTCCGCCCCGCCCAACCAGGGGAACGCCCTGCTGGCCAATGAAGGCATGTACACCAAGAAGGAACTCCAGGATCTGGTGGCCTACTGCAATGCACGCGGCATCCAGGTACTGCCGGAAGTGGAAATGCCCGGCCATAATATGGCACTGGCGGCCTCCTACCCGGAATTCTGCTGCAATACCAAGCGCGCCCAGGTATGGACGCACGGCGGCGTTTCCTCCAAGCTGATTTGCCCCCAGAAACCGGGAACCAAAAAGTTCATCAAGGACACGTTTGACACGGTCAAACAAATCTTCCCCTTTGACTATGTGCACATCGGCGGGGACGAATGCCCCATGGGCGACTGGAAGAAGTGCCCGGACTGCCAGGCGGCACGCGCCAAGAAGGGCCAGGGAGACGATGTGGAAGCCCAGATGAGCGATTTCACGAAGAGCCTGGGCGCCCTTCTGGCCAAAAACAAGAAAAAGCCCATCCTGTGGTATGACATCAACAAGGGTTACTACCACAAGGGAGAAACCGTCATGTCCTGGCTGCCGGGAGAATTTCCCCGGTGCATCGACAAGACGAAGGAACAGGGAATCGACCTGATCGTCACTCCTCAGTACAAGTATTACCTGGCCCGCACCCAGATGAAGTTCCCGAAGGACGACGTACGCGCCAGGCCCGGCGGCGGCCCCATCCTGCTCAAGGACTGCTACAATTTCGATCCCCGCAACGGACGGGACAAAAACGACGTCAAGCACATCAAGGGCATCAACCTGTGCATGTGGGCGGAATGGATTCCTTCCGGGGAACTGCTGATGTACATGACCTATCCGCGGGCCATGGCCGTCTCTGAAACCGCCTGGGGCAACCACAAGAACCGCCCCAGCCTGGAAGACTTCGAGAAGAAGATGGAAACCCACAAGAAGCACTTCCAGAAGCGTTTCGGCTATACGCTGGAACGCACGGTCGAGAACAAGCCCTACCGTGAAAAGTTCATCACCCAGGAGCAGATCGACCGCATTAACGAGAACTACAAGAAGGGTCAGCAGAACGCGGACAAGTAGTTTTTCCACCCTTTCAGAGCCATTCGATTCATTCAGGACGGGGACACGGGCAACCGCATGTCCCCGTTCTTTTTTTCCCGCTTGACCGGACGCGGCTCTTCCCTTCTAATCGTCCCGCCATGTTACACCTTTACGATACCCGCACCCGGAAGGCACAGGAGATTTCCCCAATGGACGGAAAAACGCTGCGCTTCTACTGCTGCGGTCCCACGGTGTATGCTCCCGCCCACATCGGCAATTTCCGCACCTTCATCATGCAGGATGTGTTCCGCCGCGTTGTGGAACTGGGAGGAACGGCCACCACACATGTCCGCAACCTGACGGACGTGGATGACAAAACCATCCGCGACTCCCGCAAGGCGGCCGTCACTCTGGCGGAATTCACCGCCACATGGGCGGACAAGTTCCACCGGGACTGCCAGACCCTCAACTGCCTCCCCCCGCATGTGGAACCCTCCGCCGTCGCCCACATTCCGGAGCAGATAGAAATGGTGAAAGCCCTTGTGGAAAAAGGCCACGCCTACCCTTCCGAAGACGGGTCCGTGTATTTCAGGATTTCCTCTTTCCCGGAATACGGCAGTCTTTCCCATCTGGACAAGCGGGAACTGGACCTCGGCAAAACCGCCAACGCCCGTTCCAATGCAGACGAGTATGAAAAGGATTCCGTGGCGGATTTCGTGCTTTGGAAAAGCCGCCGGCCGGAAGACGGAGACAACTACTGGCCGTCCCCGTGGGGAGAAGGACGCCCTGGCTGGCACCTGGAATGCTCCGCAATGATCCATAAATACTTCGGCAATGATTTCGACCTTCATTCCGGCGGTGTGGACCTCGTCTTCCCCCATCATGAGAACGAAGTAGCCCAATCGCGCTGCGCCTGCGGAGGCGGCTTTGCGCGCCTGTGGTTCCATATTGCCCACCTGCTGGTGGACGGCGGCAAAATGTCCAAGTCCCTGGGCAACATGTACACGCTGGAAGATCTGGCGAAGCTGGGTCATAAAGCGGAAGCCGTACGCTACGTGCTGGCCGGCGGCTACTACCGGCGGCCGCTGAATTTCACTCTTTCCTCCCTGGAGGATGCAAAAGCCGCCCTGAACCGCATGGCCAAATTCGACGCACAACTCCGGACCGCCGCGGGAACGGACACCGTCCCTTCCTATGACGAGTTCCGCACGCTGCGTTCCGAACCTGGGATTTTCCAGCCTGCCTGGGACAGCCTGAACGACGACCTGAACACTCCGGAAGCCCTGGGTCACGTTTTCACCGCCATAAAAAAGGCGGACGTTCCCTCCCTGTCTCCGGAAGAAGCGCTTCATATGCGGCACGCGTTCCATTTCATCCTGAATGCCTTCGGCATCATCCTGCCGGAAGAGGAGAAGGAAGAAGCACCGGAGGAAGTGCGCACGCTGGCGGAACAGCGCTGGCAGGCCAAGCAGAACAGGGACTGGGCGGAAGCCGACCGTCTCCGGGCGGAAGTGACGGCCCGGGGCTGGACCATCAAGGACCGGAAGGACGGCTACGACATCGTCAGGAACTAAGACGGGATATTCCTGACAATTCTTTAAGCACCAATCATGAATCCGGGTAATACTTTTCCAGTATTGCTCGGATCTTTTTCGATCAGGACAAAAAGAAGCTGACCTGCACCCTTCCTTTCGTATTCATTACTTAATTGATTACTTCAATTAAAACACTTTAAACGGGTTTTCAGGCTCATAACCAAAAAACAAAACCGTTCTTTTTCGGAAAGGTTCTCTTTTTCTTAAATATTAAAATCACTTTCCATCAACGAATTTGTAATCCGGAGTCAACGACAATTTTTGATGCAAAGCGCTTTAAAAAAGTTGGAAAAAGCAAAATAAAAAACTCGTGAAACAGGAAGGGATTATGGGGATGAATATTCAATAACATTATCCTCAATGTTTTATATGTTTTTTAAATTAAGTTGAAATCTTTTCCGGATTACAAATTCGCTTTGATCCGGCCATGCGCAAAAGCTTGGTGACTATATTTTTCTCCAGCGTCATGGTGGCTGCAACATTCCTGGCTTCCAACGCCGATGCCTCCACCCTACTTTATGGTCTGGATTTCAATGATTTAAATGAACAAAATTTAACCAATCTGGGGAGCGGAACAACCGCCATAGGCAGAACAAACGGATACATCAACTGGAGTGGAGACGATCTTCCCCTTGCCGATGGAGGCTATGCCCACCGGGTCAACGGCGGAACATTCAATATCAGCAGCAGCAGCGGCATTGACGGCATCAACCTTTCCACCGGGTTCAGCGTCGGTCTCCATCTGAAAAACGGCAACAATCCCGTCTGGCAGAATGCCCTTTCCATCACATTCGGCACCACAACCATCAGGGTGGAAATGACTTCTTCCAACCAGTGGGTGATTTACAACGGGGCCGACATAGGTATTCCGCAAGGAACTCTTCTCTTCCAGGCAGACCCCGGCAACTGGGATTACCTGGGTCTGACCTTCCAAGGCGACAAGATGAATGTGTACAAAAACGGCCAGTTGACTAATTCCATCACGACCGGTCTTTCAGATTCCACCCTCGTTACCGGCATCAGAGGCGGAGGTGAACATGCCGCTACTAATTCCCAGGTCTATATAGACAACGTGGCCGTTTATGACGGCGTACTCAATGGCAACGATTTCGCCTACCTGAGCCAGCATGCCATGCCTGCCGAGCTGGTTCCGGAACCGGCCTCCGCTTCCCTGAGCCTGCTGGGGCTGGCTTCCCTGCTTATGCGCAGGAGGAGAAAATAGATTCCCGTCTTTGAAAATTTCAACGCCGTTTTCTCCCACGGGAAAACGGCTTTTTCTTTTCCGTCAATAAAGCACTCCCTGACGAATATTCCGGGATGACTGAAATATCAGTGCCCTTTCCAGAGCTCAGGAATATTTGTGGTTGATCATGCCCGCAAGGGCCTACAGAATGCGCCGAGCTTTTTCCGCCCCTTTTTCATGCCGCGCCGCCAAAAAACCCTTGGGCACATTGCCGCCCTGCTGACTATCCTGATCTGGGGCACAACCTTCGTCTCCACCAAAGTGCTGCTGCAGGACTTCACACCCGTTACAGTGCTCTTCACGCGCTTTGTTATCGGCTATGCCTTTCTCTGGTGCCTGAAACCTCGCTGGATGCCTTTCTCCGGCTGGAAAAAGGAATTCCTGTTTGCCGGGGCCGGTTTGACGGGAGTCACCCTGTATTTCCTGCTGGAAAACATCGCCCTGACGTACACGCTGGCTTCCAACGTGGGAATCATCGTGGCCGTGGTGCCGTTCTTCACAGCCCTCCTGGCCCACTTCCTGATCAAGGGGGAACGGTTCACGCCGCGATTCTTCCTAGGCTTTGTCGCCGCGTTTTCAGGCATTTTCCTCATCATGGCGAATGGGGCTTTCGTTCTGGAATTGAATCCGGCAGGCGACCTGCTGGCCCTGGGAGCAGCCTTTGTCTGGGCGGTTTATTCCATCCTGATGAAGAAAATCGGTGTCAACACGTCCAACATGGTAACCTGCACGCGCCGCATTTTCTTCTACGGCATCGTGATGATGGTGCCGGCTCTGTTCCTGCTGCCGGTGAACTTTGACTGGGATCTGTTCATCCGGCCCGTCAACGCCGCGAACCTGCTGTATCTGGGCTTCTTTGCCTCCGCCCTGTGCTTCCTGGCCTGGAGCCGGGTGGTGGAAGTGCTGGGAGCCGTCAAATCCAGCGTTTACATTTACATGGTCCCTGTCGTGGCCGTGATAGCTTCCGCTCTCATCCTGGGGGAAACCCTGACATGGATTTCCATAACGGGGATTCTTCTGACCCTTTGCGGCGTCATGATTTCCGAATACAGGAAAAAAGGCTGAATACAGCAAATCAGTAAGGCCCTTTCGAGAAAGACCGCTGAATTCATTTACATATTGATATATAGAAGAGAACAGCAGGGATTTTCTTTCCCCGGATTCTAAATCTGGAATCAACATTAAATGATGAGAAAAAGGAAATTCTGTAGGATAAACAGGAAGATAAGAAAAAATACCATGCAACTTCCTGTCCATGGTTAACGTCGGCGACTCTACTAGTCCGTCTGACGGAGTTACTCTGGTGACTGGCGGTTCTCCGAATAACATAACGTCTGTAGCAGGCGGCATTCACTCCACCCTGGCGACATGCACCGGAGATTTGACCTTTTCCTTTGATCTCAAGCTTACTTCCGCAGGAAACAACAACAAAAGTCATGCCTTCAGTTTCTTCCTGATGAATGGGGGCGAAACCCTGCAATCCCTTACTTACAACAGTAAAACGGGAGACAATCTGCTTTCTGTTTCTAGTTCCATTAATGTTCAAATGACATTTACGGCGGAAGAGGTATCAGCAATGAGAGATGCTGGAATCGACCAGGATCTGGTGTTTCTGACTTCCACCGACAGCGTTACCGGCAGCAACCAGGGTGTGCTGATGAGCAACTTCCAATTGTCCGGGAGAAGGCCTGGCTGTCCCGGAACCGGCCACCGCTTCCTCAGGTCTGGCCGGAATGGCTTTTCTGCTGATGCGCCGCCGCAAAAAATAAATTCATCTTATAAAAGCCTTTGTGAAAATCCGCTCCAAGCCTGGAGCGGATTTTCCATTCCCGGGGATTTCTCCACAGGAATCCGTGTTTGATAAAAACTGCCTCAGACGGTTTCCGCCTCAATACGGGCTTCCGTCTCCTCAATTTCTTCGGAAAGTTCCGCCCATTGGGAGAAACAGGCTTCCAGCTGGCGGTCCGCCTGCTGGAAACGCATGGTCAATTCCATCACCGCATCCGTGTCCACCGTTGTTTCCGGCTGTTCCAGACGGGTCGTAATGTCCGTTTTTTCCGTTTCAAGACGGCTTATTTCCGCTTCCAGGCCTTCCAGTTTTTCCTGGAGGGGACGAAGCAGGCGCGTCTTTTTCTGGCGGATTTCCGCCTCCATGCGCCTGCGTGCCTTCCGATCCCCTCCGCCGCCCTGCTCCGTTCCTCCGGCGGCGGCAGAACGCGCTGCAGCGCCCAGGGCCTGGTCGCGCTCCACCTTTTCCAAATAATCGGATACGTTGCCTATGTACAGGCGCGGCTTTTCCCCCGGCACGAATTCCAGCACCTTGGTAACAATGGGGTCCAGAAAGCTGCGGTTGTGGGAAACGATGCAGTAGGAACCCGGATATTCGGCCAGGGCTTTTTGAAGAACCTGCTGGGACTGAATGTCCAAATGGTTCGTCGGTTCGTCCAGAATCAGGAAATTGGCGGGATGCAGCAGCATGCAGACCAGGGCCACGCGGGAGCGTTCTCCACCGGACAGCACGCCCACGCTTTTATGCACGTCGTCCCCCCGGAACAGGAAACAGCCCAGCAGGTTCCGCACCATGGGGGCGGATTCCCGCGTTGCGGCCGCTTCCACGCATTCCAGCACCGTCTTGTCCGGGTTCAGATCGTCGGCGTGGGTCTGGGAAAAGAAGGCGATCCGGGTGTGGTGGCCCATCGTGACGCGGCCCGCAGTCGGTTCCTCTCCGCCGGAGACAAGGCGGGAAAAGGTGGACTTGCCCGCTCCGTTCACGCCCACGATGGCAATCCGGTCGCCCTTGACGATTTCAAAGTCGAAGTTGTCCAGAATGGAAATGGGGCCGTAATTTTTGGAAACCTTTTCCAGCTTGACGACGGAATGACCTCCCGCCGGGGGAGTGGGGAAGTGAAAGTCCATCACGGCATCGTCTTCCTCCACCTCAATCAGTTCCACTTTTTCCAACTGCTTGATGCGGGACTGCACCAGAGAAGCCTTCGTGGCCTTGTAGCGGAAGCGGTCGATGAATTCCTTCGTTTTGGCTATTTCCCGGTCCTGGGCCTTTTTCTGGCGCAGAAGGATTTCCTTCCTCAGCTCGCTTTCCTTCAGGAAGTAGGAAAAGTTCCCCGCATATTCCTCCGCACGGCCATGATAAAAGGCGATGGTCCGGGAAACCAGGGAATCCAGCAGGGCCACGTCATGGGAGATGATTACGATGGCTCCGCGGTAGGTGCGCAGGTATTGTTCCATCCATCGCTGGGACTGGATATCCAAATGGTTGGTGGGTTCGTCCAGCAGCAGCACTTCCGGCTCCCGGAGAAGAAGCTTCGCCAGCGCGATGCGCATTTGCCAGCCGCCGGAGAATTCCCCGCAGTCCCGGTCGAAATCCCGGTCCTTGAATCCGAGGCCGCGTAGAATGGATTCCGTCCGCGGCCGGAGACGGGCGGTGTCATGGGCGTGCAGCACGAGTTCCAGCTCCCCGATTTCATTGAGCACCTCGGAATAGGCGGCTGAACGGGGGTCCAGCCCGGCCATGTCCTGCGTCAGCGCATCAATACGCTGCTGAATGTCCATCAGGTCCGCAAAAGCCGACATGGCTTCGTCAACCAGTTTGCGCCCCCGGACGTGAATGCCCTCCTGCGGCAAATAACCCACCTGGCAGTGTTTGGAATGAATGATGGAACCGGAGTCCGGCTCATTGAGGCCGGCAATGCATTTCATCAGCGTGGACTTGCCCGCGCCGTTATGCCCCGCCAGGGCAATGCGCTCCCCGTCCTCAATCGTGAAGGAGAGATCGTTGAACAACACGCGCGCGCCATATTGCACGCGCAGATTTTGAACGGCCAGAACCATGTGCCGGAATCAATCATCGGGACAGGCGGCGCGGAAAACGTTCCAAGAACG
>ERZ779890.1626-NODE-1626-length-22652-cov-9.567774_pt1 | contig 22652 bp, 24 predicted proteins | sample MGYA00511553_ERZ779890 | MGnify/ENA primary metagenome ERZ779890 (study PRJEB29588, sample SAMEA2152064) | human gut metagenome | biome: human gut; feature: human-associated habitat; material: faeces | place: Denmark | collected 2008/2010 ... | reverse complement strand
TTGTAGACGCGATTGGAGCGTTTGCTGCGAGTTTAATTGGATATATCTCCCTGAAGCATAAAACCGGACTGGTCGATAAGCTGATTTTCAAGAGTCACAAACAGAAAGCGGAAACGGAAGAATGAGGGCGCTGTCCGGGAAATCTGCGGCGGCGAGACGTCGGCGGGCTGCCTGATGATCGATCGAGATCATCGGCAGGAAGGTTATGAATGGGCGGCTTTTGCCCAAAGCCCTTCGGGTGCTCTCTCTGAATGACGCTTCCTCCCTGGAGGGCGAAGAGGAGAGCGTACGATTCACTTGATCTTGATCGAAAAGCCCCGTCTGCCTGCCGAATTGATTCGGACGGGCGGACGGGGCTTTTTTGCGTGTGGACGGAGGTTATTCGCCCAGCATGCGGCGCAGCCGTTCCTCGGTGGCGTCGTCCACCAGCGCGGTCAGGCGCGTGCCCTTGGCGGTGTAATCCTCGGATTGCACGGAGCCGTATTTGTGCAGGAAGGAAACCGCGTCGCCGCGGGTATAGGGAATTTCAATTTCGATGAGATGGTGCGCCGCGTGCAGCTTGCTCTCAATGGCCCGCAGCAGCTCCGGCACGCCTTGACCTTCTTTGGCGGAGAAGAGCACCACGTCCTCGCGGTCGGAGCGCACTTCCGGCCGCAGGTCGCACTTGTTGTAGACGTGCAGCGTGGGCTTGTCGCCCGCGCCCAGATCGGAGAGCACCTGTTGCACCACCTGCTGCTGCTCGGCAAAGTTTTCGTCCGAAACATCCTGCACGATGAGCAGAAGATCGGCATGCAGCGCCTCTTCCAGCGTGGAGCGGAAGGCGGAAACCAGATCGTGCGGCAGCTTGCTGATGAAGCCGACGGTATCGACCAGCAGGCAGTCCGTGCCGCCCGGAAGCGTGATGCGCCGCGTGATGGGATCCAGAGTCGCAAAGAGCTTGTCCTCTGCCAGCACGTCTGCACCGGAGAGCAGGTTCAGCAGGGAGGATTTGCCCGCGTTGGTGTAGCCGACCAGCGCGACGACGGGAATTTCGTTCTTCTCGCGGCTCTTGCGGCGCAGTTCGCGCTGCTTCTCCACCGCATCCAAGCGGCGGCGGAGTTCCGTCATGCGCTCGCGGATGTGGCGGCGGTTCATCTCCAGCTTCGATTCGCCCGGCCCGCGCGTGCCGATGCCGCCCGCCAGCCGCGACAGCACCAAGCCCTGCCCAATCAGGCGGCTGGACTGGTATTGCAGCTGCGCCAGTTCGACTTGCAGCTTGCCCTCGGCGGACGATGCGCGCTGGGCGAAAATGTCCAGGATCAGCGTCGTGCGGTCAACCACCTTCACGCGCAGAATCTCCTCCAGATTGCGCGCCTGAATGCCTGTCAGTTCCTCGTCAAAAATGCACAAATCAGCTTCCAGCGCCTGACACTGCCGGCACAATTCATCCGCGCGCCCGCGCCCGATGAACAGCGCCGTATCCGGCTTATCCTTCTTTTGCAGGAATTGCCCCACGACCTCCGCCCCGGCGGTGTCCGCCAGGCGCGCCAGCTCATCCAGCGATTCCAGGCTCTCAATGCCCATCAGCACGGCGCGCTCCTTGGCATGTGTGCCCTTCTCGTCCGCCTCCCAGCCGACAATGCGGTCACTCTCGGTGATTTGCCGCATCCAGTCGTTATCGGGCGTCTTGTACCAGCGGACGGGCTCGTCCATCAGCAGATTCTGCTTCTCCACCAGAAACGCGCTCTGCACAAACGTCGGCTCGCCCTTCAGGCAACCGATGGCGACCATTGCGTCATAGCGGAACGACCGCAGCGCCGACAAATCCACATCGGAGAGGCGACCGTCGCCATTGGGATGGGTGTGGATGCAGCGGACGCAGCTCAGGCGCTGGGTGTTGCGGCGCAGGCGGTAGTCGCGCAGCTCCACGTCCCGATCAGTGCCGATGGAAACATCCACCACTTCACCGTCGCGCGTGATGTAAACCGCGATTTCCCGGTTCAACACGCCCGTAAAGCGCGCCAGCACCTGCATCAGCTCGCGCGGGAGGAACGTGTCCTCATCCACCTCATAATCGTATAATTGACCGAGCGCTTCTATCAGCGTATCGCGCACGCCGGTCACATTGCCATGCACCTGCTGTTTCATGATTGCTCCTTTGTCTGTCCCTTTTTCTCATGCCGAATCGGCTTCACGCGCTTGCGCAGGCTGGTGAAGATGGAGTCCGCGCAGCCCACAAGCAGGCACAAATAATAAGTGATAAACCGCCACACCAGCAGCGCGACGGACACCGTGCCGCCGGTAAAAACGCTGCCGAAGTAAACGAGAAATCCGCCCTCCTGCGCGCCGGACGCACCCGGCAGCGGCGTATAGCTGGCGGACACGAACAGCAGGAACGAAACTGTCAGCACATGATACCACGGCGTACCGGTCAGACCCATGGCACGGTACACCAGCAGCGGCACGACCATCAGGCACGACATTTCCACCACCGAAATCACAAGCTGCGCCAGCAGGTGCATCGGGTGATGCACCAAATCCATCAGCGAACCGTGGAAATGCTCAATCGTCGTTTCGGCGGATGCCTGCCATTGCTCCGGCTTCTTGCAGATGTGGATTTTCGTCAGGAAGCGGATGCCCCACTGCACAATTTTCTCCACCCACGAGCGGTGGAACGTCACCAGCAGAATCGACGGCACACAGAAGGAATTCACCACGCAGCCCAGGATAATCAGCGGGATGACATTGCCCAAGTGCTCCGCCACATACACGCGGTTGCTCAGCCACAGCAGCAGCGTCATCACCACCAATGTCAGCTGATTAAAGAAATACCGCGCCGTCAGCGCCGATGTGGCCACGCCCGCGGGAATCGAGCGCTGGCTCATCAGGTAAATCTGCATCGGCTGACCACCGGACGAGCCGGGCGTGACATTCGCATAATAAATGCCCGCGAAGGAGAAATGCGTCGCCGTATTCAGGCTGACTTTGTACCCCTCCATCCGCAGGAAGGTGCACAGCCCCGCGCCCTCGGCATACACATAGCCGACCATCGCCAGCAGGCACAGCAGCAGCCACCGCTTGTCCAGCGTGAAAAGCACGTCCCATGCGTTCATCAGCTCCGGGTTGTTGAACGCAATCAGCACCACAATCAGCATCGACAGGAGGATAAAGCCAATGCTGAGAATCCTGCCCCATTTCTTTTTCTTCAAGGAAGGAGCCCCTTTCGTCGTAATCCCCGCCTATTGTACCACAAACCCGCGCCTTTCGTAAAGGGCAGGAAATGTCATTTTCGGCAGAGCAGGTGGGCATTTTCATGAGAATTTCATGAGAATATTATAACTTCCGGCGGATGGATTGCGGGTCATGCGCCAGCCGAATCGCCGCGCGCTGCAATTTTCGCATCCACTTGGGCAATGGATGACGCGCCTGCTCCGCGTCCGTCTGCATCAAGCGCCACTGCACCCGCGTCGTGTCGCTGCCCGCCTGACCATCCAGAAAAGCGTTTTCCACCTCTGCACCCGCCTGAATCGCCCCCGTGTGCAGGAAATGTTCAAACGCCGCGCAGCCATCCTGCGGGCGGAAGTGCATATCCATCAGCCGTGCCCCGAACGTATCCGCCATATCCGCAACGAACCGCATCGCGTCCGTCTGCATCTGCTGCACCGTGCTGCTCGGCACGTCCGCCTGCCCCAGCACCGCGCCGTGCGCGTCATAACCAATCGTCGCCGCGCCTCTTTCCAGCAGAAACTGCTCCCGCGCCACCCATGATACATACGGCGACGTGCCATACAGCGTCCGGAACGGCACGCCCCGGCGCATCGGCAAATCGCTGTCAATGTGGGTGATGTACGCTGTCACGTCCGCCCCCGTCAGCCGCTGAATCACCGTTTCCGACCGCAGATTGTACCCCACATCGAACGTCGCGCATTTGCCCGCGAACATCGGCAGCAAATACGCCTTCGCATTCTTTTCGTACTGCTGATATTTTTCCGCGTCATACCCTTTTTCGCGGAAGATGCGCACGAAGTTCCACTGTGTCCGCGCATCCATCCGCTGATTCATCGGCAGTTCCGCCGCCAGCGCCGCCCGCGCGTTTTCCGTCGCAATGGGACGCAGAAGCGTCAGCAGCGAATCCGGCGTGTGGGCGGTCATGTCCAGCAGCAGCGGCAGGGACAGCAGGTCGATTGCTTTGGGAAATTGCAGCGGCAGCGCCGCCTGCCGCGAAATGCGCACATAGCCCGTTTCCACCGGCAGGCGCAGCACTTCATTCAGCTGCTCGAAAGCCGCCTTAACGTAATACCCGTCCCGCGCCAGAAAATTCACCCGCGCATAGCCGTTTTGCCGTACCTCCCACGCCAGCCACATCGCCTGACTGAACAGGTACGCCCCCAGCGCGGCATACCCCGGCGTCATGTTTCGCAGCTGCATCGCCTGAATCGCGCGTAGTCCCAGAAATCGCTCAGCTTCATACGCGCCCGTGAAGGTCGTCAGGTGCGCGTAATTTTCCCGCAAAAACCGTTTTTGCTGATGGTTCAGCGGAACCTCGCCGTCCGCCGGAATCCGTATTTTCTGCCGCAATTGCCGTTCCGTCTCACACAGCGGCATGAGGTCAGCGCCCGCGATTTCGGATAATCGCCGATAGATTTCCGGCAGATTCTCCCCGCGAAACTGCCCCCGCAGCGCCGGGAAATCCCCCTCGTCGGACAGCGCCAGCCGTTTCCGCACGTCCGGCTGCATCAGCGCATAGAGGTCGCTTTCACAGAAAAGGGCGCTATTTTGATGGGATTGCTTCATCTCATATACCTCTCAGTCGCCGCTGTGTTCGTCCATCATGCTGATAAATTCGCCCGCCGCCGTCCAGCGCGTCAGGGGCATTCCCGTGCCGGAGCGGAGCGGTTCGGGGTTCGGCAGTGCCGTCACGGGCAGCGCGCCGCGGCGTTCCGGGCGGTTCTGCACGCGCAGGAGCGCATCCGCCGGGCAATCAGCCACGAAATACCGCACGCCCTCGCGGTAGAGCCTCCGGCACAGCAGCCGAAGCGCCTTTTCGTCCGCCGCAGGGATGGGCGTTTCCAGCATCCGCCCCGGCATCAGCACGTCGCCATGCAGGTCGGTTTCGGATTCGTACAGCCCCTTCACAAGCGCCACGCCCATCTCCCACACGCAGCCGTTCATCACGCGCACATCCATGCAGGCGCGCTCCGTCGCGCTCATTTGCAGCGTTGCATTGCGAATCAGCATGATTTTGCTCCTCCACGCTTTTCTTGCACCGTACAATTCGCCGCGCAGACGGTGTTTTCCTGCATAAAAACTCCGCCGGATGTTGAATCCAGCGGAGAAGAAACATTATTTTCCCCACAGCACAAACGCGCTGTTTTCGGGCCAAATCTGGGCGGTTTGGTTCGGGTTGTGGGACTGCGCCATCACTTTGGCATAGACATAGGCTTCGTAAAGCGTCACCTTGCTGTCCTTGTTCAGGTCGGCGTTTAGGGACGAAATCGCCGCGTTTCGGGCGAGGTTCCAGCCGTTGCCGTAGCACAAGCCGTAGGTGAACAGACCAAAGTAGCGGTCGATTTTGCCGTCACCGTTGCTGTCGTAGCCGGTGCTGACGCTCTTTTCCTCGGAGCGGCACGCGGTAATGACGTAGTAGCCGCTCTTGGCGAAATTCGTGTCACCCGCACGGTCGATGAAGGCGGGCGCTTCCTCGCTGAGCAGTTCGCTGCCGTCCGCCGCCAGCACGACCGCTGTGCGGCTGACATCGCCGGAAAGCTGGTCATCATTGGCGAAGAGGTTGACCACCTGACTGTTGAACGCGGAGGACGATACCTGCGTCATCGTGCCGTCGCGCGCAATGAACTGCCCGGAGTGGCACGCGTCGATGATGATGACCTTCTTGCCGGGAATCTTGTCCAGCTCAGTTTTGAGGCGCGCAATCGAGACATACGTCTGGAACGTACCGACCAGCGCGGCATGGTAGCTCGTCGGATTGCCGTCCGCGCCGAGGCTGTTCGCGCCGTGGCCGGAGTAGTAGAAGAGCGACACGTCGTTGTAGCTGGCATTCCCGAACGTCGAAGAAATGCTGGAGAGAATCTCTTCGGCGCGGATGTTCTTCTTCACCGTCACGCTGTACGGCGTCGCGGTCATGCGGCCGAGCATGGTGCGCATCCCGTCCACATCGTTTTCGCAGCCGGGCAGTTCGTTCGATTCGCCGGTATAGGTGTTGCCAATCAGCAGCGCGCGGTATGTGCCGACGGTCTCCTGATGCGTGTACGCCAGCTCATCCGACCAGTCGCCCACGCTCACGTCGCCGTTGGAGAAAATGCGCACCGGGCGCACGCGGTAATAGTACGTTCTGCCCAGCACAGCGCTGTTGTGGTAACCGTAGGCGTTGCTGACGCGCCCGTTCGCCTTGGGCGTGCCGCCGGGCGTGGTGGAAATGTACACATCGTACTTGTTCGCGCCCTCAGTCGCCGCCCACGAAATGCGGACGCTGTTTTCCTGCGCGGATACTGCCGTCAGCCCGGTTGTCTTGGGCAGCCAGACGCCCATGCCGATGTCGCCCTTGAGCGAGAAGCAGCGCCATCCCTGCGGCTGGGCAAGGCGGAAGGAGTAAACGAAGTAGTAGTACACTTCGCCGGGCTTCATCGTGGTGTCGATGTAGGTGGTCGCGGTGTTCTCAGAGACCATCAACTTGTGGTAGCCCGTTTCGTGGAAGCCGCGGCGGTAGATGACGTAGCCCATCGCGCCGGGAATGGCATCCCACGTCAGCTTGAGGCCCGTCTCCGTCCACTCGTAGCCTGTAAACGACGGCGTTTCCATCGGGCTGCCGACCATGCGGTTGCTCGACGGCAGACCCGTAATCACGTCGCCGCTGTTGAGCTTGCGCTTGGGGATAACGAGGAAGTCATACGTCTCGTTGAAGGAAATATCGCGGATGTCGCACAGGCTGCCCGTGAGGTCGGTGCGGACAATCTTGTAGTCGTCCGCGTCGTGCAGGGACATGGCAACATCGTAGTGCGTCGCGCCCGCAACGGGCGTCCAGTTCAGGCGGATGGTGGAGGTATCCTTTCCGCGCGGGTCGGCAATCACGACATCGCCCAGCGCGATATACGGGAAGGACAGCGACTGCGCGCCCTGACTGACCTGCTGTCCGCCCACGACATACAGCGCCTGAATGCGGTAGTAGTAGACCGTGCCCATGCGCGGGGTGGTGGTGGAATAGGTTGTGCCGCTGCTCTGCCCAAGGAGCGAATATTCGCTGCCCCATGCGGGCTTGTAGTAGATGGCGTAGGCATTCGCGCCCTCTACCGCCGTCCACTTGAGGGTAATGCGGCCGCTGCGCTCGTAGGAGGCGGAAATGCCCGTCGGCTGCTCCAATGCACGCCCAATGATGAGGTCATCAAGTTCATCCGGCGCGATGGAAATCGTCGGTTCTGGGAGTTCGGTGGCTTCCGCATCGGTCGGGGCGGGGGTAGCGGTCGGCGCGTCCGTCGCGGGGACGGGGGTGTAGTCCGAAATGATTTCGTCCGTCGGCGCTTCGGTCGGATTTTCGGTGATTTCCGGCGGATTGGTGACTTCCGGCGCAGCGGTCGGCTGCTCGGTAATTTCCGGCACTTCGGTCGGTGCGTCCGTCACTTCCGGCGGATTCGTCGGGGCATCCGTCACGTCGGGAACATCGGTCGGGGCTTCGGTCGGAACGTCCGTCGGCGCGTCCGTCACTTCCGGCGGATTGGTGACTTCCGGCGTGGCGGTCGGTTCTTCCGTCGGCTGTTCCGTCGGCGCGGGCGTTTCCTTCTGCTCCGGATGCACTGGAATCGGCGCAAGCAAGTGCCCGTGCGCCGCCATCAGGTCGTCCTCCGGCTTGCGGGGAATCGCGTCATATGCAGCGGTCTGCTCGTCCGTCAGCATTTCGGTGCTGCTGGTCTTGACCCACGCCGTGCGCACAATCACCCCATCATAGAAAGCAATCCGCACCGCGCGTTTGCTGTCCGTGCGCGCCTCGGCGTAGACCGTGCCGGACACTTCGGTCACGTCCGCGTCGCCCGTCAGCTGCTGATTCGCGTAGAGCTTCGCGCCGCTGCGGAGGGTCGCCAGTCCCGGCACAAACACGTCCTCGTCCGGCGTGGCGGTCGGGGCTTCGGTGGGAGCGTCGGTCGAAATCGGCGTCTCCGTCGGCGTTTCAGTGGGGATTTCCGTCGGAATTGCCGTATTCGTCGGTTCTTCCGTGGGAATTTCGGTCTGAATTGGCGTTTCCGTCGGCGCTTCGGTGGGGATTCCCGTCGGATTCGGCGTATTTGTCGGCGCTTCCGTGGGGATCTCCGTCGGAATCGCCGTCGGGGCTTCCGTCACAGCCGGCTCTTCCCCGATAATCTCCTCTATCTGCGTGCCGTCTGCCGCACTCGGCGCATCCTCCGCCAAGGCGGGGGCAGCCATCATCAGCATCAGCAGCGCCAGCATCAGCGCCCCTGCGCGGCGAAATTGCTTCTTCATCAGCAAACCTCCTCGTTCAAAATCGTGGTCTATTCCTTTTCATTATATAGCAGCCGCATCCAAAGGTCAAGCAATGCAGCATGAATGTTACAATTCGCAGAAAAATCGTGAAAAAGTCCGCAGAAAAATTCGCGCTGTCAGGCAAAACCCCTTGACAGGCGCGGCAAAATCGTGTATCATATATCGGTGTCAACGGAAAATGCTTGACAGCAAGGAGCGCTGACATGGCACAGGACGAAATCAGCAAGAAAGTCGAGCTGAATTGGCTTTCCGCGTTCTATGGCGGATTGCTGACCGACAAGCAGCGTCAGGTGCTCACCCTGCACTGCGAGGAGGATCTGTCGCTGACGGAAATCGCGCAGGAGGTCGGCATCAGCCGTCAGGGCGTGCATGAACTGCTCACCCGCGCGGCGCGGAAGATGTTCGAGATGGAGGAAAAGCTCCATGTTGCCGCCCGGTTTCAGCGCGTGGAGAACGGGCTGGAAAAATGCCGGGCGATGATGCGCGAGGGCCGCTACGACGACGCGGAACGCATGATTGACGCGCTGATTCGCTTTGATCAGGAGGAAAACAATGGCCTTTGAGGGCTTGACAGAGAAATTGCAGGGCGCGCTGCGCAAATTGAGCAGCAAAGGCAAGCTGACGGAGGATAATGTCAAGGAGGGTATGCGCGAGGTGCGCATGGCGCTGCTTGAAGCGGACGTCAACTACGCCGTCGCCAAGGACTTCATCAAGAAGGTCACGGCGCGCTGCGTCGGCACGGAAATCACCGGCACGCTGAGCGCCTCCCAGCAGGTCATCAAAATCGTCAACGAGGAAATGACCCAGCTGATGGGCGGCGAAAACGCACGCCTGACATGGTCGTCCGGGCCGCTGACGGTCTACATGCTCTGCGGCCTGCAGGGCGCGGGCAAAACCACGATGGCAGCCAAGCTCGCCAACTATCTGGCAAAGCAGGGCAAAAAGCCGATGCTCGCCGCGTGCGACATCTACCGCCCCGCCGCCATCAACCAGCTGCAAGTCGTCGGCAAGCAGGTCAATGTGCCGGTGTATGAACACGGCACGCAAGACCCGGTCAAGACTGCGCTGGAAGCCGTCGAACGCGCCCGGTATCTGGGCCGCGACGTGCTGATTATCGACACCGCCGGCCGCCTGCACATCGATCAGGAGCTGATGGACGAGCTCGTCCGCATCAAGGAAAATGTGCATCCGCAGGAAATCCTGCTGGTGGTCGACGCCATGACAGGTCAGGACGCGGTCAACGTCGCCCAGACCTTTAACGAGAAGCTGGACATCGACGGCGTGATTCTGACCAAGCTGGACGGCGACACCCGCGGCGGCGCGGCGCTGTCCGTCCGCGCGGTGACAGGCAAGCCCATCAAGTTCAGCGGCACGGGCGAAAAGCTCTCGGAAATCGAGCCTTTCCACCCCGACCGCATGGCAAGCCGAATCCTGGGCATGGGCGACGTGCTGACGCTGATTGACAAAGCCTCCGAAGCCTTCGATCAGGAGGACGCGGAGAAGCTCGCCAAGAAAGCCCGCACCGCCGATTTGACGCTGGATGACTTTCTCGACCAGATGCAGTCCATGAAGAAGATGGGCGGCATCAAGTCGATGCTGGAAATGCTGCCGGGCATGTCCGGCAAAGACATCGACGTGGACGAAAACGCCATGAAGAAGCCCGAAGCCATCATCCGCTCCATGACGCCGAAAGAGCGCCGCAATCCCGGTGTCCTGAACGCCAGCCGCCGCAAGCGCATTGCCGCCGGCTCCGGCACGACCGTGCAGGACGTCAATCAGCTGATCCGCCAGTTTGATCAGGCGAAGCAGATGATGAAGCAGGTAACGCAAATGAAGGGCAAAGGCCGCATGAGAATGCGCTTCCCCGGAATGCGGTAAAGCCTGCGCACTCCCCTACTGCGTGGTATCATATAAATTGCTTATATGATTTCCATATAAATAACTTTCCTGAACATATTGAGGAGGAACAAACCAATGTCCGTGAAGATTCGTCTGAAGAGAATGGGTATGAAGAAGAAGCCCTTCTACCGTGTCGTCGTTGCCGACATCCACTCTCCCCGTGATGGCCGTTTCATCGAAGAAATCGGCTACTACAATCCCATGGTGCACCCCGCTGAGGTGAAGGTGGACGGCGAGCGCGCGAAGTACTGGCTTACCTGCGGCGCTCAGCCCACGGATACCGTGCGCGTGCTGCTGAAGAAGACCGGCGTCATCGAGAAGTAAGGGACTCCCTCTGCAAGATGGATCGGTGCGGTTTTGCCGCATCTGACAGCCGACAGGCAGAAAGGACGCCCTATGCGCGAATTGCTCACCTTTGTGGCGCAGTCTCTGGTCGATCATCCCGATCAGGTCGTCGTCCGCGAAACGGAAGGCCCGGAAGCCGTCATTCTTGAGCTGAGCGTGGCTGAAGATGACATGGGCAAGGTCATCGGCAAGCAGGGACGCATCGCGAAGGCCATCCGCACGGTGGTCTCCGCTGCGACTGCCAAGAACAGCAAGCCTGTTTTTGTCGAAATTCACAAGCCGGAAGACGACGAAGCTCAGAACTGAACGTAGGCGTGGGAGCAGTGATGTTTCCACGCCTCTTTTAGATTTCGCCGCTGCGGTGCCCCCTGCATAAACACGCGAGAACTGTATGCAATCGCGCACAACTCAATCGCGCGAAAGGGTCAAGGGGCAAAGCCCCTTGCGGAGTCCAGAGGCAGCGCCTCTGGTGGAAAGGTTATTATAGATGAACGAATACCTGATGATTGGGGAAGTCCTGAAGCCGCAAGGCGTTCGCGGCGAAGTCAAGGTGAAGCCCTACGCCGCTGATTTGGAGGCGTTCCATGACTGGAAAACCCTCTACCTCCACGACGGCGCTTCTTATCAGCCCATCAAGGCTTCCTGCTCCCGCGTCCACGACGGCTTCGCGTATGTCACCCTTGGCGACTGCAAAACCATGGACGACGCGGAGAAGCTGCGCGGGCAGAAGCTCTACATCGACCGCGCCCACGCTCTCTCCCTCGCGGAGGACGAGGTGTACATCAGCGACCTGATCGGCTGCGCTGCGGTGGATGAAACCGGCGCCTCCCTCGGCAAGCTGACGGACGTGCTCCAGCACGGCGCGGTGGACGTGTACGTCTTCCAGTCCGACAAGGGCGAATGGATGGCGCCCGCGCTCAAGGCGGTTTTCCCGGCGGTGGACGTGCAGAACCGCATCATCCGCGTCGTGCGCGAAAAACTGGACGAGGTGGCCGTCTACAATGAGTGAAGCGCCCGCGATGAAAATCACCATTTTGACCATCTTCCCGGAGATGTTTGAGAGCGTGCTGAATTCCAGCATTCTGGGGCGGGCGCGCGCGCAGGGCATCCTTGATATCCGCTGCGTGGATATCCGTCCCTTCTCCGACCGCAAGCACAAGAACACCGATGATTACCCCTTCGGCGGCGGCGCGGGCATGGTGATGCTGGCACAGCCAATTCTGGATGCCATGCGCAGCGTGACGGGCGACGATTTCCAAGGCCGCCGCATTTATCTCGGCCCGCGCGGGCGAACGCTTTCATCTGCCGTCGCCCGCGAACTGGCGCAGGAAAAGGAACTCGTGCTGCTCTGCGGCCACTACGAGGGCGTTGACCAGCGCGCGCTGGACACCTGCATTGACGAGGAAATCAGCATCGGCGACTACATCCTCACCGGCGGCGAACTGGCGGCGATGGTGCTGACAGACTGCGTGGCGCGGTTCATTCCGGGGGTGCTGGGGTCTGCCGAATCGCCGGAAGAGGAATCGTTTTCCGACGGGCTGCTGGAATATCCGCAATACACGCGCCCGCGCGAATTGAACGGCATGGAAGTGCCGGACGTGCTGCTGTCCGGCGACCACGCGAAAATCAAGGCGTGGCGGCGCATTGAGTCCCTCCGCGCGACGAAGCGGCACCGCCCGGATTTACTGGCGTCCGCCGAACTGACCGACAAGGAAAAGCGTCTGCTGGAGGAATTGTGATGTTTTTGCGGAAACTCTTGGTCATCGTTGTGCCGCTGGTGCTGTGCGGGCTTTGCGTGTTCTTCCTGCCGCTGCTGGGCGGGTTTGGGCTGTGGTCGGACTTGCTGCAGGGGCTGATTCTCGGCGCGCTGCTGGCGCTGCTGCTGCCGCTTTCCGGCGCGTCACGGCGCAAGGAGCCGTTCGCGACGCTGCTCGTTGTGCCGATGATTGTGCTGATTGTCCTGCTGGCGCTGCAGCTCATGCGCGCGCTCGGCGTGGCGCTGCCGTTCCAGCCCGTGAGCGGCTGCACGATGATGATTGAATGCACGTTTCTTTCCTTCATGACTGTGCAGGCGATTCGGACGAAAACCTGATAGACGGAGCATCCCAAGCGGAAGAGAAAGCAATTCGCTTTTTCTCCCGCTTTTTTCATGCCCTCTTGACAAATCCGCACGACAAGTGTATAATTCAAATTGACAATGATACTTGTCATCATGATAAGCACATTTGTCAGACGGAGGTGCTGTATGGTACTGCGAAATCGCTTGAAGGTGTACCGGGCAATGCTGAATGTCAATCAGCAGGAAATGGGGCGCTTGTGCGGCGTATCGCGGCAGACAATCAGCCTGATTGAGCGGGGGGACTATTCGCCGTCCGTCACCCTCGCCCTGACGATTGCGAAAGTCTGCGGCGCATCGGTGGAGGAAATTTTCTACTTGCAGGAGGAAACGGAACATGAAGAATGACGAAATCAGGGCTGCGAATCGTAAGGCGCTGCCGAAATTTCTGCTTTTTACCCTCGTCTGTGCCGTGATTGGCGGCATCGCGGGCTACTGCGCCGCCCGATACGGGCTTGACCAGCTGTCCGGCGTTTTGGCGGACGCAGGCGCATTCTTCGGTACGCACATCGCCCCGTGGCTGATGGTGGCAGTCGCTGTCATCACGCCGATGGTCTGCATCCCGCTGTACCGGCGCGCCAAGGCGCTGCTGGCATCATGGGACGGCGAAGATGAGGACACGTCAAGCGTCATTGATGGCAAACTGTCCGCCGTCCTCTGGGCATCCAGCGCCAGCCTCGTGCTTGCGTTTTTCCTGATTGCGGCGACGTATTCCGTCGGCTTTGCGTCGTTCGACAGCTGGGAAAGCACGGTTCTCATCTTCATCGGCATTGCGGCGTTCCTTGCCATTCTGGTGGAATCCATCCTGATTCAGCAAAAGTGCGTAGATGCCGCCAAGCAGATGAGTCCCGAAAAGAAAGCGTCCATCTACGATTTGCAGTTCCAGAAAAAGTGGGTTGACGACTGCGACGAAGCCGAGAAAATCATGATTGGCAAGTGCGCCTTCAAGGCGTATTCCGCCGTCAATCGCGTCTGCGCGATTGCAGCGATTGTGCTTGCCATCTGCGCGCTTGTGTTCGGCATCGGCTTCCTGCCTTCGCTGGCGGTGTGCATCATCTGGATGGTCAATCTCTCTGTTTACTGCAAGGAAGCCATGCGTTATGCCAAGGCGGGCAATAAAATTTTCTGATGGACGCCGGGAGGACATACAATGGAAACTTTTCTTCCCCTTCTCATCATCCTGTTTCTCGTCATTCTTCCGCTGTTCGCGCGGCGAAAGCGGGCGGCGGCGGTCAGGCAGTTTCTGAATCGGAAAAAGCAAAATAAGGAGAGCAACGAAATGAAAGAACTGGCAAAACGGCTGATTGGCGAAGATTGCATCATCTACACCATTACCTCGGAGAGCGGCAGCATACAGGGCGTGCTGAAAGAGGTTGAAGATGGCGGACTGGTCATCGAGAAGACGACGGGCGAGACGGAAATCGTCAATCTGGATTTCGTCACCCGCATCCGGGAATATCCGCGCAAGAAAAACGGCAAAAAGAAGAGCATCGTGGTGGATTAAATCGTAAATATTCCGTGAACGGGAACATTTCGCGTTTTTCATTCGTTGGATGAGTGGAAACCCTAAAATATTCCGCAAAAGGAGTTGATTTCCCATGATGAAGTTTATGAAGCGTGCCTTGTCCCTGCTGATTTCGGCAATGCTGCTGCTGGGCTGTTTCGCCCTTGCGGAGGAAGCGCCGCTGCTGCCGATTGCCATCGTGTCCTACGACCTGACGGACGAGGCGACAACCGCCGCGCTTTCCGCCCTCATCGAGCCGAAAGAGAACGCCTTGACCCGCTGGGAGCGCGTTGTGCTGTCCGACGGACGCGAAGCGTGGGTCATCTGCCAGTTTGACCAGACGACCATGTCCAACGCATGGAGCCGCGTCATCGACGCCGAAACGCAGGAAGTCCTGCAGGAGGACACGACCGACACCGGTTTCTTCGCCACCGCGCAGGCCCGCTGGGAGAGTGCAAAGGGCATCTATGCGCTGTGGAGCATTCAGGACAAGATGCTGTTTGACCGCCTGTACGCCATGGCACCCTGCTACGGCGAACCCGTCGAGGGCGATTTGACGCAGGAGGAAGCCCTTGCCGCCGCGCTGAACGTGACCGGCCTGACTGCCGCGGATTACGACGCGGTCGGCTACGGCTACATCATGGGCAGCAGCGAGCAGAACGGTACTTGGCAGGTGTTCTTCGTGAAAGGCAACGACGTTGTCTCCACAGTGAACCTTGACGCGCGCGACGCGACGATTCTGCTGGTTGAGCCGGACGAAGAGGGGAACGGGTAACAGAAATTGAGCCGCCGAGCCTTGCGGAAAATGCAGGGCTGGGCGGCTCATTGTGCAAATGGTAGGAGAATTACACGATGCGAAAAATGTTAGCTTGTTTTCTTGCCCTCCTGATGTGCTGCACGGGCTTGACGGCGTTTGCCGAATCCTTGACGCTGCCGGAAGTGCTGCCGAAATCGTATTTTCTTGAGGCTGCCCAACAGGATTATCCGGATTGGCAAGTTTGGAAAGTTACCTATTCCGGTTATGGGCGCTATGAGAACGAAATCGCAATCCACATTTTCGTCAATCTCTATCGATTTACGAATGACCGCATCGAACTGATGGAACTGGATGCCATCACCAACCCGATTCAGGAGGGGGACGATGTGCCGTGGTCGGTCACGACGCTGATTCCCGTGGAGCTTGCGCCCGGTGCAGCGGACACGTTGCGCGCTATGGACGGAAAAGACATTTTCACCATCAGCAACAGGGCAGTTTTCAGCGATACCGTAACGGATTTGCTGATGCCGAGTCAGCACACGGCTGATGAAACCGTGGTGCAGCTGATGTCCAGTTCGCAGTTTCTGTACTATGTCACGAAGGACAGCGCCGAGCAGTATATGCTGCGCATTGCCAAGTGGGACGGCAGCGAGTACACGACAGTCGTTTCAACCCCGTCGCCAGCAAAGCTCAGCTTCAATCCAGCTTTTTCCTCTGACAATACGCTTGAGCTTGATGCCAATCTTTCGCCGTACCTTGAAGTAGATTGCAAGTTTGATGCAGACGGCGTATGGCGGATACACACGCTCAACAACGATGCGTATTTCGTTACCGTATACGATAATTATATTATCAAAACCTATTGGAGCAACGAGCAGAACAACGACGATTATCATTACGGTCGCCTTACCCTCCCCCTCACGCTGAACGAGGTGGATTTTGCGGCTTTCCCGCGCACATTCGCCGAAGTCCTTTCCTCTATGGACTACACAGGTGTCGCCTGCACCGCGCACGATGACACGCCCCTCTACGCCGCCCCGGATGGCGGGGTACTGGCGTACTGCTACACGCGCGTGCCGATGGTGGTCATCAGCGAAAGCGGCGACTGGCGCGAAGTGCAGCTTGGCGGCGACGCAGACGGGCTGCGCTGCTGGGTGCGTGCGGCGGATTTGGCGTTCGGCGCGGACACGGAGAACGTGGTCTGCACCTTCCCCACGCACAGGGCAGTCGACAGAGTGCAGAAAGCGGTGTCCTTCAGCGGCAAGGCGCGTGCACTGGAGGACGGCACGGCGTGGTGGATAATTGGCGTTTTGCCGAACGGCGATTACCTGATGATGTACGCGGGTGACGAAGAGATGTTTGTGGGCACAGCCCCGGCGTCGGCGTTCAGCGAACTTGGCGAAACAGAGCATGGTTATTGGAATGCTGATTGGGCGCCGGATGGCGGCTGGGACGAAGACGACGATTGGCACAACAATGACTGATGAATGAAAGCGGGGTCAGCGGCTGAATAGGCTGCTGACCCTGTTTTGTGGTTATCCTCATTTCGCGAAATACATCTTTTCTTCCATCGTAAACGGTGTATCCTTCTGCACCTTCTCCCAAATCCGAACCCAATCTTCCCCTTCCGCCAGCACCGGTCGGAAGTCATTCACGCCCTCCGCTGCTCGTCCACTGGTCAAAATCGGAATCACATCCACCTCACACCCAACGTACGCCTTCCCCCTGAACCGCAGCCGTACCTGCGCCACCATCGCGTCAAACGTCGTCAAGTCATGCGTTCCGCCGAACATCAAGTTCCCGAAGCTATAAAACACAACCGCGCCACCCACGCTGGTCAATCCCTGCACGACGTGCGGATGATTGCCAACCACGATATCCGCACCCGCCGCGACTGCCCTATACGCCATTTCCTGCTGAAGATCGTTATGCGTGTCATCGTACTCCGTACCCCAATGGCAGCTGTACACAATCACGTCGCAGCCCTGCTCGCGCAAGCGGTTGATATCGCGGGCAATCACAAATTCGTCGTTCTTGTAGGTGGTTTCGCGGCAGCCCGCGAAGCCGATTTTGTGCCCGTTTTTCTCCCAGACGTAGGTATACCCGTAGCCGCTGAAGGGCATCCCCGCGTCAATGAGTGCTTGGCGTGTGGATTCCTCGCCCGCCGTGCCGTAGTCGCCATGGTGGTTGTTGGCAATGTTGACCTGCTCAATCGACCCCTGCCAGAGTGCTTCGGTGTAGCTCGGCAGCCCGCGGAAGCGCCACAAGCGGCCGGTCTGTTCGCCCTTGCCGTCGTCCTTGAGCGCGCATTCAAGGTTGATGAAGGTCATGTCATCGTGCGCAAACAGGCTTTGCAGGCCGCTGAACGGGTACGCCATGCCATATTGATTGAGGTATGTCGGCAGACTTTCGGGGTCGTTCCACCAGTATTCGCGCGTTCCCAGCACGGCGTCCCCGCCGAGGGTCAGCACGAGTTCGGTTTCATCGGCGGATAAAGCCGGCACGTCGGTCGGCGCGGTCACATCCGCCTGCACCTTATTGCTGACGGCGGCAGCTTGCAGCGTGCGATTCTCCGGGTCATCGAGGATGAACAGACGCGTGCCGTAGGGCAGGTGTGTCCATAAGTAGTAGACGTTGACCCCGGTTGCATCCACCGCGCGCGGAATGCGGACGCACCCGTGCGAGCCCTTCTGCCCCAGCACTGGTTCTTGGTCGGAAAAGTCCTTCTTCGTGCGCTGCGCCTTGTAGCCCAGCTGATGGATGAGGTTGCCGCCGTCGTAGCGGATGGCGTACTCGTAGTGATAGCCGCTGTCCTCGAAGTCGCTGACGCGTTCGACGGTGATGAACGCGCCCGCCGCCGTCTCGCGAATCAGCCGATTCTTGCCCGCCAGCCCTGTCGAAATCGTCAGCGTCGTAATGCACTTGCCGCGATAGAACACCTTCATCCGCTGCGTCTGCTTGTCCACCACCAGCCCGAAATCGCTGTTCGGCGTGACAGTTTTGAGGCGCTTCATTGGCACCCAGCCCTCGATATACCCGCCGGATTCGTGCTGCCACGCGCCGATGTACGCCCAGCCACCCTCAACCTTCAGCACCTCAACGCCTTGGCTCTGCCCGTGGAGCGTCCCCAGTGCCTTGCCATTCGTCGACGGCTTGTCATACACCTTCTGATGGCTGACCGCCGCAATGTCCACCACGACGCTCGGCTTCATCATCATGTCCCACATTGCTGCGTCGTCCATGTCCCACGTCGGCATGATGCTGCCCGTTTCCGCCACTGGAATGACGGGGCGCGCGCCTTCCTTCACCGTCACACGCACATCGCGCACATACGCCGGGTTGCTCTCCGCGTAGAAGCGCAGCAGGTAGTCCCCTTCCGCCACCTTTTTGCCCTTCACGCGCCCGTTCCAGCTGACTTTCGTCGTGCTGCCGAACGTCTTTTTTAGCGTGTCGAGCTTCGTGTTCAGGTCATCCGCCGCGTAAATGTCCATGACGACCGCGCCCGTGCGCACCGGCTTGGCTTCGCAGAACCAGTCGTCCGTGTCCAGATACAGCGTGTCGCTGCTGCGGAGCGCGAAAAGCAGCGCCTGCTTCGCCTTGCCGACCGTCACGTTGATTTGCGTCTCCTGATTTCCGCGCGCCGTCACCAGCAGCGCGTGCAGCGTGTAGCTTCCCGACGGCAGACGCTCCTCGTTTTCGCCCAGTCCGTCCCACATGAACGTCGTCGTGCCGCGCTTTGCTTCCCGCGTGATGGTGCGGTACGTCCCATAGTTGTCGCTGAGCGTCAGCGTCAGGAGACCCGTCTGGTCGGTTTCCACTGTAATCTGGTTTTCGTCGAACCCGATGATGTCCTTCTCGACCCGAACCGTAAAATTTTCTGCCTGTGCACTGCCAATCAGCACCAGCAGCAGCAAAATGCCCAGCAGCAGTCCTTTTCTCCACACGTTGCCTATGTTCACGATTGCGTCTCCTTTTCTCTCTTCCTCAACCCAAAATCCCGAAAAATCGGATTTTGTCATTTTCCCTCTTGACAAACCCTTTGCTGTTTGGTATAATTATTCTTGCGCTTGCGGCCGTGGCGGAATTGGCATACGCGCACGTTTGAGGGGCGTGTCCAGCAATGGGTACGGGTTCAAGTCCCGTCGGCCGCACCAAAACCTTCTGAGTTTTGCTCGGAAGGTTTTTTTGTGCGCTCTTTTTCTGCCTGAACATCAAATTTTCCTCCATTCTCCGCCCCGCAGCGGCGATTCCCCCTGCAACGCAAAATCAAGCTGCAAAAGAATCGCCCTGCAGCAGCAGCGCAAAAAGCAGCCGCGCTGCTCACTTCCGCATGGGGAGTGGAATCGCCCATGCCATATCCGCGCTGTCCTCCCCCGTCTGCGGCGCAAGATACACCTGCTCCGGATACGCATCCTCGTGCGAAAACACATAGTCCGCAACACCGCTGCCAACGCCCCAGCTGCCTTCGCCATAGCCAAGACTCGCCCGCAGCGGCTTCCCGTCCGCATCCACCAGCGTCAGCCCGTACACCCATGAACCGACCATGTCCACATCATCAAAGGGCATCACCGTGCCATCCGGGAATACATACCCTTCGCCGTTTTCGGCGCGGAACGCTTCCCGCTGCGCGTCCGAAATCTCGAACCGCACCGTCACATACAGCTTCACCGGCGTATCGTCCGCCGATTCCACCCACGCCGCCGTGCCGTCGGGCAGAATCACCCGCTCACCGTCCGCATAGTGCGTCACGGGCGCATCGCAGTTCAGCGTGAACGAAACAAGGCCCGCGTCCGGCTTGCGGAACGTGCCGTCTTCCTTCAGCATCGACTGCCACATTTCGTAGTCGTAATGCTGCTTTTCGCCAATCGGCAGATCAATCTGCACATCGCCCGACAGAAACACGCCGACCTGATCCAGCCGATACATTTCGCTCACGACAATTTCGCCGTTCTCGTCGCCCGCCCACGTTTCGCCGCCGGATAGCCCCGGCATATCGACATTCTGCCCGTTAATCCACAGATTGTCCGTCCACCAGCCAACCGGCGCGTGGTCAAACGCGGTGATTTCCTGCTCATTCAGCATCCGCCGCCCGGTATCCACGTTCGTTTCGCCCAGCAGGTGGTCGCAGCTCATGTCGCGGATGGAATAGCGGACATAGAGCGTCATGCCGTCATAGACCGCTTCTTCCACGCGGACGCGGTAGCCGTTTGTCTCCACCTCCGCCAAATCGTGCGCGATGTACGCCGATGCCTGTGCGCTCGGCTCAAAATCCTTGCCCCAGAACACTTCCAGCAGCCGCGGATTCGCCGTCGTCGCGACTGCCAGTCCACCCAACAGCCCCAGCGTGATGAGCATCACCAGCATCATCCGCCGAAATCGTCCGCCCTGACGCGGCACATGGCGCGGACGGCGCGGCTTCTCCGCCGCCTCCACCGAAATCGGCAGTTCGGTGCCGTCAAACGGCTCGTCCTCTATCTGCCCAAACGCCGCCAGGATTGCTTGATGGAAGCGCTCCGGCACTTCGCCCGTGTCCTCTTCCAGCAACTTTTTCATCTGCTCGTCCGTCACGTTTCCACCTCCCTCAGCAGCGTTTCCATCCGCTTTCTTGCGTGCATCAGCCGCGTTTTGACCGTCCCCTCCGGGATGTCCAGCATTTGCGCGATTTCCGGCACGCGCCAGCCGTCCAGATAATGCAGCGTCATGCAGGCGCGCATCTGCGGCGTTAGTTCCGCCAGCGCATCCATCACCGCCATATGGTCGATGGCGTCGCTCTGCGGCGCGGGCATCTCTTCGGGGATGTCCGTCAGCGTCGTGCGCTGCTTCCGCCGCAGCAGTTCCGTGCAGGTGTTCGCCACAATCCGGCACAGCCAGCTCCGGAACGCCGCCATATCTCGCAGCGTGCCGCGCTTCTGCCACGCCCGCAGCAGCGCCTCCTGCACCGCGTCCTCGCAGTCGCTTTCGTTGCGAAGCATCGCGTAGCTGATATGGTACAGCAGCTTCTCGATTTTCAGCGCTTCCGTCTGAAACGTGCGCGCATCCACCGCCGCACCTCCTTCCATTTGTTCTCCGATATATAGACGTTTGAGCGCGCCTTTTCGTTCACTGATTTTTGAATTTCTTTGCCGTTTTTTCGCGGATTTTTCTCCTCCGCTTGCATTTCCGCCCGCATTGCGCTACAATATCCGAAGGGGTCAAGGGGGCGACCGCAGACTTCGTCTGTTTTCATTGCCCCCTTGCCGCCTCCGCAGAGGCGATTCCCCCTGCCCCGGAAAAATTCCATTTGGGAGAATAGCATCCCAAAATCCCAAAACAATGAGGTACTTGCGCATGGCACTGAAAGAGAAAGCCCTCCGCCGCTTAGGCGAAAAGCTCACCGCCGCAAACATCCCCTTTGCCGCCGGCGGCGAATGGCTGCACTGCCAGTTAGGGCAGTCCGCCGTCTACCACACGTTCGACATTGTGGTATCCTCTGCTGATGCCGCCCGTGCCGACAAAGTGCTGACGAAGCTCGGTATGCGGCAGGAGCAGCCCGCACCGGACGGCGTTTTCCGCTGTCACTATCATTTCGACGGCGCGGATGTGACGCTGCTGGCGGCGGATGTGACGCTGGAAACGAGCGGCAGCGCAGTCGTTCTCGGCACGAGCATCCCCCTGCTGACCGAAAGCGCGTGGGATGCCGTCGCACAGCTTCTCCAATAATCATGTACGGAGGTTCTTTTTATGAGCAGACTGGGTGATTTAATCCGCACGGAGCGGCTTCGCTCCAAGATGACCCCGAAGCAGGTGGCGCGCAAGTGCGGCGTTTCGGAAAGCTACCTGCTGGCGGTGGAAGCCGGAACGAAGATTATCGCGGACGACCAAGCCCGCCGCATCCTGAAAACCATCGGCCTGCGTGAGCAGACCGAAGCGGACTTCTCGCTGGATGACATCGCCGCGACGGTGGATTTGGCGAGTGCATCCCCCGCTGTGGCGAAGGCAGTTGAACGCCCGAAGCCCCAGCCGGAATACGAGCTTGTCGCAACGACGAAGACGGCCGGCAAGAAGCAGGACGACGATACCGACAAGGACGAGAACGTGACGGGCAGCGTCTGGCTGGACGCACTGACGAGTGTCCTCAAGCGCGTACCGATTATGAACGCGGTCATGCAGCCGGTGGATTATCGCCTGATGCCGATTCAGTCCGGCAAAATCGAGGGTGCGAAGCCGGACAAGGTGTTCTACTTCCTCGCGCCGGACGATTCCATGCGCGGCTTCCGCATCCACTCCGGCGATTTGGCGCTGATTGTCCCCGCCCGCAGCCCGATTGACGGCGCAATTATGCTGGTTGAATACAACAGCCACCGCTTCCTGCGCAAAATCAAGAAGCTGAACGATTACAGCGTCCTCCTGCAATCCTACGACCGCGAATACGAAGCCGTCGAAGCCCAAATCAGCGAGTGCAGCTTCTTAGGTCGCGCGTCGAAGCTGGAGATTACGTTGTAAGGGGGAGACCCAAGGGGCGCTGCCCCTTGACCCTGCCAAAGGGTCTTCGACCCTCTGGACTC
>ERZ779890.1622-NODE-1622-length-22681-cov-8.662777_pt1 | contig 22681 bp, 17 predicted proteins | sample MGYA00511553_ERZ779890 | MGnify/ENA primary metagenome ERZ779890 (study PRJEB29588, sample SAMEA2152064) | human gut metagenome | biome: human gut; feature: human-associated habitat; material: faeces | place: Denmark | collected 2008/2010 ... | reverse complement strand
TTTTGCCCTCGCCGCCCTTGCCGATCAGCATGAGCATTTTCTGGCCCTTGGTGGACGGAATCAGGCAGTAGCCCAGATATTCCTGCAAGGCGGGAATATCCTCCGGCTCCAACAGCTCCGAGAGAAAACGCAGCCATTGTTCCGGTGCAGGAGCCTCTGTCTGATAGGACACCGGCAGGCGGTTGCTGCAATACTCTTTTTCCTCTGTAAACGTGCCATCCAGAAAATAAGTGCCGTTCGCCACATGGATGCGGTCACATTGCAGGGGCAAAGGGTCGGCGTATGCCGCCAGCTTCAGCGCTTTGATTACCTGTTCCACCGTCTGTGCGGCTTTGGCATGAAGCCAAGGCGAGAGTTCCTCATAAATCGTTCGCTTCAATTTGTTCTCATCCGGCAGCTGTCCATCCACAGTATAAAATCGGTCGTTGATGCAGCGCATGGGATGCCGGGACAGAAAATCCCGGCAGTATTCCGGCTCTACGATTTTCCCCTTGTCATCGATCCAAACAGGGTTATTCATGGTATCGCTCCTCTCTCAGGCGGGCTTGTAATTTGCGGATGTATCCGTCTGCCGTTAGTTCGCTTACGACTTCGCTTCGTTCATAGGAATCGCCTTGCAGCAGGATGTCCAGCTGATACTCCACCCAGGGCAGACGGTGACAGGCTTCCACAAATCGCTTATCCAGCGAATCTTCCGGCGCTTGCGGCGCATACCGTTTTTTCCAATCCAGGAGCAGCCGCCGGTATTCGTTCAAAACAGAAAAGCACAGCTGCTCGTTCTCACGAAGCTGCTGTGCTTTGGTTTTCTGCTTCCATTTTTGACGAATGGATTCCGGCAAGGGCTTGTCCGGCGCAAGGTGAAAGTCCGACGCCAGTTTTCGGGCCGCATCATACAGCCGAAGGTCAAACAGTTTGGCAGTCAGGTCGATCACATCCCCATGCTCTCCACAGGCAAAACAGTGGTAGTGGTCATCCGATACATACAGGCTCGGATGACGGTCATTGTGGAACGGGCACAACGCCATGCCATGGTGGTTGACATCGATTCCATACGTCTGCGCTGCTTCCTGTGTGTTGATACTGGCTTTCACCACTTCAAACAAATTCATACAGATTCCCTCCATTTCCTTTTTGATGGGGCAGTTTTTTCACCCCTCTGTATAGGTTATGGGGAAAATCGAAAAAAACAGGCTAATGGCATGACGAGCCGTTTTCAAAAAACATGACAAGAATTTGATTGTGTGCTATTATAAAAATAGAAAAACATGACAGGAGGGAGAACATGGATCAGATCATCAACCATGCGGTTTTATCGCTGGATTTTTGGCAGGACACCGTGACCTATGAGGGGTGTGCCATGCCCACAGGAACCATTGGCTGCGAGGTGCTAAACATCCCGGACAGTACCATCGAAAAGCTGGATACACCCTGCAATGTGCTGAACCAGCTGCTTCAGGGGATGAACACCGGTTCCGTGGATATGGAGCTGCTGCCGCAGGTGCAGCAGGCCGCTGGCGAGATCATCTCCTTTTTACAGGCCACGCCACCGTTCTCCCGCCTGAATCGAAGCTATTTTGAGCAAAAACTTACAGCCATCTTTTCCGAAGAATACATGGAAGATGCCAAAGCCTATTTGCAGCTTACCCAGCAGGAGCAGCTGATTTGTGCTTTGACTGGTCAGCACAGCAAGGCAACAATGCTCGTCCGAATAGCGCAGGTGCTGGGGCATTTGAGTTATTCTCTGGGGCAATACAAGGAGGCCCTGACGAAATTTGCAGAGCGGTTGAATGAACCCGGCCATGACCGTACCTCGGACGGTTATGCGGCAATGTTCGGGCAGTTCTTCAAAAGTGAGCCAACTCTGTCGCTGGATAACCCGGCTTGGATGACCCTGACCAATGCTTCGGTGCAGTATGTGGCCGCCACTCGACCCGGAAAGACGGAGCCTCAGCTGGTCAAGCGGATGCACTATGTCTCCTTTGTGGGGATGTTCCGTTCCGATCTGTTTGAGGGGCTTTGTGTGGGCCATGCACCCAAGAAATGCCCCATCTGCGACAGATGGTTTCTCACCATTGATGCACGGCATACCAAATACTGCGGCGGTCTGGCTCCCGGCGACCAGCGGGGACGGACGTGCCGACAAATCGGCAATCTGAGAGGCCGGGAGCAGCGGGAGCTTGCAGACGATCACCCCATCAAGGCCATTTATACTCGCCGGATGAACACCATCCTGCAAAGCACCCGCCGGGGAAAGTTGGATGAAGAGACGGCAGCAGCTATGAAAAAGCTGGCAAAAGATAAGATGCTCCGTGCGCTTTCAGATCAGCGTTATGCCAGCACTGTCTATGAGCAGGAAATGACCCAGGATGCACTTTTGAAGGCCGTACAAAAGAAATAAGCAGCGAAATATTTGAAAGGTGGTGAGGGAAAATGGATACAGCGTGGACATGGGAACTGCCCGGCTACTGTGCCAAATACAGCTTTTTGACTGAAACCAAGGGCTTGACCATGCGGGAAGCGGAACGCATCTTTCAGCTTGACCCGGAACCGCCTGCTCTGGAAAATATGAACGACTACATCATTGAGGCTGTGCGGAGCCGTGAATTGCGCTGGTTCTCCTTTTTCCTGCACTGCTATGAAAATCGGCTTAATGGCCGTGTTCGCTGTTTCCTGCTGCGGGAGGGACTGGATCGCTATGACCCGGAACGCTTTTTAGACTACAAAATGAGCTGTGTGCTTGCCATGCTGGATTGCCTCCGGGAATACGATCCCGCACAAGGAGCAGATTTTCTGACCTATGCCCATCATTTTATCGGGAACGCCCTTTTGACCTGCCGGATGCAAGAGGAGGCTGGTTCCTTTGAAAATGTGGATGAGTACAAAGCTGTGCGTGGGATTGCTTGGCTCTATAATCAATCCGGTCAGTCTGAACAGGCGGCAACCCAGAAATATGCCCAGAAAAACGGTTGTACCGAGGAAACCGCAGCAAAGTTTTTAGCATTGGCCAAGCAAAATCGAAGCCGTGTTCCGTTTTATCAGACCATTCAGGATGAGGACAGCGAAGAAACCGGCGAGGATGTCAGCTGGGATGACCATTGGGACTATGCGGAGATTCTATGGAACGGTATCCGGGCTGAAGCTGTCCGAGAAGCGTTTGAAAAGCTGAATTACCGGGAACAGACCCTTTTGGAAAAGAGAAACGCCATCTGTATGACCTGTGGGCGGGTCAGTCCCATCAGCACCCGGTTGACCTTTGAAGAACTGGCAGTCCTCTTTGAGGGCAGCACGGCCAGTGGTGCAGAACGGGCCTACCGTAAAGCCGTGGATCATTTGGCCTGTCTGCTGACAGAAGCCGGAGTGCTTCATATGATCCGACTGAAACGCAAGTCCCAGACCAAACGCAAAAAGAAAATCGCCGCCGCTGCCTACCTATATCAGGTGGACAACGACGGCGAATGGGGTGAGATTTCGTTTGATTTTGAGGCTGGAACAGCGGAGATTATCCGCTTGGCAGAGTGGGATACGATGGTAAGCAAGAAATTTGCAAAAAAAGTAATTACTCTTATTTTGAAAAATGGGAATCTTCAGGTAAAGGAATCTATTCTCCCCGTTTCTTGTTAAAAGCATTTTTCTATTTTATTTGAGTAAGTTCGTCGTCATTCTACACCTAAAGCCTTGTACACTGCATCTTCTGCACTCTGATAGAAAATAAGGTTAAAGCATCCTATCAATTCTGACGGCACTGTCCCGAGATCAGCGGCAGACGTGATCGGCAAAAGCACTTTTTTCGCACCGCTGTCAAGGCATACTTGAAGGGAATTTGCAAGCTCATCCACTTTGATCATTGTACCGGCGATGCTGATTTCTCCCAACACGGCTAGACTGCTGACCATAGGCTTATTCAGTGCGACGGATGCCAGTGCAATCAGTGTCGGGAGAGCAAGCTTGTTCGTCATACCAATTCCCTGCATATCCTGATAGTTGACGATGTAGTCCTTTGTCGTGGTGCTGATTGCTCCGCTGATGCGCCCTGCATTGGCTTTCAGGAAGTTGAAGGCGGTATTTGTCGCTTCTCTCGCTTCGCGTTCTGAGCCAAGTCCTGTTCGCTCGAATTTACCGTTACCAGGAAGCATCTGTGATTCCAACCGAAACACACCAATCACGCCAGACTTCCCCTGCGAAACAGTATAGACCTGGCCGGGATTGCACATTCCTTCGGGGATCAGCTTGCCACCGCCCTGCTCCGGTACGGAAACATAGTATTCTTCAAAGTTGTCTTTGTCGATGTATGAAAAATTCACATCATAGAACTCCATGCCGCCCAACTTTTTCAGCTGCTCCTTGACACGGCGGCGCATCTCCAATGCAAGCTTCAAAATCTCTTCCAGTTGTTCTTTCGTAAACTCGCCGTCAGGGTAGAGCAGCTTCAAGAGGCCTCCGACCATCTTCCGAACAGCAATGGTGTCACGCTGGTTGAGGTTGGAGCCTAGACGGAAATATTTATCCAGCGCATCCCCATACTGCTCCTTGCGCAGCTCCCGGATAAACTCCGCCAGATAATCCGTGATAAACCCATAGTCATCTGTGAAATGCTCCGGGCGGAACTTCGGGATTTCCCAACCGGGAAGATAGCAGTGAATCCGGTCAAGGAAAGCCGTATCCGTACCCATTTCAGGCGGGAAGGGGTCAAAAAGGCTGGATGTCTTGAGCAGCACATCCACGCTCTGATTGATATTTCCAACGAATACCATCGAGGCAGTCGCGGCCTTTTCCTCTTTGCCTCGGGCAAAGGAGCCGGAGGCCATGTAGTCTTTCATGATTTGGATGCCGTCTTTATCTTTGAACTTGATACCGGCAACCTCGTCAAAAGCAACACAGTCCCATAATCCGACAAGACCAACCGTTTTGCGTCCCATGTTATAAAACAGATTGGCAACCGTTGTCTGACCACCGGAAACAAGAATACTGTTCGGTGAAATTTCTTTGTAAAGATGGGATTTGCCAGTGCTGCGCGGCCCCAACTCACAGAGGTTGAAGTTATTTTCTACAAGCGGGATCATACGGATCAGAAGCAGCCATTTCTCGCGGTAAGTCAAGGAGTCCGGTTCCATACCGATGGAGCGCAGCAGCACATCCATCCATTCGTCCTGCGTAAATGCTTTCCGCCCCTGTTTCAGCTCTTCAATATCCACATGGGGCATCTGGATGGGGTTGAGCTTTCGGATGCTGATCGGCGTTCCGTTCCTGTCTTCCTCCATATACTCATAGTCCAGTTGCACGATGCACCAGATACCGCCGCAGAGCAGCCGGTCAAATTTGGAGGGGTATTCCTCGTCAATGGGAATATTTTTCAGACCGAGGTTAGAAAATTCCGCTTCATAAATATCCTTCTTGATATTCAAGCTGACAGTGATTTTATCAATCACCGTATGACTGCCGCGCTGACGAAGAATGGAAAGGATTTTCTGCGCCTCATCCGGGCGGACGAAGTTGTCCGCAAGAATGCGCTTCACACTTTCCACGCCTTCTTCAATGATCTCAGGGTCATCGGAGCTGCAATACTGCCCCAGAAGAAATTCCAGAACATAGACCGGCACATTTGCCCCTTCCTTGATTTTCTTCGTTAAGTCTTTGCGCACGATCTTTCCGTCAAAATACTGGCGCAGTTTTGATTTGATGACAGCTCTTTTATCTTCGTTTTCCGTCATACCGACCATCTGAATCGCCTCCTGTTATTCCGGCCTTCGCTTAAAAGCCAAAACCATAGTCATCGGCAAAAGCCATATCCATGATGACAGGATGACGGAACACCTCAAGCCCTGTTGCATCATCGTATATTACAAAGAAATACTGTTTGTCCTTATCGTACTTTTTGTCCTTGAATTGGAATTTCATGCGGAACATTCGTTTTCCAGCATCCTGCTCGCGGCTGTCCGCAACACAACTATTCTCGTTGGAAATACGCTCATTGTCCTCGGAAATGAAAAACATCCGGTAGGTGGCGGCTTTGACCACATCGCTGACCGGCTCAGATTGGATGAAATCCAGTACGGTGATCTTGTTAGTGATTTTCCGCACCATGCTCACAAGGGCAAGACTCGCGTTTCGAGTATCCATGTGGCCTCGTTCCATCTTGAGATCAAGCACAGGCACCAGCATTTCCTGTGGGGAGGAACCGCCATGCACATAGTTTTGCCCGCCGCCAGTCACTTTGAACACATCGTCGCTGATCGGGTAAGACACCCATTTGGTATCGGAGCTGCGGAGGATTTTTCCCATTTCCATGCTGGCAATGCCATCTCCGGCAACTGGTTCCGGTGAAACCACAAAACGCCGGTTGATAAAGGAGGTCTTGCTTTTTATCCCCTCGATCTTATCGCTCTCTGAGATTTTATCCCGTTTGTAGAGGAAGCCATGATCAGCCGTTACGATAAACCGGTATGTATTCGCGCTGGTGGAGATGCGCCGAATCAGGTCGATGATTTCCGTAATCGCTTCCTGACAGGCAACGAAAACTTCGTCCTCGGTATTGGGTTTGTCCCCGCGGGCATCGATCTGGTTGTGGTACACATAAACCACCTGTTTGCCGGTGAAGATGCTGCGGAGATCGGCAATCTTGAGCGATTTGATACTGTCAAACTGGACACATGCGCTGTCACTGCTGTATTTCTGCAAAATTGCTTCCCGCTCGGCGAGATTTTCGCAGGGGAATCCATCCACCAACACCTTGAAATCATCTGTCATCGTCAGTTCCGTGTGCGGCAGCAAAGCCGCCATACCGAGACGGGTGTAGGAGGGCAGAACACCGAGCTGCACTTCCAGTTTTGCCGTACATTTGGGATCATCCTGTATCCGGCGGAACAGTTCCTTGCCCACCTCATAGCGCATGGCATCGGAGATAATGACCACCGTGCGCTCCTTGACATTCTTCAAGTTGCGGGCGTAGAAATCCCGCTGCAAGGGCAGCGCCATCAATGCGTCCGGCTCCTGTATAGCGGCATTCCACTTGGGAAGCAGTGTTTCCAGATACTCGTTGGTATAGATATTCTCCACCAAGTCACGCAGCGGCTCAAAATCTGCCGGATCATCCATCTGATCGTAAGCAGAGTAGAAGCACCGGTATTCGTAATCAATCTGGAAGTCTTCCTCCTGATACTTGCGGAGAATGACTTTGAAGTTGTCTGGGCAGCGATAATTTCCCACCTGAATAATTTGATAGGCGCTGCTGAGCATTTGGTAGCAGACGTTGGTCTTTTCTCCAAAGTGCATCTTGCTCCGTTTCTCGCAGATTTGCGGGATGGTCAGATCGTCCAGCTTTGCGCCAATATCCTCAGCCACCAAGCGCGCCACGATCCACTTTATGAGGATCTGGTCAACAGCAAGGAAGGTATCGCAGTTCACCAAGTCCTCGGGCGGATAGTCGGAAAATGCTTTCTTGACATTCAAGCCGGAAGCCACATGAGCGGAAAGCTCATCATAGCGCCCACGGTACAGGATGTTGTTCATCAGGTTATCCATAAAGGCGATGATGTTTCCTGCTTTGTAGGAAACAAACGCCTTCCACGGCTTCGGAAGCCCGGACTGCACATACTTGGCCGTATAGGTAACGAACATCGTTACCATAAGCTTTTCCAGCGTCGGCTTGACATCTGTATAGCCGAAATGCTGCTCGCAGAGCTTCCAGAAATCATCCAGCAGACCGTATTTCTCTACCTCGGAAAGGATCTTGTTGTCTGCAAGCTGGCCGTCTGTCAGCATGACCCGGATTACTTCTTCAAAGGAACAGGTACGGGTGCGGCAAATGGCAGAGAGAAACCCCGTGACGATGTTCTCTTCGTTGAAGTTTTCGATTTCAAGGTCATAGAAGCGCTGTGTCCGCTCCTTGTTGGCAAAGAACTTGATGTGCTTTTCAATAATGGGCTTGTACTTCTCGTCAATCCCCAAATCAACCGAGAGCAGCGATGCGCGGTCGGCAAAGAAGCACTTGGAGTAGAGCAGCGTGTCTTCCAGATGGTTGTCCCGCACATCCGGCTTGGGGAAGGGGGCGTAGATCAGGTAGTTTGTCGTAGTGTCCTGCCGTTCCAGAAAGAGCTTGGTGGCAAACTGATTGTCCGGCTGCAAGAAGTAGACTTTGGCATTGTCCAGCTCCACATTCTGCATATCCTCCACAAACTCGCCGTTGTCATCGTACCAGAAAACGAGCTTTCGGGTATCGCCGGAGAACTCGGCATTGAGCCGGTCTATGATTTGTTTGATGTTCATTACTGCCATGCCGTTTTACTCCTTTGGATTGACAATGACCCATGTTCCGCTCCGGCTTGATCCCTTGCGCTGTATCCTGCCATCTTTTTGGAGAGTATTCATGAGTCTCTTCACCGTGGCAAGGGAAATGCCCAGCATCTTTCCAATGTCTTTCTGCGTCGCTTTGGGGTCAGTTCGGAGGATGCGCAGAATCGCTTCTTCATTGGTATCATTGGGTTCAACTTTGGTGTCATTAGTGTCACGCTCTTTGGGATCAATGACACCATTCTGATCGGTAGTCGCGTCCTTACGATAGAGATTGATGCGGAAATCGCTGCCCATATCGATCAGTTCTGGCTCGCGAAGGCCATATTCTTTTGCTTCTCGAAACATTTTCGGGATGCCGCTGCCCCATGCCTCCACGATGTTCATGTAAGAAAAGGCGGCTGCAATGCCACGGTTGCGGATCTTCGAGAGGCCGGACTTCATTTTTTCAATGGTGATTTCGCTGTCCAGCATACCGGGGGAGGTGACCTCCAGCCGGTCATCAAAGAGCGCCACTTGGATTTTACCCGGTGTCAGGTAGCTGCGATGGCAGACGGCATTCGAGATCATTTCCCGGATGGTCTTGACCGGCAGCTCGTAGTAGTCCTGCCGCGCAATTCCTTCAATTCGGGAGCCAAGGTCAATGTGCTGTAACACAAAGTTGTAAGCATCCTCGATCTGCTCGTAGATCGGCCCGGTAAACTCTTTACGGGTGATGAAAATGTCCCGGACAACCCCCTTGAATACTGCACACTGAATGGCTGCATCCGGGAACTCAGCCATATCTCCATCCAAAAGCAGATACCCATTAGTGGGATGATAGGCTCCATCGCGTTCCACCAACAGCTTCCATGAAAGCAACTGGTTTTTGCCGACTTTCTGAATCTGCTCCCGTGCCGTATCAGTTTCCGCCAGCTTGAGTGCATGGCGGTACATTCTTTCACAGAAAGCAGCAATCTCTTCCTCAGAAACAGTCTGTTCCCGCTCCATCTGGTCAAAGGAGCGGTTTGTCCCTTCCATGATAAGCTCCTGCACACGGTAGCGCTCCGCATGGCGGGTCGTACCAGCTACACGGATATAGGTGCCTTCCATGATGCCCTGGCTTTTGATATAGTAGGGGCGCTGCATACCGGGGATGATCTCTACAACGATGATTGCCTTCCCGTCAATTTCCTGCACCGCGATGTTCGGGGTGATCTTGGGTTCACAGCTATCGAAAATGGAGTTGGTGATTGCGTCCATCTTCTGAAAGACTTCCTCTTTGGAAAAGCCGGTGACAGCCCATGTGCCATTCTCCACACCGAAGACCAGCTTGCCGCCCTTGCCGTTGGCAAAGGCAACCACGGTCTTCATGTATTTCTCGCTTTTGGCAGGGATCTCGCTCTTGAACTCGATATTCTCAGATTCACCGGCGAAAATCTCTTCTGCGGTCATCTCGACCACCTCCTTGACACAACACTTATATTATCGTTCTTAATTTATTGTTCCTCGGTTGATTCCGTTCTTTCAATGTACTGTTTCAAATTTGTTTTTTTATCAATATGCCACGCAGTCCAACCATTTGTGCTGCTTCCCATTACAAATTGTGCAGCTGTAGAGGGACTTGTAAACTTGCAGTCTTGCAATGTTACGCCTTCCTCATTCACATAAGCTGGATTTTCTCTGTATTTTTTTGCTGTTTTCCCTCCACGGATATGAGCTGCAAATTGCATCCGAATGTGAGACCCTTTCTTTACTGTAATTTCACCGGTAGAATCGTAAATTGCCTGTGCATTGTAGCTACCATCTTTTGCCGAAAGGTAAATTTCCGTTTTCATTGAAAAGTCCTCCTTAAAGTTTAGCCAGAACCGCGTATTTCTTTCCGTCGCTGGCGGTCTGGATTTTTTCGTAGTTGACCTTCACGCCGTCGTCCAAGTCCAGCTCAATGCGGCTCAGGGCGAGGTGGGCGATCATCTCGTCATAGTCGCGGCACTCTTTAAGCTGCTTTTGGAGCTTTTCTTTCCGCTTGGTGGAAGCGGCTACCTCGCGGGCGTTGGTGCTGTGGTCAATCATGTCCTGCATCCGGTTGATTTCGGACTCATAGACCCGCTGCATCTTGTGGAGGTAATCCACACGGATATTGCCGATGGTGTCTGGCGTGTAGCGGTGGAGATAGATCAGCGCCTTGAAGCCGTTCTGCTTGCCGCTGTCGAACAGCCAGTAGATCGGGCGCTTCTGGTAGGTCTTGCAGTGGTCTTTGAAGAAATCCTTGAGGAAATAGTTGCGGATGATTTCCCGGCTGCTGTTGCCCTTGCCACCTAGCGCCCCAGCGATGAAGTCCAGATTTTCTTCCAGCGTGTCCTCCCCGTAAGCGGCTTTGAGCCAGCCGCACAGGCGGGAGATAATATCGTCTTCCAGATACTCTTCGTCGGTGATGGGCAGGATGCCGTCCCGATCCGGGCGGAAGGTCTTGTACTTCCCGTCATCCCAGTCCCCACCGGCATAGGCCAGCCCGTCCGCATCCAGCGAGTACCGCCCAAACATACAGCCCACGGCGTAGGAGAGTAGGGAGACGATCTCGTCCCGCTTGGTGCGGACATAGCTGCTGCCCTGCATGGATTCCGGCACATCGTCTTTGGTGTCAAAGATGCGGTGGACGGTAATATCCTTGTCCGCCACCTCTGGGGTCAACTCGTCCTGCAAGCCGTAGATGTCAATGAAAATACGGTTCAATTCGTCTTCGTTGGCTTTGAGCTGCAAAAAGCGCTGCTCGCACTCGGCTTTCCATTTTTCATACTTATCTGAAATTAGTTTCCCCATAATTTGTCCTCACTATATTGAACTCAGTCTATGAAAGCTTGTTTGTACTCATATACATCACGACATGAAGATATAATGCAGGTGGCAAAACACCATTTCGCAATGCCATTCTGCTTATTTCGCGGAACTGACGTTGTAGCTCCTGTTCGTCTTTAGGTGCTCCTGCTTCATTTAGCAGTTTTAATTTGTTCACCACCGTTTTACACAATTCTTGTGCCCGAAATTCTGGAATTGAGTTAGCATTTGCAATAACGTCCTTTCTGGAAACTTTATCGCCAGACAGTATATTGAATAGTTCAAAAAACCTATCAGCTTCATCCGATTTCGGAATATGGTAATTACAGTTATACTGTTTTGGTGCTGCTTTTAGTTGTTTCCAAAGTTCTTTTGCACTCTTATACTCGACTTTTTGATGGACAGGAAGCTGCCTTTTTGTTTCACCCTCGGAGTAATAATAGAATACAATCTTGTCAATTTTGCTCTCATCGATCAATTTGAAAATATGTCCGTCATTATTTGGCGACATTCCGATAATATGAAGTTCACCTGTTAGTTCACTAAGATCTGTAAAATGATAATTGCAGCTAAAAACTAAATCCGGATGTTCTCGATGCGCTCGTATCAAATCCTCTATTGGAGCCGGGAAATATTGTAGTGGGATACCGCTTTCCTCTAAAGCTTTAAGCCCGCGCTCTCCCTGCTCAAATGCATATGCGATCTTGTATTTGTATTCGCCAGCATAGTCAAAAAGCGCATTGCAAAAACAGTGTTCCAATCCGGCCGGGATCTCTAAATTATCTCCTTTTTGGTGCCTCATATATCCCCATAGTGTATGGGGATCCTCGCTATTTGCAAGTGTCCGAAAATCTCCATGCAGGTGAAACACGGGACGCTTGATTAAGTCCTCGACATTGTTATCGTAGTTGAGCGTAAAAACTTTACTGAAGCCCAATAGCCATCTTTTCACAGGTTTTCCCATGTCTTTGTAGAGGCTTTGAATATCGCCATCATTATAGATTGCATCAAGCATCATTCGTTCAAAGCCTTGCTTTGCGGAAGACCAATTATCTGCTATGTCGGCGTTCTGTAAGAAGTAGACGTGGAGAATAAAAAACCAATCCTCAAGCCCAACTTCATAATAGTGTGACAGTTCCCAATTATACCGCGCCTTAAAGTCTTCAAGGATGGGTCTCTCCGTATCAGGTATTATTGCATCATATTTTCCAGCAGAAATATCATTTGCCCAAGTGGCAAGTCTGGTAAAAATGTTTGCAATTTCATCTCCTGATATTTCTCCACTGAATAGCGCCTCATATCTGTTCGCACGAGCATTGAAAACGATCCTCTTGATGATATAGTCGTTAGTGTAGGCTTTGCCACCAAAATTGATATTAAAACCATTGCCAATCAAAATGGATTTTTCTCTGTTTGCCATTTTCACACCTCATACCAGCGGATGACGCTTGAAATCCCATGAGGTTTCGTAGGAGTCCCAGTCATGCTTTGAGCTGTTTTTCACGGTTTCAACTAAAATCTGAATCGTTGGCTCTTTTTCATCAGAAATGATAATAGGCACTTTTGCGACATCGCCAGCATTCATATTGATGGTTGGGTTCAAAATTTGTGTGATGCTGGATACTATTGGGGTGTTGAGCAACCCTAATATATAGTTCAGGTGCTTTTGAGGAAAGCAACTAATACCAGCAACATTGAACATAAATGTATTTGGATAGTAACGCGCGGAAAAGCCGCCACTGGTTACTAAAGACCAGCTTACACTTTCTCTAAAATTGAAAGCTATATTCTGTGGTCTCGATCGAAGTTTTCCTTTCTCGTCTTTGAAGTTAATAATCTCATAACCCTCGTTGTCCCAATTAACAACATACTCTTGATTACCATACCATCGCCTAAATTCCCCGCCCTTGTTAATGGGCATCCATTTCATTGCAGTATTTCTTTCAAAAGCCGTATTTACTTGTGAAACTTCAAACCACATTCTTAAAAATCTCTCATTATCTCCAGTTATTAAGCCTTGCCTTGGCACTGCATATGATTCGAGGCAAGTATAGTTTTCAAATATATTAAAAATTTTTTCACTCACCCAATACGCCACGGGCGAGCCGGGAATTTTGGAGAAATTGGATTGCTGGGCGGTGTAACGGTTTTCACCGGCAAGGAACATTTCTTCTTTACCTTGCTGGCTGGTCGGTTCGATCAAACGGCAGTAGGTACCTTTATAGTCTACAATGTGGCTATTGCGCAGCACAAAACTGGTGGTCTGCACCACTTCGCCGCCAATTTCCTCAAACGCTCGCGGGCCGAGGTGCGCCATGTTGACAGTATCTTTCAGCAGAAGCTTCGCCCGCAGCTTTTCAAAGCTTGACAGGAACATCCAAGCGTGCTGCGTAATCATCGCCTGATACCGGTCTTTGCCGGTCATCTGGCCGCACCGTTCGATGAACACTGCAAACAGGTCGCTCTTGCTGTCTGGGTAGTTCTTTTTTACAAACTCACTGAGTCTTGCATCCATGTTGCTGCTACCCATATAGGGCGGGTTTGTCACCACCACATCATACTGCTGCGCCAGCACCTCCGCCACGCGGATCAGCGGCAGAATGGTGTTCAGGGCAGATTCCCGATGCAGGCTGATGTCGTTCTGTACTTCCTCCATGCGGGCATATAGAGCGGCAAAATCCACCGGGGTGACCGTCAGGATGGAGCCGTATTCCTTTGCATCGCGCAGGTCGTGCATGATGCTGTCCAGCGCCGCTTTCAGTTTTGGGTCATTATTGGTAAAGTAATCCCGTGTGAAAGTGTCGATGTCGTTGCTCTCGGCAATCGCATAGACATGGGGCTGAATACCGCGAGAGAAGATACGCCGGTCATACTGACGGGCCTTCATCATCACGGCAAAGTAGGCGAGCTGCGCCGCCCGTTCGTCGATGTCCAGCCCGAACAGGTTGTGTTCGAGGATACAGTGCGCCGCATCCCGCTGGCTGTACCCGTCGTTTTCGTACATCTGCATCAGCACATCAAAGGCGTACACCAAGATATGGCCGCTGCCCATGCAGGGGTCGATGACCTTGATGTCTCGGACATCCTTGTATTCGCTCTGCTTCTGGATTTCGTCGAGCTGCTGGCGGACTTCCTGCGTTTGGGCGGCTTCCGGCAGATAATACTTCCAGCCCATCTGCCCAGCAATATCTTCTTCGTTGGCAATGCGTTTGGCTTCGACCTCATCCCAGGTCATTTCCACCATAGAACGCCCATCGGCATATATGCCCTGCTCTTTCTTCTTGTCGATGAAGATGCGGCCGAGACTGTTCTCCACCATATAGCGGACGATCCAGTCCGGCGTGAAGAGCTGAGTGACAGCAGGGATTTCTTCTTTGGTGATCTTGCCGTTTTTGGCAAAGGCGACGTTTTTCGGCTCGGTGTTGTAATACTGATACAGCCAGCCGATGATCTCCACCTGACCGCCCTTTTCGATGTTGAAATCGTCCTCGGCAATGTCATGGATGAGGTGATACACGACACCTTCCTGATCCACAACGGAGAGGTTCAGCAGCAGCTCGGTGTAGTCGCTGGTCTTCTCAAACAGGGCGGGCAGGATCTCGTTCAGAGCGTTGCACTGCTTGATGAACAGCAGCCGGAACAGCTCGTCCAGCTTGTTCTCGTTTTTCAGGCGCAGGACAGTCTCTTCCTCAGCAGAGGTGAAGGACAGCTCCGCATCGAAGGGCGTAGTCACCAAATCCGGCTCAATCTTGCCGCTCTCGGAGGACAGAACGCGGATGTGGGAGGGAAGATAGTCGTTGACCTCCATGAAACGGATGGCGATCAATCGGTTAAACCAAGTGTAGGCGACCTCTTCCAAAATGTACTTATAAGCTGTGGCGTAGTTGCTGTCCTTTTCTTTTTTGCGGATAATCTCCACCAGCTTTTTGCGCTGGGAGATGGCCTCGCCGCTGATGGCATACGGCTCAGAAGTTCCGATGTCATAGAACTCCATCGTCCCGGTAGACTGCGGCAGCGGGTCTTTGATGCCGTCGGCTGTGATCCCCATCAATCCAGCTCGGTATTGGATGTCCGTAATAAGCTTATTCCGCGCCCAGATTGCAAAGTTTTTTATGGCTGTTTTATTCATTGGTTCATTCCTTCCCCATAAAATCAAATCTTCGACGCAAGATAGTAATAATACATCACATTTTTCCTTGCGGTGTCTGTCTTTTCTGTTGCCTCGGTTCGTGCCTTATTGTATAGGTCTGCAATCTTAAGGAACCCCGTTACTGCTTCCTTGGAGACCGCAGCTATGCCGGCAACAAGGATAAAGGCCTTTATGGAATTAAAAACGCCAAACAGGTCTGTTGAGGTTGTAATTGCTGTCGTTAAACCCGCAGCAGCATATCCAGCTTTTTTCCTCAGTTCCTCGTCTGCTAAAGCTCGTTTTCCCAAGTTCCGCAATACACTTGTCTGCGTTAAGGTTTCGTTGATTTCCTGCACCTTCGGCAAAACTTGAGTGTTGTATAGTTGCAGACAATCATACTGGAAATTATCATCCCAAGGAAGAGAGTGAATCTGCATGGAAAAATCGTAAATTGCTTTCCGAAAATTAGTAAGCGGAACTTGGTTTTCATTCTTGAGAGAAAGCAATTCATCCACAGAAGCAGATTCCAAGGTTGGCAAGGTCATAAGTATCTCGGACGCGATTCCAGCGTGGCGTAAGACATTTTCGTCCAACCTTCCGATGTCAAGCAGCTTTGTTTTAATAACGGAATCTATCAATCCACTGCTCGCCTTATCGAAAAGCGGATAGGCTGTGCCATTGTACATGGCATTCATCAGATTGGCAAAATATCCTCCTGCAAGCTCGTTGGCATCAAACCCATCAAAATCATAGTCGTAAACCGAAACGATGTTCCGATCCACATAGTTTTTTATTTCCTGTGTTCCGGGATGGATATAAAGCTGCTGTATTCCGCTTTTCAACTGCTCTCGGCACTGTATCTCAAGCTGCTTGAATTTCATCTGCGCAATTATTTCCTGCTTAGACCTGTGCTTTTTCCTTTTCAAATACGGAGTAAGTATTTGAAGTTGTGCATCTGCGTAATCCAGTTGCCCTAAAAGTTCTTCACTACCGGCAGGTTTCAAGGACTGTAAAAATGATCTGAGAGCTGGGATCATTGCATCTATATCCTGAGCGTCAAAGATACAATTTGGAAGGTATTTATACAGTGCATATTCTGCCATTCCAATCAGTTCGATTTCGTCGGCATAAAGAATGGAGCTTTTTATCAGTTTCAAATCCTCATCCAAATCCAGCGAGTTTGAGACGGTTCCAATCGTAAATTTCATATCCGTGGGTTGCCCAGCTCCTTCCTTATCTTAAAACTCCACATTGACAATCGTGTCTTCGTCCAGTTGTGCTTCCAGCGACTTGCGAAGGCTGCCCATGTAACGATCAATGTCCTCTTTGCTTTCCAGACGCCAAGAAGCCGTTCCCGTCATCATCTTGATGGAGACATTTTTCGTCTTGCGGATCTTCACTGGCGCAGGGGCAACGGGCACTTCCGGGGTAGGCTTTCCACTCTGTTTGGCTTCCTCTGCCTGACGGCGAGCTTCTTCTTCGGCCTTTTGTTTTGCCAGCTTGCGGTCAAGCTCATCCATTTCGTTGAGCAGCCGGAGTTTCAAAGCATCTGCCTTGTCCGCATAGCTTCTCAGCGTAGAGACATTGTTGCAGTGAGTGGCTCCCTCCCGGATTTCCTGGAACTTCTCATAGTAAGCCGTCCGCTTCTGGTCATTGTATTCCTTGGTGGAAAGCACCTCCAAAACACGCTTCCACGCCTGATCAATCGAATCGAGGACAGGAGCGGATTCCTGCTGCAATATCTTGACATAGCAGGACATAAAGCGCTCACGCAGCTCAGGCAGCTTCGGGATGTTGGCGTAGGGCTTTTCCTGCCGGGTAATGGAACGCATCTGTGCGACGATACCTTCCAACTCGTCATTGACAATATAGGTCTTACTGTCATCGAAGATTGCAAGCATATCAAGCGCACGGGCGAAGATGGTAGACTGCTCGCCCTCAAAGAAGGTCTTGACAGGCTCATAGTCTTCCGCAAAGTCAAAGAAGTCATCCCGCTTCTTGGAAACAGTTGTAAAGAAGTCCAATGCAGACTGGATCTGAACGACAGACTGCATCAACGCCTTTCCGCTGGACAAAACCTTCTTGCCCGGATAAGGGTACTGTTTATAATTTACTTCCAACCGTTCGATTTCATAAACCGTGTTTTGCGCGTAGCGCTGGAAGTTCTTCATGATGGTATCTTCATCTTCCGCCGAAGTGGTTGCGCGGAAGGTTTCCTTCATCACATCCCGGACAGCCTTTTTGTCCTTATCGCTGACACGGACACGCTCTTCCATCAGGAGCTTTTCCGCAAATGCCTTCTTGGTGATGAAGCCGATGATCTCTTCCTCAGTCTTGTTATTCAGATTGACCGTTGCTCCGTTGACCGTGAAAGACAGGTCGCCGCGCTTGAACAGACGCGCCACCAGCCAATGCACATCATCTTCCACAAAACCGTAAGGAGCCTTCATGAAGCGATCCTTCACCGTCTTCATGGAGGTCTTCATGTGATTGCGGGTATTCATGGCGATAAAGCCCTGCACATCATCCAGCGCGTGGGCGTTGCTCTCTGTACCACCTTCAAGCTCAAGGGAAAGCTGGTTGCTCTGATGGAGCATCTTGCGGATCTCCGCCTCGCCCATCGGTGCGTCAATGTAGGAAAGCTTGTGGTAAACCGTCTGCACCAACCGGCCAATCGCTTCGTTGATCCGGCTGCCGACTTCCTTGCCGTTCACGCGGACAACATCGCCGTTCACATAGATCGTCGCTTCCTTGAGTGCTTCCGTCAGGTAGAGCTTGGCGTTTTGATTGCGTTCCCGCATTTCCACACGCTTTGCCTCTTTGATCGTCTCATACTTGGCAAGCTGCGTTGAGGTGTTTTTCCGAAGGAAGCCTTCGATTTTCAGGTAGGCTTGGATTTCCGTCAGGAACTCAGCATCATTGGGGAGAACGACAAGGACTTCTCTGCCTTGACCGGACATCATCCGAAGTGTACCATCGTCCGTGCTGCCGTCATACCACGGTGTCAGGACACGAAGGCCGATATCATAGTTTTGATTTGCCTTATAAGGGCGGTCATCCACAAACTGATTGAAGCCGAACGCATAGCGTCCATTGAAAACAGGGTAGGTGTAGCGCTTGCCGGGGAAGATGTCTTCAAAAATCATCTCCGCGACCTTAGTGATGATTTCCGGCGTTTCGACATTTTCCTTTTCGATCTCGTTGTTGACTTCCTGTTCCTCATCAGTCAGGAAGACATAGATGCTGCCGTTTTTCTGAATCAGCATCTGCCGCATCAGGACCTTCAGCGCTTCCTCCACGCGGCCTTTCAACTCAATCCGGTCATCATCGATATTTTCAATCATCAGGCTGGTGATGTTGTCGATATTCGCCTCAATTTCCAGCACATACTTGACCATGAAGAGGGTCTTGAGGACATTGATAGCGAAGACATCCTTGTCCTTCTTCTCCGGGTTGATGTAGCTGTTGTCATAAGCCCGGATGATCACCCCGCTATGGCTGTGATCCAGAAAGTTTTCCAGTGCGTCATAAAAGCGATGGAAGGGTACAATGACCCCTGCCTCTTCATTCATGACGTTGACAGCGGACTCCTTGAAGAGCGCCAACATGGACCGCTCGCCACCGGAAAGGTGCTTGCCGGAAGCTCCGTGGGTACGAATGGAAGTCAGTACGCTGGACAACAGATTGAACTGATACGGTACAAAGGGGTAGACCTCGGCAAAGTCTTCGGCGCTCGCATACAGCTTCTTTTCTGCCGTGTCATTGAATACAATCAGGTTCTTGATAATCGTTGCCTTCTGCTCATAAAGCAGTCGGAGCGCCTGCGCAGCCGGTTCCGTCTTTTCAAGGATTCTCTTCTTGATAACGGCATCCACATTTGCAGAAGAGAGGGAGAGACGGGTATCAAACCGACCCTGAATTTTGGAGAAGTCGTTGCCCTTGACCTTGGTGATGGAGTCGATGTCCTGCTGGCTGGTCACGATGACCCAAGCTTTGCCCATGCACTCCTTACCAAGTTCCTCGGTAACGGTTTGGAGATTGAGCATCAACTTGGAATCATCGCCGATGTACTGCCCGATTTCATCCACCAGAAATACAACATGGTGGTTGTTCCCCTTGCGCTCGATATAGCTCTTGACGCGCTTGGCGAAGTCCTCGATGCTGATGGTATAAGGCTCCACCGCCTTTTCGCACCAGTTCCTTGCCGCTGCCTCGCTCATGAAATCCATCGAAACAAGGGCATCTACCACGCTGTCCTGGATGAAGTCGAAGTCTTGCCGGGAGTCCTCCCACGGGTCGCCGTATTCTTCCTCAAAAGTAGCCTTAAACTCATCGTAGCGGCCTTCCTCGGAAAGCCTCCGTTCCAGATCGGCAACATGGGGGATGGAACCGCAGAAGCCCTGCATCTGATTGAAGACTTTGAGGAATACATTGACGATGGCATCTTTGTTCTGCTTGCCGTTTGTTTCGCTCTTGGAGTCGATGTTGAAGAGGATTACATCCGTAGGGGTGTCAGCCGCCAGCTTCATGTCGGCAAGTACCATTGGGTCTACGATCTTTTTATCCTCGACAAAGTAGTCCATCGCCTTTCTGTCCCCGACCTGACGGTTTTCCAGAAGGTAGGACAGGATTTTCAGGAAGTGCGATTTACCGCTTCCAAAGAAGCCGGAAATCCACACGCCCATCTTTGGTGTTGTTTCTACAATCCCCTTTTTATAGGCCGAGTAGAAATCGGCAAAGTGCTTTTGAAGCTCGCGGGTAACGACATATTCCTCAAGCTCCTGAGAGACATTTGCGTCCTCGCCCTGACCTACGATAATTACGCCTTGAATTTCACGGTCAATCTTCTTGGCGAACATATCCTTTATTTTCATTACGCTACCTCCATCACTTCACAAGCCGGAAGGCTCTGTAATAATTATCGTCTTTGACTTCGTTGAAGAGAATCAATTCCTGTTCGTTGTATGTGCCGGGAAAGAACATCACCACTGGTGCGTGTAGATAGGACTGGTGGAGATTGTTCAGCACATTATGCGAACGGAGAAGCGGATAGCTCTTGCCAACACCGGTTAGAAAGACAATGGCATTCTCCGGGGTGTGGTCAAGAATGTACTGCACAATCAGGCTGTCATCCTCGCTCACTTTCATCGAGTTGCTGACTGCTTTGACAATCCTTTGTATGCCGCGTTTTTTCTCAAATTCACAGCACTTTTCTATGAAGTTCTTCCCCTCAAGGAAGTCAATGATAATGTCATAGAGGTCAAACACAACCAGCTCAAATCCGTCCGTCCCTTTCGAGTTCTTATGCTTCATATATTCGATACGCTCTCGGACTTCCAGTTCTTTTTCAGGTGGATAGTCAAAAATCCAATAGTTGACCTCGTTGGCTTTTCCACTGCTCTGACGGAAGGAAGGCTTTCGGATCGCCGCCTCCATCGCATCCAGTCGTTCTGTTAAATCCATCATCTTACCCCCGCAAGCGCCTTAACATAAGCACCCATATCATTCTGTTCCAGCCAGTGTACTAAGTCTGGATCTAAAATGGGGCGCAGTATTTTTCTGGCCGTTTTTGCTTTATCAATTATCCCGGCCTCGTACAGCATTGTTTTATAGCACCGGCCAAGCCGTACCAATGTAGCGTCCGTCCATCCGGCCACTTTTTCATTTTGCTGCTGCTTATCTTTGAAAAAAACACGCACGTCGCTATCCACCAGCTCGTTGCTTCCGAGAATCATCTTTTCACGGATTACTTCATAGACAAAATCAAAGAAAAGCGTGTCATACGCCATAGCGGCAATCAGGGCAAAGAGCTTTTGCGTAGCAAGGTCGCTGCGCGTGAAAAGAGGGATGAAGCTCCTGTCCAGAGATTTAATGCGGCCTGTAACGGTATGATAAATTTGATTGGATCGCAGAGCGGTTGGAGCAGCAAATAGATTTTCGTTCATTGCGAGGTCCTTTATCTGATCGGTGCTTTTTCCTTCGCTAAGAAGCTCTACAACCTTACGGAACTCTACAAACCAGAAGGACAGCTTCACTGCGCCCGCGCTGTATTCTTTTCTTTCCATTCTGCCGATTGTTCCTCCTTAGCACTACTCTACATCGTTTTCTATTCCATTTTCGGGATCGTCAGGAAGAATCTCCATAATGTCATTGATTCCGCAGCCGAGCTTGAGGCATATTTTTTCTAGCACTTCAACAGTCGTATTCTCGCCTTTTTCCAGTTTGCTCATTGTAGAATAGCTGATGCCGACGAAATCACGGAACTCTTTCTTCTTCATATCTCGGTCAATGAGAATCTTGAATAGCTTCTTATAGGATACTGCCATTTTTTGCACCTCTTCTTCAATACCACATAGTTGCAAAATACGATTTTATTATAGCATATTTCAATGCCAAAAGCGAGAAAAATTATGTGAACGCATTGTTTTTTGCCCAAAATTATTTATTTCAAAATAGCACCCACTTATTGCAAAAGCAAAACACCAGTGCTACACGATAGGTGATGGCACTGGTGCTTCTATTATTAGTATTCTGTTACAAGGTTGAAGTCGTGTAAGCGTGGGTTTGGGTATATAGTATCTTTAACTTTGGGAAACTCCCCGCTCCCAGTTGGAGACCGCCTGATAGCTGATGCCCAATCGGTCGGCGATCTCGAACTGGGTCATATCCCTTTTCTTGCGCAGCTCCGCTATTCTTTTTCCGATTTTTACGGTATCAAACATATTGTACCGCTCCTTCCCGCCGGTCGCTTCCGGCATCATCAGCATAGCAAATCGCACACCAATAAACCAGCAACCGGTGCTTGAGTCCGGATATTCAACCCGCGCTTGAGCCCCATGTAATAGCCCATTAACTGCCAGCACTGCATTTTTCGGCATCAATGGCAAGCACCACCATCAAGGCGGAAAGGGCGTCCTCGGGGCGCTCCACCTCGATGGAATAGGTATCCGTCCAGTTAAAAAGCTCCTTGCTGACGGTTGCTACCGTTCTGCCGCAGCCGTCTGTAATGGAATAATCCCAACCCAGCCAGTCGCCCTCCACATGCCAGCCGTTGCAATCGATGTTGTAGTGGTGGCTGAACAGCCTGAATTCCTTCGAAATGCAGCCGATATGGGCAGCGCCGCGGTAGAGGTCAAACTTCGGCGGCAGAGTGAAAACGCGCTGCTTGACCGTTCCCAGCTCGCTGCCGGTCGGGTCGAAAATTTTAAGACAATGCCCCCACGAAAGCTGGCCCCGGACGACATACACAGTGTTGCCTGCCTCATCGTAGATATCGTAGCTATCGAACCACGAAAAAAAGCGCTGCTTGAATAATAGCTTCATAGGCACCTCCATTCGCCCTATTTTAGCATAAAAAATGCAAAAGTAAAAGCCCCGAATGCAGTTGCACTCGGAGCTTTGGCTCCCCCTGTCCGGCTTGAACGGACGACCCTGCGGTTAACAGCCGCATGC
>ERZ779890.1615-NODE-1615-length-22738-cov-3.409470_pt1 | contig 22738 bp, 16 predicted proteins | sample MGYA00511553_ERZ779890 | MGnify/ENA primary metagenome ERZ779890 (study PRJEB29588, sample SAMEA2152064) | human gut metagenome | biome: human gut; feature: human-associated habitat; material: faeces | place: Denmark | collected 2008/2010 ... | reverse complement strand
TCAAGTCGAAAGTAGTGTTGAATTTATCCTGCCAAAACTGACCATACGCATCTCCGTCGTAGTTAATCTCATGACCCGTGATGCCCTCTTTAAACCAAGACAGCTCCACATGAGTGTCATATCCGGTCTTTTCTTCTCCTGTTCGCACCGTCATCGGCGCCGGCACGGGATTCGGAACCGGGTGGCTCCTTACGGGGGATACGTCCACTGTGATTGCAAGCGAACTCGGCCACATCCCGATGACCTTTACCTCCGAGGAAAGGGAAATCGAGCGCTTTTACCAAAGCATTTATCCGGATACGCCGCTCACCATTGAACACGTGCTCTCGGGAAGGGGCCTCACGCTCCTACATGTCTTTTACACGGGGTACGAATCCGAGCCGGCTCTTTTTACGCACGACGCCGGGTTTGACGACAGCGACACATGCGCGACTTTTGCGCGCTTTTACGGACGCGCGGCTCGAACAGCCGCCTTAGCCCTCCTAACGCAAAACCTTGTCATCGGCGGAGGTATTGCGCGTAAGAGCCCGTGTCTTGTCAAGCACCCGAATTTCCTCACGGAATTTTTGCATTACAAGGGGCCCCATTTAGACTACTTAAAACGCATCCGATTGTTTTTGGATACGACAGGCGATCTCGGTCTTTTCGGCACATTGGCTTTGGCCCGAAAAACCGCTTAAAACTAAAAAGGAAAAAAGACTATGCATCTGATTCAAACCGCTTCTTACCAAGCACTGGAAAAGAAAAAAGAAGCGCTCGCCGGGACACACTTACGTGAGTTTTTCGCCCGCAACGCCAATCGCGTGTCGGAGCTGACACGGGAATTTGACAATTTGCATTATGACTTTTCCAAGCAGCGGTTAGATGCCGAGACAATCGACCTATTAGTCAAACTCGCCCACGAAGCGCACCTAAAAGAGGCCATCGAGCGCATGTTCGCAGGCGACAGAATTAACCAAAGTGAAAACCGTCGGGTGCTTCACGTGGCGCTGCGTCGTAGTACCGGGCCCTTCCCGACCACGTGCGACGTGATGCCCGAAGTGCTCGAAACGCGCCGCCGCATGGGGCAGTTTGCCGAGGACGTTCGCTCCGGGACCCTGACGGGATCGACCGGCGAAAAAATCACCGATGTCATTAACGTCGGAATCGGCGGCTCTGACTTAGGGCCCAAGATGATGGCAACGGCCTTGCGTGCTGTCAGTTGCAACGGCCCGAAAGCGCACTTTGTCAGTAACCTCGATGCGGCGCAAATGGCAACGCTTCTTAAAGCCTTGCGTCCGGAAACCACCCTCGTTGTGATTGTCAGTAAGACCTTCACAACCCAAGAAACCATGCTCAATGCCCATACGGCACGCCGCTGGTTGGTGGAAAAACTCGGCGAGGGTCCGCACCTGGCGAGCCACTTGGCCGCTGTTTCGAGCAAACCGGCCTTGGCCGCCCAGTTCGGCATTCCCGCCGAGCGCGTGTTCCCGATTTGGGATTGGGTCGGAGGCCGGTATTCGCTTTGGTCAGCCGTCGGGCTCTCGCTCATGCTGCAAATCGGGGAGGCTCTCTTTCTGCGCATGCTCAAGGCGGCTGAAAAAATGGATAATCACTTCCGCAAGACGCCCTTTGACGAAAACCTTCCGGTTCTGATGGCCTTAATCGGTTATTGGAACGCCAATTTACTCAAGGCTCCGACTTTGGCGATTCTTCCCTATAACGACTCCTTGAAGTTCTTCCCCTCGTTCTTGCAGCAACTCGAGATGGAAAGTAACGGCAAGTCCGTCGGAACCGACAATGAACCCCTTTCGTGGAGTACGGCTCCCGTGGTTTGGGGCGAGCTCGGCAATAACGGCCAACACGCGTTTTTCCAACTTCTCCATCAAGGCGGGCGCCTTGTTCCCTGCGACTTTATTGCCGCCGTCAAAGCCGACTACCCGATGGCAGGCCACCAGGAAGCCTTGCTTTCTAACTGCTTTGCACAGACCTCGGCCTTGGCCTTCGGTAAAACCGAAGACGAAGTCCGTGCGAGCATGAAAGAGGAAGGCCGAAGCAGCGAGGATATCGATGCCCTTGCGCCTCAAAGAAGCTTTGTCGGCAATCAGCCGACATCAACCCTGCTCCTTAAGGACCTTTCGCCCGAGTCACTTGCCGAACTTGTAGTTCTTTACGAACACAAAGCATTTGTTCAAGGAGTCCTTTGGGGTATTAACTCCTTTGATCAGTGGGGTGTGGAACTCGGGAAAGCCGTAGCCAAGAAGATTCTTCCCAAGCTTTCGGGTACCGATACGTCGATGACCTTCGATGCCTCCACCGAAGCGCTTTTAGCTTTTACGAAAAAATATATTTAGGAGCTCGAACGATGACGATTCGCGTATTTGAAACTCAGCCCTTTGACGACCAAAAACCGGGAACGTCCGGATTGCGTAAGAAGGTGGCGCGTTTTAGCCTCCCGAACTATTTGGAAAACTACGTGCAGTCGGTTTTTACCGTTGTCGGTGACTGCTGCGGCAAAGTCCTTGTTTTAGGAGGCGACGGGCGATACTACAACGACGTAGCCATACAGGTAATTCTCAAGATGGCGGCAGCGGCCGGTTTTGCCCGTGTTCTTGTCGGACAAAACGGCATCTTATCTACCCCGGCTGCAAGTGCCGTCATTCGCAAGCACAAGGCCGACGGCGGCATTATTCTCTCGGCAAGTCACAACCCGGGCGGACCGAAGGGCGACTTCGGCATCAAGTACAACTTGGCCAATGGGGGACCGGCGAACGAAACGTTTACCGATGCCATCTTTAAGGTCAGTCAAAAGATTACGCACTACGCCATCGAAGATGTTCCGGATCTGGACATCTCGCAACTTGGCAAACAAACGCTCGGACAAACCGTCATTGAAGTCATTGATCCGGTAGCCGATTACGCTGAGCTTTTAAAGTCGCTTTTTGACTTTGAATGCATCAAAAAACTCTTTGCGCGGCCTGACTTTAAGATGCGTTACGACGCACTCAATGCCGTCACCGGGCCGTATGCCAAGCGGATTTTGGAAGGCATGCTCGGAGCCCCGGAAGGCACGGTCGTTGACGGCACTCCCCTCCCTGACTTCGGTGGACGTCACCCCGATCCCAATCCCGTGTACGCAGCCGATTTGATTCGCGCTTTATCCACACCCTCGCTCAATCTTACTTTCGGGGCGGCCTCGGACGGAGACGGGGACCGAAACATGATTGTCGGACGCAATCTTTTCATCAGCCCGAGCGATAGCCTCGCGCTCATCGTTGCCCATGCACGCCTGATTCCCGCCTATGAAAAGGGCTTGGCCGGTGTGGCCCGCTCCATGCCGACTTCTCAAGCCGTCGATCGTGTGGCTGCCTCGCTCGGTATTTCCTGCTACGAAACACCGACGGGTTGGAAGTTCTTCGGGAACCTTTTGGATGCCGGAAAAGCGACCATTTGCGGTGAAGAAAGCTCGGGGACGGGCGGCAATCACGTCCGTGAAAAAGACGGTCTTTGGGCGGTCCTTTGCTGGCTTTCGATTTTAGCTGAGACCGGAAAACCGGCCGAAACCCTCGTGCGCGAACACTGGGCGCGGTTCGGTCGTAACGTCTACTCGCGTCACGATTACGAAGGCATTGAACTTACGGCCGGGCAAACCCTTATGGCGCGACTGCGCGACATTGCGCCGACACTTGCCGGCAAGAGCTTTACCGTGACGGGCTCGCACGAAATGGTCATCGACAAGGCCGACGACTTTACCTATCACGATCCGGTGGATGGGTCAGTGAGCGAACACCAAGGAATTCGCGTATTCTTAAAGGACGGATCACGTATCGTGTTCCGACTTTCCGGCACGGGAACGGTCGGAGCCACGCTACGTGTGTATTTGGAGCGTTACACGGACAATCCTACGCACTACGAGCAGGACGTGCAAACGACGTTAAAGCCGCTTATCGAACTGGCAGACCAAGTGGCACACATCCGCGAAATCACCGGACGGATTGCGCCCGATGTCATCAGTTAGGAGGCAACAATGGCCAATCGAAGCACTTATGTAGCCCCGGCGCACACCATTGCGCTGATTTTGGCTGGCGGGCGCGGTTCGCGTCTTTATGAACTCACGGACCGACGCTCAAAACCGGCCGTCCATTTCGGCGGCAACTACCGCCTCATTGACTTTGCACTTTCAAACTGCGTCAATTCGGGCATTCGTCGTATTGCCGTTGCCACGCAGTACAAGTCCCATAGCCTTTTAAGACACATCAATCAGGCATGGAGCTTCCTGCAACCGACCGTCAATGAGTTCGTTGATTTGCTACCGGCTCAGCAACGCGTCGATGAGAATTCCTGGTATCGGGGAACGGCCGATGCCGTCTATCAAAACATCGATATTTTGCAAAGTTACCGACCCTTCCCCAAGTATGTGATCATCCTCGCCGGTGACCATATCTACAAGATGAACTACTCGGTCATGCTCTCCGAGCACATCGCAAGCGGCGCCGAATGCACCGTTGCCTGCATCGAAGTGCCGAGAAACGATGCCAAGGGATTCGGTGTGATGGCCGTTGACAAGACGGGCAAAATCATTCGATTCGTCGAAAAACCGGCCGATCCCCCGCCCATGCCCGGCAATCCCGACAAGTCCCTGTGCTCGATGGGTATTTACGTGTTTAATGCCGATTACCTTTTCGATGCCCTCGTGCGCGACATGCACAAGGAAAACACCTCGCACGACTTCGGTAAAGACATCATTCCCGAGGCCGTCGCTAAGGGCGTTGCGATGTCGCATGCCTTCTCCGGTAGCTGCGTGCACGGCGTCGGCGAACCGGACAATCAGGAAGACTACTGGCGCGACGTCGGAACAATCGATTCGTTCTGGGAAGCCAATATCGATTTGACGCACACGGTCCCGAAACTGAACTTGTATGACTCGGCCTGGCCGATTTGGACCGCCCAGCCACAGCTACCGCCGGCTAAATTTGTGCATAACGAAGGCGACAGACGCGGTATTGCCATCGAATCAATCGTCACGAACGGGTGCTTAATTAGTGGCGAGCTTTATCACAGCATCATCGGTTCAGGGTGTCGTATTCATTCGCATGCCAAGGTGCACTGGACGGTTTTGGCCCCGCGCGTTGTGGTCGGACCGGGTGCGTACTTGAATCGGTGCATCGTCGACTCGGGCGTTGTCATTCCGAGCGGCATGGTCATCGGTGTCGATGCCAACGAGGATGCTCGGCACTTCCGACGCTCCCCGACAGGCATTACGCTTGTCACCCGCGACATGATGATGGCTTTGGAAAATAACCGATAAACGTTGACGGAAACACGTTGTGAAAGTTTTACATGTTGCCGCTGAGGCATTTCCACTGATTAAAACCGGCGGCTTAGGGGACGTTGCGTACGCACTGCCGCGAGCCGAGCGCGCGCTCGGTATGAGTGTCAGACTTTTGCTCCCGGGCTACCCGTCGGTCATGGCCGGTCTGACACACTTAAAGCGCGTTGCCGATATTGGATCGGTCTTCGGAGCGGCTAACGTACGGCTTTTGATGGGAAAACTTCCGCGTGTCGGCACCGATGTATACGTGATTGATTCGCCGAGCCTATTCGGTCGGAACGGTAATCCGTACCTAGGTCCCGACGGACGCGAATGGAACGATACGCACAGGCGCTGCGGCCTACTCGGGTGGACGGGAGCACACATCGCCGACGGCGATTTGGATCGAACCTGGAAGCCCGATATCGTACATTCGCACGACTGGCACGCGGGACTGACGGCAGCGTACCTTGCTGAAAACCCTGCTCACACCGCCAAGTCCGTCTTTACGATTCACAACCTTGCATTCCGAGGACTCTTTCCCTTCGGCGAATCGGACGACTTAGGGTTTTCGCGCCGCATGGGTTTTCCGCACCAGTTCGAGTTTTTCGGAAACTTCTCGTTTTTAAAGGCCGGACTTGTCTTCTCCGACAAGATTACGACCGTCAGTCCCACCTATGCACGTGAAGTTTTAACCGATGCGATGGGCTTTGGTATGCAAGGTGTTCTTAAGAATCGCTCCAAGGATTTTTCGGGCATCTTAAACGGCTTAGACTACGACATCTGGAATCCGAAAACCGATGTGCAGCTTGTCGCGCGCTACGATTCCGATGACATCTCGGGCAAAGCGCAATGCAAAAAGGATTTGCAGAAAACCTTCGGCCTGGATGAAAATGCCAAGGGACCGCTTTTCGGCGTTGTCAGTCGCTTAGCCGACCAAAAGGGTTTGGATTTGGTCTTGGCCACCCTCGGACAGATTCTGTCCTTAGACGGGCAACTCGTTGTTTTAGGCTCGGGGGAGCCTACCTTGGAATCGAGTTTCCGACATGCCGCTCAAACGCACAAAGGACGCGTTGCCTGCTACATCGGGTACGACGAGGTGCTCTCGCACCGTCTTGTCGCCGGTTCCGATGCCCTCCTCGTTCCCTCGCGATTTGAGCCCTGCGGATTAACCCAAATCATGGCTTTACGGTACGGAACACTACCTGTGGCTCGAAGAACCGGGGGACTGGCCGATACGATTACGCCGATTGCCGGCGATACGGGTGACGGATACTTATTTGACGACCCGCGTCCCGATGCGCTGGGCGCGGCACTGCGTGATGCGGCATCGCTTTATGCGGATAAAGCAGCGTGGAATCGCGCCGTCAAGCGTGCCATGGTCAAAGATTTTTCGTGGGAAAAATCCGCTAGCGCATACACGACGCTTTACAAAAGTCTAACCGAGGGCTAAAAAACAAACCCCTAAAAAACCGCCCCGAACTGAACTCTACCCCGTAGAGTAGACCAGTTAAGGTCATTGATTTTGGGCTATTTGACGTCGATACTCTGTTGGCGTTAGATAGCCCAATTTCTTTTGGATACGTTCCTCATTGTAGTAGTTCACATAGTCGAAGACCATTTGAGCAACTTGTTCAAACGTTACATCCCATCGTCCTGTGCCATATTTCGGATAAAACCATTCGCATTTCATCGTTCCATTAAAACTCTCGATAACTGCATTATCGAGGCAGTTACCCTTTCTAGATAAGCTTTGCGTAGCTCCCAACCGTTCCAAGGTGTTGCCGAACGCGGGATGCGTATAAATGCATCCTTGATCGGTGTGAAACAGCGCTCCCGGTTTGATTCTTCCGTTCAGTTGATTGAGCGTCTCGATCCCCAATGCCAATGTCTGCTTTTTGCTGACGACGCAAGCCACAATCTCGGAAGTACACAGGTCCTTCACGAGCGAAGCGTAACACCAATGCCCGTCCGCTGTCGGCAAATAAGTCACGTCGCTAACAAGCTTTTGCCCTGGCGCATCGGCATGGAATTCACGGTTCAAAAGGTTTCCCGACAACCGTGTGTGAACAACCTTGTCGACATCGCAGAACCAATTGCGCTTCTTGCGGATGATGGCATTGAGTTTGTAGGCCTTCATGACACGCCAGACACGTTTGTGATTGACCGGAACGCCCTGTCGACGCAGTTCGGCAGTCATTCGATCAACCCCATATGTATACCTTTTGCTATCTTGAACGGCCTGAATTTTCTCAGCTAGGTTTTGATCCTTAATAGCTCTGGCAGAAGGCTTTTGAGCCTTATATACAGAACTTCGGTTAACTCCTAAGAGAGCGCACGCCTTACGGAGGCTAATTTCACCTCCAGCTGCTTTCTTTGCCGCCTGAATTCTTTTTTTTTGAGCCCATCCGGATGACTTTCTTCAATAACTTCCAATAAAGCAATATTAACAAGCAGAAGATCCCTCATTTCCCGAAGGTCCTTCTTATCCGTTAATGGGGCGTTCTGTTCATCAAGCAATCGAACTTCGTCTTTGAGCTTTTGTCTTTGTTCTTGAAGGCGTTTCATGGCATTTCGACCTTTGGGCAACTTGACTAAGCCAAAGTTTACGAAATTTTGTTTTGCACGTAGAAGAGTCGACGTTTTTATGCCATGTTTAGCCGCAATAATGCGGCACCCGTTTTCTGTATTCAGATATTCTTCGACGGCGACTCTCAAAGTATCAACATTGGATTGAACGTATGACGATTGGCTCCAAGAGTAATCTCCAGCACGAAAACAGTCATACCAATCACGTACGCTTTCAAAGTTTAGTCCAAGGATGCGAGCTGTTGCCTTGTAACTGAGCCCTTGTTTAAAAAGTTCTAAAGCTTTTTGCTTGATCTCTGAAGAAACTCGTTTTCCAGCCATAAACATACCCCGTCTGTAGGTGCTCTACTAGACGGGGTATGGTTCAGACTGCGGCGTTTTTCGATGCGGCTTAAAGCGCCAACAGGCGATTCATGCGTTGCACAAAAGCATTCGGGTCTTTAAGAGCTCCCTGCTCGGATAAAAGGGCCTGCTCGAAAATAAGCTCAGCCCATTCCTTAAAGCGTGCTGGGTCGGTTTCGGCAGCAACTCGTTTTAAGAGCGCATTTTCCGGGTCAACCTCCAGGATGTACTCATCCTCGGGGACGGTCTGTCCGGCCGCCTCGAGCATGTGCTTCATCTGAGGCGTTAAGAACTGTCCGCCCTCGGCCACAACGCAGCTCGGGGTACCCACAAGACGCGTGGAAACCCGCACGTCTTTGACGCGCCCGGCCAGTGCCGTCTTTAAGCGATCGATAAGGCCTGCGCTTTGTTTAGCTTCCTCCTCGGTCTTCTCGGACTTGTCCGCCAAATCCCCGAGTTCCAAATCCGAAGCGCTCGCACTGACGAAGCCCTTGCCTTCGAATTCACGCAAATGTGCCATCAGCCACTCGTCGATTCGATCCCAAAGTAGGAGCACCTCGATACCCTTTTTCTTAAAGAGTTCCAAGTACGGCGACGTTTTCACGCTCTGGTAGCTCGTACCGACAAGGTAGTAAATCTTCTTTTGGCCTTCGGGCATGCGCGAAACGTAATCGGCAAGACTGACGGTTTGAGCGGAAGAATTCTCCTTGGTAGAAGCAAAACGCAAGAGCTTGGCAACGGTCTCGGCATTGGAGTAATCCTCAACGGGGCCTTCCTTGAGAACGCGTCCGAACTGAGTCCAGAACTTGGCGTATTTGTCTTTATCGGTCGCTAATTTGGCAATCATGTCCAAGGCCCGCTTTGTCAGAGCCTTCTTTAACTTACGACCGGCTTCGCTTTCCTGTAGCAGTTCCCGCGAGACGTTAAGGGGCAATGCGTTCGTATCCACAAGGCCGCGCACAAAGCGTAGGTAGTTGGGAAGGAAAGCATCGGCCTTATCCATAATGAACACGCGCTCAACAAAAAGCTTTAAGCCCTTGACAGTGTCGCGCGAATACAAATCCCACGGCGCCTGCGACGGAATAAACAACAGCGAGGTGTATTCCAGGTCGCCTTCGACCTTGTTATGCGCCCACGCGAGGGGATCATCGTAGTCGTGCGTTAAGTGCTTGTAAAACTCCTTGTATTGCTCGTCTTTGACCTCGCGCGGATTCATCGTCCAAAGCGCTTTGGCTTCATTGACCTGCGTGTACTCGAACTTAGGCTCTTTCTTAGAGGCATCCTCCCCTTCTTTGGGAGCTTCGAACTTTTCTTCCCACAGATACACAGGGACGGCAATGTGGTCGGAATACTTTTCGATGGCTTCGCGAAGAGTCCAGGTTTCAAGGAACTTCGTTTCGGGGTCTTTTAAGTGCAAAATCACAGACGTCCCGCGTTCTTTGACAGAGACATTTTCGCTTTCAAACTCGCCGTTACCGGTCGATTCCCACCGCACGCCTTCGGCTTCCGGGGTTCCGGCTTTGCGTGTCAAAACCGTCACGCGATCGGCCACGATAAAGGCCGAGTAAAACCCGACACCGAACTGACCGATTAGCTGTGCGTCCTTGGCGGCATCGCCCGACAAGCTCTTAAAGAATTCCTCGGTTCCCGATTTGGCAATCGTGCCTAAATGATCGTTGGCTTCGGCCAACGTCATGCCGATACCGTTATCGGTAATCGTCAACGTCTTATTTGCCGCATCGGCCTTGACATGAATCGCAAAATTCGGATCGTCTTTAATAAGGTCGGCATCCGTGAGCGCCAGAAAATGCACTTTTTCAATAGCATCGGAAGCATTGGAGATTAACTCACGCAAAAAGACTTCTTTGTTCGAATAAAGGGAATTGGCCAAAAGATCCAAGAGTTTGGCCACCTCTGTTTGAAAACCGTGCTTTTGAGCAGACATACATAACACTCCGAAAAGTGACTTCAATACTTTTTATATGGGGGCTATGATCGACATTTGCAAGAAAGCGCCGGCGGCGAAAAAAACCGGGGAACGAGTCCCCGGAGTCAATGCAAATTCGTGAAATCGGCCTTACTTTTTAAGCGACGCACCCGATTCACGCACAACTTTGAAAACAATCGGGCTTAAAAGTGCCAGGCCGATTAAATTCGGAATAGCCATAAGGCCGTTCATGACATCGGCAAAAAGCCATACGAAATCAATCTGAACCAAGGCGCCGACCGGAATAATAATCGTGTAAACAATGCGGAAGGGCTTTAGAGCCTTATCCCCGAAAAGGAACATCCAAGCCCGCTCGCCGTACACGCACCAACCGAGAATGGTTGTGAAGGCAAAAAGCGCCAGAGCCAAGGTCACGATGTAACTTCCGATTCCGGGCATCACGGACTCAAAGGCAAGGGCCGTGACGGAGGCGCCTTGGGCACCGACGACACACCACTGCCCGGTAATCAGGATTGTCAGACCCGTCATCGTGCAAATGAAAAACGTCGTAATAAAGACCTCGAGCATGCCGAGCGTACCCTGACGAATCGGAGAAGAAATGGCCGTCGCGTGCGCAATCGGAGCACTTCCTAAGCCGGCCTCATTGGCAAAGACGCCGCGGGCCATACCGAAGCGAATCGCCATCATCACGGTTGCGCCGGCAAAGCCTCCCGAGGCTGCCGTCGGCGTGAAGGCATGGACAACAACCATCTCTAAGGTCGGGATAATCAGGTCGTAGTGGCATATGACAATAAAAAGACCGGCAAGGATATAGACAACGACCATGGTCGGAACGATACGTTCGGCCACATATCCGATGCGCCTGACGCCCCCTAAAACAACCAAGCCGATTAAAAGGAACAACGCTAGAGCCGTGGCCCACGAGGGAATGTTCATCGACTGATGCAAAACACCGGCGATGGCGTTAGTCTGAACCATGTTTCCGGTCCCGAAACAGGCAAAACCCGTAAAGATGGCAAACGCACACGCAAGCCACCTCCACTTCGGACCCAGACCGTTTCGTATGTAGTACATCGCGCCGCCTACGACATTACCGGCAGGCGTGGTTTCACGAAAATGCATCGCCAGAACAATCTCGGAAAACTTCGTTGCCATACCGACCAAGGCCGTGCACCACATCCAGAAAAGGGCTCCTGGGCCCCCTGCCATCAGGGCCGTGGCCACACCGACAATCGAGCCGGTACCGACAGTGCCTGCCATAGCCGTCATCAAGGCGGTAAATGCCGAGATTTCTCCTTTACCGCCCTTACCTTCACCGGTCCTCGTAAACAACATACGAAAAGCCGTCGGGATGTTGCGGAACGTATATCCGCGCAAACCGACGGTCAAATAAATACCGGTACCGATAAGGAAAAACAACATAATCGGGCCCCAGACAAATCCGCTGATGGCCCCGAGTATCGAAACGATTGTCTCCACTGCCCGTCTCTCCCGAAAATTCGCAAACAGAAATAAAAAGTAAAATTTTTTCATAAGATTTTATTTTAGTTTGTTAGTTAAATTTCCGTTTATTATAGTTTTTGCATTGCATTTTACCGCTTGTTCCTTACAAGTCTTAAAATCAATTAAGCGTTCTATCTCTCAATTCGTTACAAAGGTACGACTTGCGTAATGACTTTGCAAATTTTTCTACATTTTTTTCATCACAAGTTTGTAACATCCCTCCAATCCACGTCGCTACCCCAGCCGCCTCTGCCCTCAGCCTACGGCGCATCAGAGATGCGCTACTCCTCCAGAGTCGGAGTCTGACCGCGCTCTGCGGACCTCATCGCCTATCGCAGTAGTGGCGGAGTATGACCGCGCGAGCGGTCACGTCTTCAGTTAACCCCCGACAGCGTCGGGGGCACACGCACCGACGCAGATGCGCCGCGGACGCGCCGCCGCTGACGCACCCCTGCCCTACATCTTCAGCGGCACCGCCATGCGGTGCATATCTCCCTCTCCACTCTATCCCCGGACGCGCTGTCCGGGGTTAACTGAAAACGGGTCCGCCCTGCGGACCACTCCGCATCTCCCGTTGTAGCGCATCTCCGAAGCGCATAGGCATGGACATCCGCCATACCCCCACGCACTCTCCGCTGACGCTACGCGTGAGTGGGGTTACTGAAAATAGCGCGTTTCCAACGCGCCTCCGACTCTCCCCGACTCTCTCACGCCTCTGCCTCACTCCCTCACATCGCTACTCCAGCCAACGGCGCATCGGAGATGCGCTACTAACCTCACGACTCTGCCTCTCACTCCCTCACATCGCTACCCCAGCCAACAGCGCATCGCAGATGCGCTATTCTCTAGAAACCCCATTCGTACGGAGCACAGCGGAGGACGCATGGGGTTATAGGCGACCCACACACCCCTCGGCGCTTCGGAGATGCGCTACTACACCGTCGTCACCGCCCTGACCGCGCGAGCGGTCACGCCTTCAGTTAACCCCCGACAGCGTCGGGGGCACACGCATCGACGCACATGCGCCGCGGAGCGCCGCCGCCGGCACTCTCCGGCACATCTATTCGAAAATAGTGTGCATTTGTCACACAGTTTCCGAATAGAATCACAAATCCAATGAATTTTTGTTCAAGAGAAAGTCATATATTCCCATTGTGGTTATCCCCATCTCATCCCTCGTCACTGGGCACTCTTCGCCAATAACAATAATTTTTTTAAACGAATCGTCGAGTTTTAAAAGAGAGGCACGCTCTTGCCGCACCTTGTCTTCCGACTCCATCCTGTATGCCGACTGTATATAGTACCTTTTACTGCCCAGATTACACACAAAGTCAACCTCCAGCACAGCACGATGCCGACTGCCGTCAGGCATCATGCCAAGAGTCGGCACAGCGCCCACGTCGACACTGAACCCTCTGGCACGCATCTCGTTGTAGACAGCATTCTCCATCAGATGACTTCTTTCGTACTGTCTGAAATTTATGCGCGCATTGCGCAGCCCCAAATCCATAAAATAGTATTTGAATGGAGAGTTTATGTAGCGTTTGCCTTTCAGGTCATAGCGTGTCGACTTTTCCACAAGAAATGCGTCACACAGATAGTCTATGTAAGTTTTTACGGTGTCGTAAGATATGGTCGATTTCTTTTCACTATGAAACGTGTTTGCCAACTTGTTGGGATTTGTCAAAGCACCGATTCCAGATGCCATAATATTTATAAGTTCCTCCAAATCGTCATCACGGCGGATGCCGTAGCGGTCTTTTATGTCGCGCAAATAAGTTTCTTCAAACAGCGACTTCAGATATTTTGCTTTCTGGTCATCCGTCTGACACATCAGCACCTGCGGCAGACCGCCATAGAGCATATATTCGTTGAACCCTGCTTGAACCGACCCCGTATATGCCGACATAAATTCCTTGAAACAAAGAGGATACATCTTCACCTCATATCCACGTCCACGAAATTCCGTAATGATGTCCTTCGACAAAAATTTAGCATTGCTGCCTGTCACGTAGACATCCACATTACGCATCCGCAAGAAGCCATTGAGCACGTCCTCAAAATGGTCGAGCATCTGCACTTCATCAAGCATCACATAGTATCGGCCATTGTCAACAATCCTGCTTTCAACATACTCATACAAATTGTCCGGATTGCGCAATGACTTGTTTTTATAGTCCTCAAGGTCGACTTTCACAATATGGTCGGGAGCGACTCCTTGTTGTTCAAGATGCGACGTAAAAATCTCGAACAGCAGATACGACTTGCCGCATCTGCGCATTCCCGTTATAACCTTTATCATGCCGTTTCCTTGAAGCGACACAAGTTCTGCCAAATATTTGTCACGACTTATCATCCTATTCTAAATTAGTGTGCATTTGTCACATAGTTTCCGAATACAAAAATAACCTTTTCCCTCTCTCCCAACGGATAAACATATTCACTCTTTTCTTCTGTCAACACTTCGACTATAGAAACCAAAGGCTCCTCTAAAGCCTTTCTCAATGCTTCCGCAACCCAACGGGAGTTTCCTGTTCCTGTAAAGTAGAATATCATGCGCTCATTTTATTTAGACGCAAAAATACATAATATCCAAATATATACGCTATCTTCATCTAATTTTAGAATCAAATCTCAATATCCCAAATACCCGCCGAACGTTCTAATTCGACCAAGGCTGAGCTGTAATTAAACAGCGTCTCGATATACTGAGCTTGTACCTCATCGTAAGTACGCTGAGCGTCCAAGACTTCCAACAAAGAGACTTCCCCCCTATTATAACTGTAAATCTTGCCATCCATCACCTCACGGGCTTGCCTTAAAAGCCCATCCTCATAATGATTAACTTGCTCGGCGAAAGATTGATAATTACGATATGCCTGCATCACCTCCGTCTGAACTTGCAAAAGAGCCTGCTTATATTGCGCTTCCGCTTGTTGCTCCCGATAACGAGCGGCACGAACCGTCCCCTTATTGAAATTAGAGAATTTCAAAGGAACAGCGATACCTGCCGTCACTCCGGTAAAAGGAGGTGCCGGGGCTTCCTCATTATAAACCCGGGCATTACGGCTTACGGCGATAGACAAATCCACATCCGTATTCCGCTCCCGGCAAGCTACTTTCAAGGCTCTCGCGGCCACTTCCTTGTTTTTTAAGGCAGCTACCAAATCCGTACGCCCCTCGCTTGCCGCCGTTATTAAGTCAACAAGGATAAAATTCCGAGGCTCCATACGTAACTCGGCCTCTGGGTGAAATAAAGTATCCATACTGAAAGTCCCCGTCAAGAGGTTTAAGTTCGAGAAAGCATTCTTTAATTCCGCTCCGGCTTGCAGCAACTCGTTTCGTAAGACCCCGGCCTCTACCCGGCTCTGCGTAGCATCCACCTCACGAATTTGCCCTAAAGAGAAACGGATGCTGTCGCTCTCCGCCAATGTCCGGATATTCTCATAGGCATTCTCCTTTACTTTATACAACTCATGTTGCTTTAAGGCTTCCATATAGGCAATCGTAGCGTCTGCCCGGAGATTCCGGAAATAATCGGCCAACAATGCCTCGGTCAACTCACTCTCGCTACGTGCCAATGAGATATTCGCACCCCGTTTTCCAAAAGAGAAAGTTTTGCTCAGTTCTACTTCAACACCTTCTCCCATCTGCAAGGAATTATTCTCATTATTGAAATAAGACACGGAAAGGTTCGGATCGTTAAACACTTTTGCCGCCGTTACCTCAGCCTTAGCGGTCGGCACATTCAATTTCTCCGACGCATACTCAAAGTTGCCTTCCGCAACCCGCTCCATATATTGCCGATACGTAAGCGGAACCATGGTCTGGGCATTCACGGATAAGCATCCGCAGAGTAACGACAGGATTATATATTTCTTCATATCTTCTAATCTAAACATAGTATATCTTTTTAATTCCACCTCCGGATTAAGCGTGCAGCTCTTTTTCCTCCGATACCGGCGTCAAATCCTTCCCCTCATAATGTTTCTCGATCATGTAGTATAAAGCGGGAAGTACATAAAGCGTGATTACCGTAGCAAATAAAAGCCCGTAAACGATTACCGTAGCCAAGGGACGCTGCACGTCCGAACCGATACCTGTACTAACAGAGGCAGGAAGCAATCCCAAGACCGCAACCGTAGCCGTCATCAAGATCGGACGGAAACGGTGCTTAGTTCCCGTTATCACCGCATCTTTCAAATCTCGTTCCCTTGTACGTAAGTTATTGATATGGGAAATCATGATCACGCCATTTTGGATAGCGACACCAACCAAGGCAATAAAACCAACCGCCGAGGAAACATTCAATGTCATTCCCCGCACATTCAACGCCAACATACCACCAAACAAAGCCAAGGGAACGACACTCATCATCAAAGCCGCCTGCCGGAATTTACCGCAAGCCGCAAACAACAGAAGCAGCATCAGTCCCAACGCCAAAGGAACCACAGCCCCCAAACGGGCATACGCACGATGCTGGTTCTCGAACTGTCCGGCCCATTTCAAATGCACGGAATCATGATCGTATTTCACCTCTTTATCAATCAACGCATTCGCCTTATTCAAGAACGCCGTCAAGTCCACGCCACGTAAATTAACCCGTACCGTCAAGTGCCGCTTATTCATCTCACGGGTAATCGTACTGGCACCGGTTGTCATCTTAATCTCCGCTACTTGCGAAAGAGGAATCTTCGTTCCGGAACCGGTAGTCAGCAATAGATTACCGATACGTTCGGGAGAATTGCGGCTAGCGTCATCGAAACGACAAATCACGTCATAACTTTTACTTCCGACAAATATCTGGGAAATAGAGGCTCCACCGATCGCTAACTCAATCAAATCAGCCACATCCGACACGTTCAAGCCATACTGGGCGATACGGGCACGATCCGCGATAATCTGCAATTGCGGCAACGGAGGCTCTTGATCTACCGCTACGTCGGCAGCACCCGGTATTTCCTTCAACACATTAGCGACTTGATCCGCAATATGGCGACTTTCCGTAATATCATCGCTATAGATCTTCAACGCCAAATCACTATGAGCCCCGGCGATCTGATCCATCACCATATCGATGATCGGCTGGGAGAAACCGACCGAGTAGCCGGGCATAGTCTCCAACTTAGCTGCCATCTCCTCGATCAAATCCGCTTTCGTCTTACCGAACTCCCATGTACTATAGGGCTTCAATCCCACGCCACACTCCACATGGGAGAGTGAGAACGCTTCCGCCCCCTCATCATCGCGACCGACTTGAGTCATTACATATGAGACTTCCTTAAACTCTTTCAAAGTCTTCCGAAGCTCCGCCCCCATCTCCTTCGATTTCTCAATGGAAATACCCGGAGGAAGCTGTACCTGTATCCAGATCGCCCCCTCATCCAACGGAGGCAAGAAGTCTTTTCCTACGGTATAACTTAAAATCCCCGCTCCCAGCAATATCGCCAGTAACGGTACAATAACCCGTCTTGGCTTCTCCATCAATCGGACAATTTGTGAATGATAAGCCGTGGAAAGTTTCTCCAACCAACGATTATGGTAAATCTTTCCCGGCTTACGATACGCATAAAAGGCCAATCCCGGAATCAAGAACAAGGCCACGCACAAAGCGCCCAGCAAAGCATACCCTACGGTATAAGCCATCGGCGTAAACAATTTCTTCTCAATATGCTCAAAAGCGAACAAAGGAAGATAGGCGGTTATAATAATTAATGTAGAGAAAAAGATCGGGCGAGCCACCTCAGTCGTACGGCGCAAGATCGAATCTTCCGTCAATACCTCATCCGGATGCCGTTCCCTTTTCTTCAAGACCGTCTCCATCATCACGATCGCTCCGTCTACCAAAATACCGAAGTCTATAGCGCCTAAGGAAAGTAGGTTCGCAGGAATATTCGTAACATGCATCAAGATAAAGGCAATCAATAGAGACAAGGGAATGGTTAAGGCCACCAACAAAGCGCCACGCCAACTCCCCAAGAATAAGATCAGTACTAAGACAACCAATACCATACCCTCGAACAACGTATGCGATACGGTATGCAAGGTCGTATTAACCAAATCCGTACGATCCATAAACGGATGGATACGGGTTCCCTCAGGAAGTGTCTCGTTATTTAGTTCGTCTACCGCCTTATGCACATCATCCAACACCCGGGACGGATTCTCCCCCCTGAGCATTTGTACGATACCTTCCACGCCATCGGAGTAATCACGGGTATCGTCCGTAAAACCTAAAACGCCCTTACGCTCCAAGTTTCCGTATTTCAGTTTACCGATATCATTCAAGTAGACCGGGACACCATTCACTGTCTTGATCACGATATGCCCCAAGTCTTCCAAGTCCTTAACCAGACCGATTCCACGGATCACATAACTCAAATCCCCCCGGCTTAACATACTACCACCGGCGTTCACGTTATTCTTCTCTATCTTTTCCGTAATATCCCCTAAGGTAATGTCGTATTGCTCCATCTTATAAGGGTTCACCTCGATCTGATATTGGGTAGTGATACCGCCGTAATTACTTACATCCGCTACACCCGTAACCTGTTTCAGTCTCGGAATAATTACCCATTTATGCAAATCGGTCAACTCCCTCAAGTCTAAACGGTCACTTTCCACCACATAACGAAAGATCTCTCCCGTCGGCGAAGTCAAAGGATTTAAGCCGGGAACCGCATTATAAGGAAGCTCCACGTCTACCAACCGCTCTTGTACACGTTGCCGGGCCCAATAATCCTCAATACCATCATCAAAAACCAATACGACCGTAGACAAACCAAACGTATTCTTGCTACGCATTACGTTTAGTCCCGGCAGACCATTCATAGCCCGCTCGATCGGAATACTGATTTGTTGCTCGATCTCCTCGGCGGCCAATCCGGGAACCTGCGTCACGACTTGCACGGTGGTATCGGCGATATCCGGATAAGCATCTATCGCCAACCGCATCCAAGAATAATAACCAACGATCGCTAAGAACAGAAATAACACGAACATCAGTCCTCGCCGATGTATCGCCAAGTAAATAATCCTTTTCATAATCCGTTAGCGTGCATCAAGTAAATAAAACGCTCCCGTAGCTACGATCTCGTCACCTACGTTCAAGCCGGATAAAACCACCGTCTTGCCATCTTCAGTAAGGCCGGTCTCGATCTTTTGTTTCCGGTAATCGTTATTCCCCAATTCCACCAATACGTACATATTCTCCTCTTCCTGCAAGATAGCGGAAGTAGGTATACGGATCACCTCCGCCTCACGGTCGCTCAGCTTGACCGTGCCGTACATCTCCGGCTTCATCAAACGGGTACTGTTATCGCACTCGATCAAGACCTCCACCGAACGGGTATCGGGGTCCAGCATCTCGCTGATGTGATAAATCTTTCCCGATATCGGTTTATCCGGCATGGCTACCAACCGGATTTCCACCTCATCCAAAGTCTGTATTAAACTCAAATCCTTCTCTTTTACATGGGCGACCACCCATACCTTGCTCAAATCGGCGATGACAGCTACAGGCTCGGCATCCTCTTTCATATATTGCCCGATTACGATCCGATCTTTCACGACCTCACCGGCTATAGGCGAGCGAACGATCAATGGTTGCCCCAAAGCCATTTCATCCGGATTAATCTGAAAGACTTTCAATGCCGCTACCATATTCTCATAGTCTTTTTTCTTTAACTCGTAATTCACCTCGGCCTCTTCCAATTCCTTTTGGACACCAACCTTGTTTTTCATCAAGTCTTTCTCCCGATTCAAACTTTTCAAAGCCAGTTCCATCTCTTGGCGAGCTTGGTAATAAGATTTCCCCGCCTCATAAACAGCGGGAGCGCTAATCTCGAAGATCGGACTACCGGGGGCCACTTTCTGCCCTAAGCGAACGAACGATTTCGTAATTCGCCCGCTTACCGGTGAAGCCACCTCCGCATAATTAGAAGGAATCGCCTGTACGACCCCCGAGGTGGTAAACTCCATACGATAAGGTTCCCGTTTAACCGTTTCCTTTGTCAATTTGGATAAAACAGGAGATTCGGAACCGATATGTATAATATCCCCTTTGAGTGTTACGGCATTCGCAGACTCATCCTCTTGCTTTTGGGTATGGCAAGAGCATAGTACTATCGCTGGAAGCAATAGTAAAAATATAGATTTCATATAAGATGCGTAAAATGTTTAGTATAAAAAGTGATTCTAATTGCTTGATCCATATTTCATACTAAACAAGGGGGAGCACGCAGTATGGCACGCCAAACAGGGTGTAATGTTATCCCTTTTCCTGGCCAGGAAACCACCCTCATCAAAAATACCAAAGCCATAACCACCGACAAGTCTGGTATCAATTCCATACATAACCCTGTCAGCTCCTCGATCGTATTAAAACCGGCCGCACTATGATCATGATGGGGCAAGCCATCGGTACCCGGCAAATAAGGGTGAGAGTGAGTGATACTGTATGTCAGGAAATAGTGCGTATGGGTAAAGGTCGTACCACCTACGTAGTAACTCATGAAGAGTACCACCAAAAGGGGCCTTAACCATTGTAAGCTACGCAGTGTTTTCATTCGCCAATCCTGTTTACGCCGCAAAGTTATATAAAAGAATAACATTAAGCTTTACATATCCAGTACTTAAATTATAAAATTTAAAAGAAACCCCGACTTAAACAGACAAATTATTTGGTGTAACCTGATTTTATCTTTTTATTTGCAGTAATGAAATAAACACTACTTTATGAAAAAGATTTTACTCGTTTGTGCGGCGCTAGCCTGCATGGCGACTTCTCCTGTACCAGCGCAGGATGCGGCCGTAAAGAAAATTATCGAGATGGGTCAGAATGACAATCAAGTGATGCATCAGCTGGATATCCTTACGAACCGCTTTGGCGGACGTTTAATCGGTTCCGACGCTTATGAGAACGCCGCCGAGTGGATGGTGCGTGAGTTTAAGAGTTGGGGACTCGATGTCCAATTAGAAGAGGCCGGTACCGTCCCTGTCGGCTTTAATCGAGGACCTTGGTTCGGACGCTTGTTGAGCGACAACGGAATGATCCTGCATTTCGCCACCCCTTCCTACACTTCCGGAACGAAAGGCGTGCAACGTGGGCATGCGGTGATGGAGCCTCGTAACGACGAGGAGTTCCAGCAAATCAAAGGAAGGTTGAATGGTGCTTGGGTTCTTATCTCAGGGAAAAACGCAGGTTGGCCTATCGACCGCTCCGCCTCGGGAGATTCCATCCGTGCGGAGATCAAGAAAGAGAACAGCGAGATCATGAAGAAAAACAATGATCTAAGACGCCGCAACTGGGAAAACGGGGAGAAAAACGAGATGTTGCCTTATAAAGAATTCCCCGGATTATATTATAAGGAAATGTGCGAGGCCGGAGCTTTAGGTTTTATCCAATCCTCCACCGTACCTATCCGTGCGTTATACGACCGGAAAATGATGAACGACCCGAATACGAACTTCGACAATCTGCCGGAACTTCCGGATATCAAATTAGACGAGCATCAATTCGCGATCATCGAACAAATGGTGAAAGAGAGACGTACATTCGAACTAGAGTTCGATATTCGTAATCATTTTAAATTAGGCCCGGTTAAATACCATAATGTCGTAGCATCTATCAAAGGCAGCAAATACCCGGACGAATATGTTATTATCAGCGGTCACTTAGATGCTTTCGACGTGGCTACCGGAGGCATCGATTGCGGTACTGGAATCGGACCGATGATGGAAGCCGCTCGCATGATCGCCAAATCCGGAGCCAAGCCTAAGCGCACGATCTTATTTATCGGATTCGCCGGTGAGGAATTTGGCTTATTAGGAGCACAAGCTTGGGTGAAAGCGCATAAGGATAAATTACCCAAAATCGCTAATTTGTTCAATCGTGACGGTGGCCCGGAACCTCCTGTCGGTATCTCCGTCCCTCAAGCCATGTATGATGATTTCGTGAAGATCAGCGAACCCATCCAAAAAATCCGTCCGGACTATCCTTTCGAGGTAAAAGTTCGTGAACCCCGTAAACGCCCGACACGCATGGGGGGAACAGACGCATCAGTTTTCGCCATCGAAGGTGTCCCCACATTAGGTTTCACCACAGAAGATTTCAAAGGATATGATTTTGATTACGGCGAAATCTGGCATACGGAACGGGATTTATACACAAAGAACATCCCCGAATACCAAGAACATACGGCTACTGTTACCGCTATCATAGCCCTCGGTGTAGCGAATCTGGATAAGCAATTATCAAGAGAAGGTTTATATACCGAAGAGTAGGTCAGCACGATCGCTATTATAAGGAGTTTACAATGCCTATTGTAAGCTCCTTATGATGGGCATCATAAAAGACTTACAATGCCCATTATAAGAAATAGAAAAAGGATATGCCCTAATAGGCATATCCTTTTCTCATTCTAGGGTGAAAGATGGGGCTCGAACCCACGACCCTCGGAACCACAATCCGATGCTCTAACCAACTGAGCTACTCTCACCATATCCGCCTTTCAAAGGATTCCCCCTTTAAGACGGCGCAAAGATAGGTATAAATTCTGATTACACAAACCTTTTGCGAACTTTTTTATCCATCCACTTACTTATAGATCGCTTTCTTTCCCGCTAACAATGTGTTACGCATCAAAGAAATGATTGTCATAGGCCCTACGCCACCCGGAACCGGAGTGATATAGGAACATTTAGGAGCCACCTCGTTAAACAAGACATCTCCCGTTAACTTAAATCCGCTCTTGGTTACGCTGCTTGGCATACGGGTTGTTCCCACGTCTACGATCACGGCGCCTTCCTTCACCATATCCCCTTTCAAGAATTCAGGAACACCTAAAGCCACGATAATAATATCAGCAGACAGGCACATCTCCTTCAAGTTCTTAGAACGGCTATGGCATACGGTCACCGTACAATCGCCCGGATAAGATTTCTGCATCATCAAGGTAGCCATCGGCTTGCCGACAATATTGCTGCGTCCCAAAACCACGCAATGCTTTCCTTGCGTCTCGATATGATAACGCTTCAATAATTCCAAGATACCGGCAGGCGTAGCC
>ERZ779890.1608-NODE-1608-length-22808-cov-10.592977_pt1 | contig 22808 bp, 25 predicted proteins | sample MGYA00511553_ERZ779890 | MGnify/ENA primary metagenome ERZ779890 (study PRJEB29588, sample SAMEA2152064) | human gut metagenome | biome: human gut; feature: human-associated habitat; material: faeces | place: Denmark | collected 2008/2010 ... | reverse complement strand
TCCATTCTTTGTTTTCATTATACCCGGAATTGTCCGCGCCGTCAACGGCAGAGGTGTGACTGCTGTTTGACTACTATCTCCTGCAAACCCAGAAAAGCCGGTTTGCCTAGTGTTTTCAACGGTTTTCGGAAAGTTCAGAGAAGCTGGGCGTTCTCGTTAAAAACCGCATAACCATTGAAAATACAGTATTTTATCAGGATGCGCCTGAAAACTCCGGCAGTTTCGAACCTTTCGCCGAGGTGACATCACCTTTAGGTTCCGGTGCGTAAGCATGCAGGTTCAAGTCCTGTCAGGCGCACCACTCAGAAATGACCTTTGGATGTCAGATGGCCGCGCAAGCGCGCCCATCTCGACAGCAAAGGTCTTTCTTCGTTCAAAATCGTGGCCGCTGACGCTGGGCCACGATTTTGTTTTTGAGGCGATTGATTTACGGTGTTCAAGTACCGATTTCGTGAGCAGATGAGCCTCCGTCGCCATTCAGCTTTTCCATCACCAGCGCATCAACCTCCTGCTCCAATCTCAAAATTTCTTTCTGCAACGTCAAACAGTGGCGTCGAGGACAGGTTTCCGGGGCACCCACTGTTTTTGCAACTGTGCGACCTTTTTCAGTTCGGCTGCATATTGCGCCCGCAGCTTTTCTGTATGATCCCAGACAGCTTTATCCAGAATTTCTTCATGAATGCGGTGAGAGCTGCAATAGTCTTTTCCATTCCGTTGGTAACCCCGGCAGACATACTCTACACGGCTGCTGCCATCAAAAACATAGCTCGGATAGTCCGTCTCGGAGATTTGCTCGGCTTCTTCAAAGAACGGATGATACTCAAACGACGGGCAGGATCGCTGCCACGCTTCGTCCTGATACAGCAAAACGATCCGGTCGCGGTTTCGCGCGTCCACGAATGTACACGACTTGCCGTTATGTCCCCAGCCGATGGCGACGTGGTCGCGCTGCGGATCGCGGTCGATAAAAATGGTGTGCATCGTGTACTCCGGGCTCTGTTCGCGAAGCACTTCTTCTTTGATGCCCGAGAAATCATCCACAACCCAGCAGCGCGTACTGCCTGCTCTGATGCTGCCTTCTTCCACGCTTCTGTAGTCAAAGGTCACAAATTTGTTCCCGATGCGGTAATAGTTGAAGACATGACCGCCGTTTGCGCTGTTTGTGGTCTGGTCAGCGGTTTAAGTCAAACACGGGATTTCCGGCAGCGTCCGTGCCGGTGCCCTTGAAAAGGCCCAGCTCATACAGTGTTTCCGCCGCCGCCTGCGCTTCCAACTCCGCCGCAAAAACCGGCAGGCTCAGCACAAACAGCATTGCAACTGCCAGAAACAGCGATACCCATCGTTTCATATGTATCAATCTCCTTCTGCTTTCTATCCATACGATATCCGGAACAAACTGTGATGTCAACGTCGGCTGTTCTTTCCGGTGGAAATAAAATCGCAGTGTCGAAGGGATTTGTGCTGAAACGCTGCGCCAACTGCGGACGCTGGTTTTTGCAGGCACCGGGAGCGACCTATGCCTATTGCACCGGACCTGTACCTGAGCAGGACGTCAAGGTCTGCCGCGAGATCGGTGTCAGCAGCTTCCGAAGCAAGGTGGAGAACAACGACGTCTGGAAGGTTCACCAACGGGCTTACAAAAAATATTTTGCCTGTATCAGAAGCAGACTGATGACAAACGGTGAGTTTGAGGTGTGGTTCCATCAGGCAGCAAGCCTACGCGATGCCGCGCTGAACTGATATGCGCAGGCAGAGAGTGAGGAAGAACGGCAGTGCATCGCGCAGAAGGTCGCCGAGGCGCTGAACACAGAATGACGGAAAAAGCATTTCTAAATCATTGTGTAAATGTGATTCAACTCTTACATTTTGGGTGAGGAAACGTCTTGTTCATCATGTAGGACAGCCTGTTCACCGTATGTTTTTAGAAAAAACAGCAAGAGATGATATCATAAGCCAGAAATAGTTCTAAACAGGAATATCTAGTGACTTTGGAAAATTCCACAAAGCAAAATTGCCGGCCGCATATTCAGATATGCGCGAGGTATTCGCAGGCGGAGTCCTTAGCCTTCGGACATCATTCTGACGTAAAAACGTCAAACAGGCTCCTATTGAAAATGGTTGATTGCATAATGAAGTTGGACACCTAACGAAAAAATCCATAGTGATTTTCCCCGCATGGTAGAATGAAGTTCCCCACAACATTTGCCAAGGGAGGGCGATCACTATGGACTGCCAAGATTATATCACAGAGCCGACAGAACGCAAGAAGGGACAGCATCTTCAGCGTGAAGAACGAGATGCTATCCAGCATCTCAAGCACCAGGGTTACTCAAACAGAGCCATCGCCAGGCAGATCGGCTGCTCGCCGTCCACCGTGGCAAACGAACTGCGGCGCGGCACACCGCCTCGTAAGAGCAATCAGGGCAGGAAACCCGGCTACTCGGCAAGGCGCGGCGAGGCCGTCTACAAGGCCAACCGGAAGCATTCTCGCAGACACCATCGGATTTGCCGCTGCGACCGCTTCCTTCGTTGGGTGGCAAAGCAGTTCAAAGAGCACAAGTGGTCTCTGGACGCCTGCGTCGGTTATGCCCGCCTGCACAGGCTGTTCCCGGCGGACGAGATGGTATGCACGCACACCCTGTATAACGAGGTATGGGCCGGCAATCTCGACTTGTCTGTGGCGGAGCTGCCGGAGGCCCTGAAACGCAAGCGGCACAAGGATTCCAAGCCTCGCGAACACAAGAAACACTATGGCAAGGACATCGATGAGCGGCCTGAGATCGCGGCTCTGCGCATCGAGGAAGGCCATTGGGAAGGCGACACTGTGGTGGGCAGGAAGGCTGGCAAGCAGGCCGTTATCCTCTCCCTGTTGGAGAAGAAAACGGAAAACTACATCGCCCTCCAGATTCCCGGCAGGGACGCGGACTCTGTTCTGAGTGCCATGCAGCTGCTCAAGGAAGAGTTTGGAAACAAGTTCTCGCAGGTCTTTAAGACCATTACCGTGGACAACGGCCCGGAGTTCTCCGGCTTCGCCCAGATTGAGGACTGGGGCAGTCAGTTCTACTTCGCCCATCCCTACACATCCTGGGAACGTCCTCAAAACGAACGCCACAACGGGTTGTTCCGGGTCTTCGTGCGCAAGGGCGTATCCATTGGATCCTTCTCTCCGGAGTATATCTTATCTGCCGCTGACGAGCTGAACGGACGCCCTCGCAAGAAGCTGGGCTACCGAACCCCGGAAGAACTGTTTGAACAGTTCCTCGACTCTGTTTACGCAGCCTCCGGCTGCGACAGCATCGTCCACGATGGAAGCCAAAGGCTCCCACCATGTCCGATGCTCTGATGAACGAATTTCTACTGTGCAGGTGTCCAACTTGCACTTGCAATTTGCGTCCTATTGAAAATCGACATTTTTCTGTTTTCGAACATAAATCAGCTCCGCTGCAGCTTCTGATCTGCAGCGGAGCTGATTTTACTATGTGGCGATGACGAATTTACCGAACCGATAGGCGCGACAATGGGGACCGCGGTGTTGACTTTAACGCGCACAAATGCCCCTTGCTTATCCTGATCTTTCAGTCTTTGTTTCGCTGGATGCCGGAAATTCCACATATACGGCTGTTCCGCCGCCTGCTGCCGCAGAGACTGTGATCCCATATGATGGCCCATAGACAAGCTGCAGCCGCAGATGGATATTACGCAGGCCAATCCCGCCGCTTCCGCGGCATGTGCTATGCTCTGTTTCCGGTTTGGCTGCCTGCAGCATATCGTTCAGTGCCTTCAATTTCTCCGGGGGAATGCCGACACCATCATCCACGCATGCAAAGCGGATCACCTCATCAGAGCCCATCCGGCCGGAAAGCGTCAGTTTTCCGCAGCCACAGTGTGGCTCGAGTCCATGTGAGACTGCATTTTCCACCAGAGGCTGGAGCAAAAAGCGCGGCATAACACACTGGCGAATCCGATCATCGATCTCCAGACAGATCTGGAATCGGCTTGGGAATCGCAGTTCTATGATGCGTAGATATTGTTCTACGCTGAGCATTTCCTCATCTATCGTGACAAGATCCGCACCGCTGATGCTGTAATGCATAATATAAGCCAGCGCCGAGATTGCCGTGCAGATACTGTCATATCGTTTCTGATACGCCATGCCCTGGATTGCGCCAAGCGTATTGTTGATAAAATGCGGGTTGATTTGGCTTTGCAGTGCCAGAAGCCGGGCTTGATTATTGGCAAGCTCGATCTCATACAGCCGCGACTGATCCTGCAAGACACGGCAGTTGAGGTCGTTGATCTCATCAAGCATGGAGTTGATGCCAGTGCCAATCGACTCGATCTCGTTGCCATCGTCCACCTTCAGATGGTGGTGCAGTGTGTAGTACGGCCCTCTCTGCACAAAGTCTGCGATTTTGAGAAGCGGTTTTGTAATATTTGTGATGATCTGCCGGACAAGTGCAAACATTGCAAAGCAAAGCACAAAAACGAAGGCCAGCGCCAGAAACTGAAACCTCCGCATACCGGAGTAGATCTCCCGATACGGCACCGCCCCGATTACCTTCCAGCCGGTCAATGCCTGCGTCGGATATTGGATGAGCAAAAAACGCTCACCGCCGATCCGTGCAGAAAAAAGCTCGCTGCTTTCCATTCCAAGCATCTGTGTCAGCTCTACGCACGCCGCGGCATCCAGCGGCCGACTGCTGCTCAGCACCTGATTATCACCATCGAGGATCGCAAAAAATGCGTTTTCTGACGGCGCCGCCTGTTCGCATGCCGCTGTGAGTGCCTCACTTCCACATACGACCAGGCAGCTGCCAATACGGGTTGTTTCTGCCGAGTCGTCATAGATTGGCTTGACACAGGTGTAATATGTCGGGCCCTCCGTGCTCAGGCAGATCGCACCGGAAAAGCCGTTTGCATATTTCTCAGCCGAAAACAGATCATATCTGCTGTTCAGCTTGCTGACCAGCAGATAGTCAAAGCCGCTGAAACCATAGACTGAGCCATCCTTATCCATCAGGAGGATATTGTTGATATTGGAGTTGCTCTTCGCCATCTCCGCTATCAGGTTATTCAGCGACTGCTTATATTCCCACTTTTTCGCGGAGTTTGTCTGCTCCAGCAGATGCTTTGCAGCAGGAGCCCTCGATACAGTCCGCGTCAGCAGTTCAATGGCTGTCGTCACGTCTTCGGCTTTCTCTGCAATCTGTCCGGTTATGCTTCGCATATACTGGGATTCTTTATCTCGAATAATCCCGAGTGAAACGCTGTAAAACATACACAGTGCAGCTGTGATCAGGAGCACGGTTCCCAGGAACAGCAGATACAGCTGCCTCACCAGTGACCGCTGCTGAAAAAGTTTCATTAGCCTCCCCTACTTTCTCGACACAAGGCGATACTGACGCGGTGCCATGGACAGACTCTGTCTGAAAACATTGCAAAAGTAGTGATAGTCGCTGAAGCCGACCATCTCCGCGATCGAAACGATTTTGATTTCCGTTTCAGCGAGCAGCCGGCAGGCGTGCTTCAGCCGGATACTGGTCAGATATTCCGTGAACGATGTTCCTGCGCATTTTCTAAACAGCTGGCTCAGGTATGTGTAGTTGATTCCAAAACGGCGCGAAATATCCTGGAGTGTCAGCTTTTCTCTGTAATTTTTCTCCATATACGTGATAATGGTCTCAAAATACTCCGCCGTCTCTGCGTTGACCGCTGCACAGTGGATGACGCCAGTCCGCTCCTTGCGGCTGCAGCACTGCGTCCGCAGGCAGCGCAGCGCCAGCTGAAATTCGGCCGCATATGCCGCACAGTTCGCCGTGATAATACGGCCCGTGTCCGCATACCTGCTGGTAAACCAGACGAGGAACGCACTTGCCTGCGGCTCATTCTGCCATATCATCAGCAGCTCGTCCGGACGTAGGAAGCATACATACAGCGCTTCCGCGCCGCTCTCCGGCAGCACACGGCTGATCTCGGGCGCAGCCACATGCATCACCTGAAGCATTTCTCCAGACGCATTGCTGCGCTGGAGCAGCTGCGCGCATGCCGTGCTGTCAGCCAGCAGCCGGTTTGCGCAGGCCGGATCTGATTCCAGATGCTTAGAAACAGCATGCCGGTACAGTTTTTCCAACATGCAGTCTGTCTGTGCCGCATCAATGGGCTTTAAGCAATAGTCCAGAACATGAAGACCGATTGCCTGCTTGGCATAAGAAAAATCGGCATAGCCGGAAACAATCACAAAGCCGGTACTCACGCCATATTTCTGTGCGGCCTCGATCATTTCCAACCCGTTCATGCCTGGCATCCGGATATCTACCATTGCCGCGTCAAAGTGTTCCTCCTGCAAAAGCCGCAGCGCTTCCTGCGGATCTGACACGGCAGTAATATTCGTGAAACCGTACTTCTGCCATGCGATCGCGCAGCGCATGGTCACCAACATCAATTCCTCATCATCTACCAAAAGCACCCGGAACACTGTGCCGCCCCCTTCCTCCGCCATATTATACGATATAATAGAAAATGCGGCAAGTAATTCGCATTGGAAATACTTGCCGCATTCTGCAATTCTAGATCCGCTTATTCCCGCACATCACGCATGATCCAATATTCAACGTGCAGCGTTGAATGCGTCGACCTGCGCCTGAATCCCCTCGATCACCTTGTCCATGCCGTTCGCCTTCAGTTTCTCATTGAACGCTTCGATGGCCGCGAGAACCGCCTCAGGAGAATCATATTTACCAGCACTCAAGTTGGTGTCAAACTCAGTTACGACACTGTTGCATGCAGCAAGCTCGTTAATAAAGTTAGTCGTATCAATGACCAGGCCCATGTGCGCGGCCAGTTTCGCGTTGTTGTTGTATTCAAGCAACTTGTCAAACATGTATCCGTCCGGGCCTGCGTAGCTTTCCGGCGCATTGACGATCGTCAGGTTTCCATAGTCTGCACCGTACCAGTTGACATAGCCAAGGTTGCTCGGATCGCTGTTTCTGGGGCTGCCTTCCAGGACCATCTTACCTTCATCATTGATGAGATAATGCTCCCCTTCGATGCCGAAGCGCAAAAGTGTTGCAGCATAGGAATCGGTGTTCATCAGCTCGATAAACATCATGGCTCGTTCCGGATCCGGGCAATTCGCCGGAATGCCATAGCCGCAGGAGGAGAAGTTGGTCGAATCGGTCCAGATCTCGTCCTCGAAGATATGCAGCTTAGTCACAAAGTCATTGCTGAACATATGGTCATCGATCCATGTGTAACCCCATCCCGGACTGGTGATCAGAGTAGACGGTTCATAGGAAATATTGCTCAGCTCCGTATAGTCGTATGCGCATACACCGTTAGAGACCAGACGCTGCATCATCAGACAATATTCCTTGTATTCTTCCGTTTCATACAGATTGAATACGGTGTCGTTGTCATAGCCCTCAATATCGTCGAGACCAGGAACATTGCAGACAGCATACAGATAATCACGGCCGAGGAAAGATTCCAGCGAGAACATGCTGGGGCACAGCTGCGAAACAAGATTCGCCGTCAAAGGCAGATTGGCCCACTCCGGATGCTTCTCATCGCGCAGATTCTTCGCCTGCATCAGGATCTCTTCCATGTTGCGTGTTGTTTTCCACTGCGGGTTTTCCATGTCAAGACCAAGTTCATCGGCCAGGTCCTTATTGTAGATAAAACTCATAATATAGGCGTTATCCTTCAGCGTGGGAACACCGTAGATCTTCCCATCGACTTTCATAGAATCCCAAACAGTATCACTGAAGAGTGCCTTGGAGCCAACACCATAGTTGTTCAACAGATCATCCATTGGATAGTACAGCCCCTGTGCAGCAGCGGTATAATAGTTGCCCAGCAGCTGGCACACGCCGATCGGCTCGCCGGCCTGAAGCATGGTGTAGAGTTTTTCCTCATATTCAGTGTAGGGAACAGAGATCACGTTGAGCTTCAGATTCAGCTTCTCCAGTAGGTATTCGTTGAGTTTGTCAACGATCATCTGCCCATCCGGCCGCTCGTAGATCTCATTTGTGAACCAGTCCATCTCGACATATGCAAGACCAGACTCATTTCCTGCCTCAGTCGACGTTTCTGCGCCGGATGCTTCGCTGGTCTGCTGGGTATCTGCCGGGACAGGTGCGTGTTCCTGCTTCGCTGCACAGCCGGCAAATATGGCAACCAGCATTGCGCACAGACACAGGATGCAAATCATTCGCTTTTTCATTTGTTCTTCCTCCATTTTTATTTTATTCAGTTCCCCCGGAACCAGATCACTCCTTAATGCTTCCGACCGTAAGCCCCCGTACGAAAAAGCGCTGGAAAAACGGATACGCAAACAGGACCGGAATGATCGCGATGACCGTACAGGCCATGCGAAGGTTTGTTGACGGCAGCGTCTTCAGCAGCTGAAGCCCGTCTGGTGTCGCTGCCGCGCGCGCGTTCTGTTTTAAAAAGTCGACGGATTTCTGCAGCTTGGTCAAAAGCGTCTGCAGCGGGACAAGATCGGGATTGACGATATACAGCATACCCGTAAACCAGTCGTTCCATTTTGCGACAAAGCTGAACAGCGCTGCCGTGCCGAGTCCCGCCTTGGAAAGCGGCAGCACAATTTCAAAATATGTTGTAAAATGGCCTGCGCCATCAATCTTCGCCGCATCCATCAGCGCATCCGGGATCGTCGTTTTGATAAATGTCCGCAGGATCACGATCAGGTACGCATCCACAAGACCGGTAAACAGCAAGATCCAAAATGTGTCCTTCATGTGGTAATACCGTACGATCATGATATAGGTCGGGACAAGGCCTCCGCTGAACAGCATCGTGAAGAACATGAACCAGGTCAACGCCCGGTGATAGCGAAAACTCTTCTGCATGATGACATAGGCATACATCGACATGAGAAACACACCCAAAGCCGTGCCCAGAACGGAATACGCGATCGTCACCAGATAGGATTTCAACAGCTGATCTCCCATTTTCAGCAGATATCTGTAGCCCTCGAGCGACCATTCCTCCGGGATAAAGCGATAGCCGTTGCTGGTGATGCTCGCACTGCTGCTGAACGAGATACAAATCATCAGAACGACAGGTGCCAACACCAATACCGCAACAAGGATCAGCACAACCGTGATGACTGCATTCGATGTCCGACTAATCTCATTGATCGCAGTGCCGGATCTCTTTTTTGCTTTTTTCACACTTTCCACCCCCGTATCCATCAGAACATCGCGCAGTCCGCGTCAATTTTCGAAACGACCTTATTGACGATCAGTACCAGGATGAATCCGACCAGCGATTGATACAGTCCTGCTGCTGTGGACATGCCTGTGTTGCCGTTTGTCAGCAGTGCGCGATAGATGTATGTATCGATCACGTCTGTCACCGGATACAGTGGCCCGCTGTTATTCGGCACAGTATAAAACAGCCCAAAATCGCCCCGGAAAATCGACGCCATCGAGGTGATCAGAGAGATTGCCATAACGAACCGCAGCTGCGGAATGGTGATATAACGGATCTGCTGCCACTTGCTCGCGCCGTCGAGCATCGCTGCCTCATAATAGCTTTGCGGAATACCGGAAATCACAGCCAGATACAGGACTGTCTGATATCCGACATTTTTCCACGCATTCACAAGCACCAGCAGCCATGGCCAGATCTCCGGCCGCTGATACCAGTCTACGAGGCTTTTCGTACCGCCCACACTGCTGACGACCTGATTGATAAAGCCGTTTGTCCGGTCTAAAAATGCGTTAGCAATGATCGCCACAACTGCCCACGACAGGAAATACGGCAGCATATACACCGTTTGCAGCGTTTTTGCCGTTTTCCTAGAGCGCAGATTGCTCAGCAGCAGCGCAAGCATAACTGCAACAACCATATTCACAACGATAAATGCCAGATTATACAAGACTGTATTGCGTGTGATCACCCAAGCATCCGTCGTGGCAAAGAGAAATTTGAAATTCTTCAGTCCGACAAAGTCAGACTTGAAGATACCCTTCGTTATATTATAGTCCTTGAATGCAAGAATCAGGCCGAACATCGGAAAATATGCAAAAAGCAGCAGCATGATGATAGTCGGCAGTGCCATAACCCAAAGGCTCAGATCATCCTTTTGGGGCCTGTTCCGTAATATCTGCCCCTTCATATCGCATCTGCCTCCCCGTTTCTCTGGTTTCAAGTGCTCCACCACCTTCTGCACGATCAGCCAATCTTACATACATCCGTCATGGCAGCATGTCCGATCTTTGCCCCGTCGACCGCAAACAGCTGTTCCGAACCGCCCTTGACAAAAATATTGCTGCACTTGAGGCAGTCAATGCTGTGGCCTTTGCCCGCCGAGATCACATGCGTCAGCTTCTCTGCAAATACATCCTCCACAATCAGGTTGCCGAGCTGTGCCTCGTGACACAGCCGGATCAACCCGCCGCCGACAGACGCAGATCCGCTGCGGAACAGCTGAAAATTCTTTACGATGCAGTTGTCAACGCGGTAACGCAGCTCTATGATTTCCGCGCCATCGAATTTCTCGTCGCAATCGATCGTACACCCGTCCACGATCAGCGTCCTGATATGCGGCCGCGCTGTTTCCGGCATCCAGTCAGGCGGCAGATAGGATTCCGGAACGATTCCGTAAAACTCCATTTCCTCATCGGTCAGCTCAGGCGGACGATAGAAGAATGGCCGACCAAAATCAAGAAACAGGCTGTTGCGCACCGGCATATGGAAGCGCACATTCTTCAGCGTCAGGCAGTCGATATTGCCGCCTGCATGGAAGAACGTCAGCGGTGTATAGTGATACGTCGCTTCGATCTGCCGCAGATCGATATTTTCAAAGAACAAGTCACCGTAGTGGCCATAGGTATCACCCGCCCAGTACGGGATGATGCTGAATGCAAATGTACGATACGTACCGGTCACGTTACGGACAGTGACACGGTCAAGCCGCCCGTCCCTCTTTGCCAGCATCCGCACACCCTGGCATGTGCCGTCCAGGATCATGCCATCGATCAGAACGTCCGTGATCGACGATTTTCCGTCGAACTCATCCGCGCCAAGATTGATGAAGTCATCACCGGTGCAGCCCCGAATATCTCGCATGGTCAAAAACTGGCCCGGTCCGAAGAAATGGAAGCCATCCTGGTTGCTGGGGTGCACATGATCGGCCATTTCGATCGTCGAGCGCTCGATCAACACATTTCTAAAGTTGCCAAGCGTGAGTGCGTATGTTCTCTGATTGCGGAATGTCACATTGCGGATTGCCAGATCCTCCATTCCATAAAACTCCATCAGATAGACACCATGCTCTTCCAGAAACTCCGGTTCAACCTTATCCGTCGGATTGGGGTATTCTTCGGTAGACACATGATGCGCCTGATGTCTGCAGTTATGGTTGTAAGTGCCGCCCTGGATCGTAATATTCCGGCTGCGGATCTCCTCGTAGCTCCAATCACTGTTCGTCAGCATCGGACGGTTCGCATAGTCTGCCATATAGAATCCACAGTCGCGGCCAGTGCATTCGATGACTGTGTTGGAGTGCACCTTCAGACCATGGATCAGCGCCGCACCGTCTACGACCAGGTGCACGCCGTCACCTTCAACCGCTTGATCCAGTACCGCCTGAAGTGCCGCAGTCACGTCTGTCCCGCCGCCAGTGTAAACGTTACTGTCCAGAACCGCCACCTGACTTGCAAAAATCTTTTTCATATTTCTTTCCTTTCTACAATCTCTATACAACGCTCAGCCCCATTCCGCATGTCTGACATCCTTGCGAAACTCCAATTCCTCCGGCGGCTGTGGGTCACGTTCACCCAGGCTCTTGTGAATATCGATCCAAAGCTCTGTGATACTGACTTCTCCCTCACGGATATCAGGTACCACCAGATAGTGCTTGCCATCTTCACCGCAAAGAATTTTGTCCGCTTCTGCTGCACGCCCCAGCTGAAACAGGGCTTCGGCGCAGATCAGCCGGCAGCGTGCATCCTGACGTATCGACTCATCTGCATGTGCCAGCAGCTCCACTGCTCGCTCCGGCGCGCCGTTTTTCGTCAGGCATCGGCATGCCTCTCTGGCTAATGCAATATCGTTCCGACGCATATCATAGGCCTTCTGCATACTCACGCAGGCTTTTTCCCTGTCTCGAAGGCGCTCATATGCGATTGCAAGGCCATAGGCCGCCCAAACTGTATCCTGCAGCTCCGTCGAACGCTTCAAGGCCGCGCACCCCTGTTCGTTTTTTTCCTCCGCGAGATAGGCCGTTCCCAGCAAATACCACGCAAACCAGTTGTCCCAGTCCTTTTGTGCGACCGACCGCTCCAGCATTTCCATCCATTCACGCTGACGCATATAGGAGCGCGGAACCTCGTCCGGATCCTGTTCGCCAATCGTACCCTCTGTCAGAAGTCGCATCCAGCACGCCTGCGGCTGACCAATTTGTCCAAAATCAAGCTGCGGATTCATCCGCTTCCAGCCCATCTTCTCCCGGCGTGCAAGCTCTAGGGCGCCCCAGCCGTCATTCATCGGGAGTATCAGCTCCGCCGGAGTGATTGCCATCCGACGCGTCTTTTCCAGCCACTGCTCCAGCTCGACTGCCGGCATCCGGCAGTCGAGGATCTGCTCCGCTTCCTGCTGGGCCCGTGCCCAACCGTCGTGTATCTTTGCAGGATCCGCCTGCATCGCACCGTAGCACTCGATCCATTCCCATACCGTTTTGGGCGGCATCGGCAGGCATTCATACTGCGAACTGGCAAGCCCTGCCTGAATTTCATCATATGCGCCGTCCATTCCATCGCCTGTCAGGAAGCTGGCCCACTTTCTTCCGCCGCACGAATCCCCCCAGACAAAAAGTTTTCTTCCGCGTAAGCGCGGCGTCGAAGTCTGGCACAGGCCATAACCGTTTTTGTCCAGCTGCGCGATATACGGGCGCTTTTTCGGCTCCATTTTCCAGAAAAAGTCGTGTGCGATCACCGTATTCTGGGGATAACTCAGATCACGGCCGTTATGGACAGGAACATCGATCTTGATGACCGCCGTTTCCAGCGCATTGGTCGTGTAAGTCTGATTGGCCGGAACGATCACCCGGTCACCGTTCTTACATCTGACGGCAATGTTCGACCACCAGTACATCGGGATCATATCGTCGTTCGGATTCGTGAGCCGCGTGCGTACAAACAGGAATTCCGATCCATCCGGCAGGAAAAGGTCCATCTGGATCACAGCACAGCGAATACGCTCAAAATAGTAAAAGCGCAGGACCGGCGTCCCATCATCCAGCTTTGTCTTTGCCGTATTGACAAGCGAGCAGGTAAACGGATGATGTCCGCGGAACCCGCAGTTCCATTCAATGCCACCTGATGTCCACGCATTTCGGACAGCCAGGTTGCACGGCCGCACAGCTTCATTGGAAAACAGCAGATTCTGCCCGGTTCGTTTGTCGATGAGCTCCCAGAGCTTTCCGCCGAATTCCGGCAGAAAAACGGCTCGTAGGTTTTCATTCTCCAGCGCAACAGTTATATATTCCTTCGGTTCCTGCGCACGATCATACATTTGCTTTCACGGCAGCTTAAGAGCGGCTTTTATCATGGTATCGTCCAAGATAGAAGACGCTCTTATTTTGTCTGGAGGTAAGACTATGAAAGAAAAAATCATGCGTTGGAATTACAAGAAGGCGTTTGTCACGGTCGTCATTCTCGCTGTGGTGCCGGCGCTGGTCAGTGCGATCGTGGTGCCGCTGAGCCTGTCGCAGCAGATCCGCGACGCACACGCGTGGGAGCAGACTGCAAAGGCCGAACGGCTGCAATCCGGCGAAGCGAAATCAGAACACGATGGCGACCGGGAACACGGCGATTGGGGGAAAAATATTACGCCGCTCGGGACACTTCGTTCTGTTCGGTGGCCTCATCGTTTTGTGGCTGGCGCTCGGCGCGGTGTACTGGCTGCTGGTGATGGCGTGGCTGTACAAAAGCGCGGTCTGCGAGGGCATGAACAAATCCCTCTGGCCAATCCTTGGCCTGTTCTTCAATCTTTTCGCCGTGTTTGCGTTCCTGATCGTCCGCGACCGACCGAACCGCACGAAGCCGGAGGGTGCAAGCGCACAATGAGAAGCGAGGATCACTTAGCGCTGGGGCTGCATCTCCTGTCACGGGAGAACAGCCCGCAGCTTCGGCGGCACTGCATCGCGTTTTTGATCGGCTGCATCGAGCCGGACTACAACCAGTTCAGCGATCTGCGCGGCATCGTCCATCACCGCAAGTTCCGCGGGCACAATGCGGAAAACTCATTCGCGTTCCTGACGCGCTGCCGGAAGCATTTTGCGCTGCACGAAGCATCGAGCGCGTGGGATTTTTTTAAGCTCGGCACGATGCTGCACTATGCGGCGGATGCGTTTACCTGGCCGCACAATTCCTTCTGGCCGGGCACGCTTCTGGGGCACGTCCGGTACGAGAAGGCGCTGCATCCGGTGTTCGCGGCGTTTCTGCGCACAGAGCCTGCCGCAAGTGCTGCCTGCTTTGACGAGGCAAGTTTACATGAAGCCTACGCGAACGCGGAACACAGCATGGAAACGGACTGCCGGTTTATTTTCGCCGCCTGTTCGTCGCTTCTGCGGCAGGAGCTGGAGCGCATCCCGGCGGAAGCCGTGCAGCCGGACATATTTGAAGCACAGACCCGGGTATGGAATGTCTCTTTCTGAATGCGCGGTAAGGAGGGTTTTATGCTGGAACAATGGGTCTCTACGACGGCGTGGCCGATGACCCCGCCGTCGGCCTACGGGCCGTTTCATTTGCTGTTTTTATGCTTTGGTCTCGGCATCGGCGCCGCACTTGCGTATGGTCTTCGCAGGTGCAGCGCCGTGCGGCTGCTCACAAAACGCGTGCGGACATACGCGGCATAAAAGACGGGCAGAACGTGGTCGTGCGTTCTGCCCGGTTTGCTTACATATTATGCTTGATTCGGTTTCGATACGCTTCGATCGTCTCTGTCAAGGCCAGAAGCACGGCACTGATGCTGAAGATCAGAAGAAGTGTCGACGACATGGGGTTCGTCGAGAACGCCATCAGCGGATTATACCAGTCGAGGACGTGAAATACCAGAAACGTCAGCGCCAGGATCAGCGTCACGTGCCGGAGCAGGCACCGAAAGAGTCTCCAAAATGACATCATGCTCCCACCTTTCCTTCGCAGATCAGAATGCCGTCGCTGACGTCCTTCATCGGCTTGTACGGATGGCTGACGACCACGCCGTCCTTGACCATGAACGAGCAGTGCCCGCCGTCCAGATTATACGCCGCCTTGCAGCCAAGACTTTCAAAGAGCTTCGACAGTTCCGTCAGGAACATTCCGCGCGAATAGTCCTTCTGCCGTCCGTCCACCACCAGCAGGCAATAATGTCCCGGCTCGTAATAGCCGATGGCCGTGCGCGGATGGCTTTCGCGGATGTAGTTCCAGGTGATGAAGTCTGTCTTCGCCTTGCCGGCTTCGTCCAAGAGGCTCGGCCCGAAGACCCACGACTGCCACGCACCATCCTGGATTGCCTGCTGCGCGTCAAATTCGCTTGGCGTAAAGGTCTTCATCGTGCCGTCGCGGTACAGAACGCACGTTTCCTCGGTGGATGGCTGCGCCCGGTAGACGACGCCGTTGCGGATGATCGTGCCGTTATCCTTATGAGACGGCCCTTGCCCTCAAGGCCGAGGGCAAGATCCGCCATGTGGGCATCTCGTTCCATGACCGCCCGGAGGTGCTCGAGCAGATCCTGACGGACTATCCGCAGATCGAAGCCGTCCAGATCCAGTTCAACTACGCGGACTATGACGATCCCGCTGCCCAGAGCCGCGCCTGCTATGAGGTCTGCCGGAAATATGACAAGCCCGTCATCGTCATGGAGCCGGTCAAGGGCGGCAACCTCGTCCGGCTGCCTGAGGACGCGAAGGCCGTATTGGACGCGCTGCACGGCGGCAGCCCGGCAAGCTACGCCCTGCGCTTTGCCGCGGGCTTCCCCGGCATGCTGATGGTGCTCTCTGGCATGAGCAACATGGAGCAGATGCAGGACAACATTTCCTTCATGCGGGACTTCCGGCCGCTGAACGAAGCGGAAATGGCCGCAGTCGAACGCGTGCAGGAGATCTTCCACAGCAAGCACCTCATCCCCTGCACCTCCTGCCGCTACTGCACCGACGGCTGTCCGCAGCACATCTCCATCCCCGGCCTGTTCGCCATCATGAACACCAAGCAGCTCTACCACGACTGGAACGCAGACGATTACTACAGCGTCGTCCATACCGTGCCCGGCCGCAGAGCGTCCGACTGTCTCAAATGCGGCAAATGCGAAAAGGTCTGTCCCCAGCATCTGCCCAACCGCAGGCTGCTTGAGGACGTGGCAAAGGAATTTGAAAAAGCCTGATATTTTCCGGCGGGAAAACGACCCGGAAAACCGACCAGCGGCGCTTAGGAGCGCCGCTGATCCTGTTCTTTTGGGGCGCAGACCTCGGTGTCCGGGGACGGCTCGCCGCGCCCAAATTTCAGAAGATTGTCGACGGTCACGGCGGCGATGTTGTTGAGCGCTTCCTTCGTCAGAAACGCCTGATGCGAGCTGACGATGACGTTCGGCATGGCGATCAGCCGCACGAGCGTGTCGTCCTCGATGATGGCCTCCGAACGGTCCTCGTAAAACAGCTCGGCCTCCTCCTCGTACACATCCAGACACGCCGCGCCGATCTTCCGGCTGCGAAGCCCCTCAATGAGCGCCTCCGTGTCCACCAGCGCGCCGCGGGATGTGTTGACGATCACGACGCCGGGCTTCATGCCGGCGATGGCCGCCGCGTCGATCATGTGCCGCGTCTCGTCCGTGAGCGGGCAGTGCAGTGAGATGACGTCCGCCTGATGAAAAAGCTCCGCCAGCGCCGCATAGCAAAGACCGCTGCCCGGGTCCGGGAACTTGTCATACGCAAGCACCCGCATCCCGAAGCCCCGGCAGATCTCTGCGAACACGCGGCCGATCTTGCCCGTGCCGACCACCCCGGCGGTCTTGCCGTGCAGGTCGAAGCCCGTGAGGCCGGACAGGCTGAAATTGAAGTCGCGCGTGCGGATATAGGCCTTGTGCGTGTGCCGGTTCACGGTCAGCAGCGGCGCCATCGCGTGCTCCGCCACCGCGTAGGGCGAGTAGGCCGGGACGCAGAAGATGCGGAGCCTGCCGCGGCATGCGCGCGTATCCACATTGTTGAAGCCCGCGCACCGCAGCGCGATGACCCGGACGCCGAGCCGGTACAGTTCGTCCGCGACCTTCGCGTTCACCGTGTCGTTGACGAACACGCACACGCCGTCAAAGCCGCGCGCGAGCTGCACAGTGTCCTCGCCCAGCTTTGTCTCAAAGTACCGGATCTCCAGCCCGGTCCCGGCGGCGTGGGCGTCAAAGCCGGGGCGGTCATAGGGTTTTGCATCAAAAAAAGCAAGTTTCATAGCGATCCCTCCAAGCCTTTTATGGCACCGCCCGCCGCTTTCTATACATGCCGCAGCATGCAGCTGCCGCCGATGGCCGGAAAGACGCAAAAAATCCCGCCTGCCCGGCGTCGTGCAACGCCGGTGCGGGCGGGAATCGGTTTTTATTTTGTTTCCGGGTATCGGATGAGGTCATAGAGCAGACCGTGCGTGCCGAACCGGCGCGTACCGGCAAGCTTCATGCCAAGATGCAGGTATTTGTCGCATTTGGACCGGGCGTCGGTCTCCAGAATCACCGGAATGCCCAGCCGGTCGCCATCAGCGAAGGCCATCTCCATGACCTTGCGCATATAGCCCTGCCCCTGATACGCCTGCCGCACGCAGACCAGACCGACGAAGATGTATGGCTTCTTTTCCCGGGCCAGCCGCTTGTCCAGCCCCTGGCCGCCCTGCGACATGATCCGCGTGAAGCGGACGAGCGAAGGAAAATCCATGGCGCCGAGAAACCCTTTTGCCAGCGGGAGCATCGCCCGCAGCGAGAGCTTCTGCCCCGGGCGCTTATAGGCAAGGTAGCCCTCGCCGCGCGGGCTCGTCGTGTGCAGCATCCCGCCCTGCAGCGCCATGCGCACATAGCCGCAGATGAAGGCCGCCGCTGCGTCCCGGCTCGGGAACGCGTCGATCAGGCCGTGTTCCTGGCCGTAATCGTAATAACCGAACGCGTGTCCGATGTCCTGAATGACGCGCTCGTCCAGCTCTGTGACCTTCATACCGATTCCTCCCGTTTCTGAAGCACGGCCACCGCGCACGGGATCCGCCCCTCGCAGAGCGTATATTCCGCGTCCGGATATCCGGCTTCCGCGAAGAACTGCCGGTAGGTGTCCGGCGTGAACTCGCGCTTGAAGTCCGCGCCCGCCTTCCCGATCGCGCCGGAGACGCGGTTCGTCGTGCCCTTGTCCGTCCGGTTCATGTAGGTGGGGATGATGAGCCTGCCGCCGGGGCGGCAGACCCGCTCCAGTTCCTGCAGCGCCCGGTACGGCTCGTCCAGCAGGTGGATGACGTTCGCGGCCACGACCGCGTCAAAGCTTTCGTCCGGGTAATCCAGATGGAGAATATCGGCCTGCGCAAGCTGCACATTGCCGAATTTGGCGCACTTTTTCTCCGCCCGGCGCAGCATCGCCGCAGAAAAATCCGTGGCGGTCAGGCGCTTGCAGCGGGGTGCGATGACGGTGGTGAGCAGCCCCGTGCCGCAGGCGCATTCCAGCACGTCGTCAGCCGGAGAGATCAGCTCCCCGACCGCGGCGCACAGCGCCCGGTTCGCTTTTCGGTTGATGCCGTCGGCAAAAATGTCGTAGAGCCACGCAACGTTGTCCCAGAACATGAAGGCTTCCTCCGTCCGTCTTATTTGTCTCTGAGCTTCAGGCAGAAATCACAGCAGTCGCCCCCACGTCCAAGCGTCTTGGTGCGGTGCCAGTAGAGCTTGGGGTGCAGGCCGTCGTAGGTGATATCGTCGCTGTCGCAGAAGCAGTGGCACAGCTCCGGACAGCCGTAGTGCACGCTGGCGTCGTGGTACGGGCATTTCGTCATATCGATGCGCCAGACGCCGCCGGTGGTCTGGATATCCCGCGACGCAAAGCCCGCCGTCACGCCGAACAGCTTCGGCGCCTGCTCTGAGAAGATCCCCGGCACCTTTTTATAAAGGCCGGGAATGCGCATGAGGCGAAGTCGTGTTAATTACCAACTGCCCCCCGGTGCTTTACCGGCCCACGCCCTTCAGCAGGCCTGCTTTCGCCCGCTCCGGCGTGTCGTCGGACTCGTCGTAAGCGTCGTAGGGGGCGGCGGGGTCGTGGACGCGTTTTTTGAATGGGGAGCAGAGCCGGTCCTTGTGGGCGAAGGCGAATTCGAAATTGTCCGTCCAGCCGGTCGTAGTGATACCCGGCATCGATCATGATGGGAACATCGCCCTTGCGGTAGAAGAAAATGTTCGCCACCCACTCCCGCACGCAGGCCACGCGCTCATCCACCCAGCCCGTGTTCAGAGGCTTGAAGATCTCCTTGCCCCGATACATCCTGCTCATTTCCTTCTTCTGAAATTCCGTTGCTTTCCTTGACATACGCTCCCCCAGTTCCGGGCCGTTCCAGAAACAGCCCTGTGTTTTTTCTGTCAGGCGCAATGGGTTAGATATGTCTAACTCATGCATATACCTAACTGTGCCTCCTGATTCAGATTAGCACGCGGCTCCGGCAGTTTCAAGCCGGAGCCGCTGCTTTTTGCGTGAAATACCGGTCAGCTGCAAAGCTTCTCTGCGGCGGTGCGGGCGAGGGTGATGCAGGTCCGGATCGCAGTTTGGTAATCTGCGGGATCGTTGCAGATGATGCAGAGCAGGAAATCCGTCTGCGGGGTAAAGACGATGCCCACGTCCGCGCAGCACAGGCCGAGCAGATCGCCGGTTTTATGGGCGCACTGCGTGCCTTCCGGCAGGCCCTGCGGGATGCGGTCGTTCACCTGCTGGGCAAGCAGGTGCGCAAGCATCTGCTCCGAGGCCTCCTGCGAAACGCACTGCCGGTTGTAGACCAGCCGTAAAAACGCCGCGCAGTCCTCCGCGCTGACGTAGTTCTGCGTCCCGTTTTCCACGAGCATCAGGCGGTTATAGCGCACGGCGGTGCAGTCGATGGAAGCGGCGAAGCGCTCCACGGCGGCGCGGCCGTCCGCTTCGCTGCCTCCGCCGAGCAGGCAGGTCAGCTCATTTGCGGCGGCATTGTCGCTGACGCTGATCATCTGGCAAATAGCGTCCTCCTGCGCGCCGGGCGTCAGGGTCCCGCTGCGCTCCGCGTCATAGACCGCACCCATGATAAACAGCTTGATGAGGCTTGCCGACACCATCTGCGGTGCGTCAGGGTCGATATTTTCCTGCACATGGGCATACGTGCCCTCCTGCAGCCGCTCTGCCCAGATATCCCATTTGTCGCTGCTTCCCTGCAGCTGCTCCCGCAGCGCCTCGGCCAGCGCCGCGTCCTCCGTCAGGGACTGCCTTTGCAGCCTTCTAAAGTAAGCGTCAACGCCGTCGGCGATCCCGGCTGCGATCTTTGCCCGGTACGCATCCGTCGCCATTGCCTCGTCCTCGGCCGGGTTGGTCATAAAGCCCATTTCCACGATGGTGACCGGGACCTCGCTGTAATTGATGCCGGTCATGGTGTCCGTCTGCCAGAGCGTCCGCTCGTTCTGCGGCTTGTCAAGCGCTGCGCCAAGCCGCTCGAGCACGCAGTCGGACAGGGCGCGGCTTTTTTCATATAACGCGCCGTTATACGGGTTCGACGGCGTCATGCAGATGGTCATGATCCCGCTGGCGGCGGCGCTTTCGCTTGCGTTGGCATGGACGCGGATGAACGCGCCGGCCTGCTGCGTGTTCGCGATCTGCGCGCGCTCGGCATTGGATATGGAAACGTCGTTCTCCGTCCGCGTCATGATGACCGTATAGCCGCGCGCCGTAAGCTCCTGCTGCAAAAGCAGCGAGACGGCCAGATTCAGCTCGTATTCCGGGATCCCGGTCGACACGCCGGTCGTTCCGGCGGAAACGCGCGTTTTCAGCTCCGTGCTTCCCGGGCCGACCGGCTCCTTGCCGTAATCGGCATTCAGCTGGTGTCCGGCGTCAATGACAATACACGGCTTTTCGGTCTGCACGGCCTCCGGCACGGGGGTCTGTGTCTGCACGAGCTCCGCCTCCTCCGGTTCCTTCTCCGGCTGCTCCGGAACGGAAGGCTCCTCCGGCTCGGCGGGCTGGACCTCCTCCGGTGCGGCAGGCTCCGGCCCGGCGGAGATCGTCGTTTCCCCGATCCTATGCAGTCCGAAAAGCAGACCGCCCGCTGCAAGCAGCACGGCTGCCGCCAGAGCCGCCGCAATGATCTTCTTTTTCATATCCTGATCTCAGACTCCATTTCCAAATTCCTTAATAGTATGATTTTCCGAATTTCCGCTTCTCATATCCGAGCATGAAGGTCGCGTTATAGAGCTCATCCTCGGATAAGTAGCTGTTCTGGTTCGCGTCAAATACGGATGCATCGATGGACGGGTAGTACCAGTCCTTTTCCGCAAAATACGCGGCGATGTCTTTATTCTTAAAGCGCCGTCCGTGGCGGGCATATATCTCGTTGCGCGCAAGGCAGAGCTGCTGATGGGAAAGGCCCTCCAGATCCGCCTCGGTCAGCCGGCGCTCCGCGCTCTGCGGGAGAATATACGCACTGACGGGCTGTGTCAGCACATTGTTGCAGGACGCACGCGAAAGGAACGCCGAGGCGAGGTCCTCATAGGCCGACGTATGCAGCATGGAGCTGTCCGGATATTCGAACATGAAGTAATACGCATACAGATCACCCCACGTCTCATAGACGGACATCCGCCTGCCGCTTCCGGTGCAGGTATAGCGGCGGCTGTTTTCCGTCTCCTGCATGGAAGCCTCGTCCACGTAAAAGCCATAGGCAGTGCACAGGCGGCTGCTGCCGGGATCGCCGGCCATGTCGACCGGCGCTTCCCAGACGCGGACGAGCATATCGAGCGTCTGCGCATAATAGCAGTAGATGTTTCCGTTCACGGAGAAGCCGATTGGCGTTTCCACAAATCCCTCCGGCACGGAAAAATACAAATCATAATCGCCGGTCACGACCACCCAGTTCAGCTGACCGGGCTGAAGCTCCAGAATACGATCCGGCTGGTACGCCCCGGCATCCTCCTCCGGCTCCTCCTGCGCGGGTGCTTCCTGCATGGGCGCTTCGGGCGCGGTATCCTGCGGCGCAGGCTGTTCAGGGGTATCCTGCGGCGCGGCTTCCGCTATGGTTTCCGTATATGCCGGTTCCTGCACGGCGTCCTTTTCCCCGCGCAGCTCCAGGATCAGCTTGACCGCCAGCGCCACGCCAACCAGCAGGACCAGGCTTGCAGCCACAGCAAGCAGCACGGTCTTTCCATTGCCCGGCTTTTTCTGTCCGGGTCTGACAGGGCCGCCGGCAGCGCCTCTGCCGCTGTTCATATCCCCATAGTGATAGCTGTCAACCGTCGGCTCGGCGGAACCGAACATATCCTCACCGCTGCCGACAGGCATCCCGCACTTGCCGCAGAAATTCCCCGACGGCGGGAGCTGCGCCCCGCAGTATTTGCAATATCGTTCCATTTCTTTTCCTCCCATTCGTTCTGTCTGTCCCGGCTCTTATAACCGCGGCGTCCCCGCCTGGTTCATGAGGGAAAATTCAGGCAAATCCTACTTATCATTAACTTTAACACGCCGTCCCGGAAAAGTCCACGCCTTTCGGTGAGAAATTCCAGAACTGGTATATCCGCGCCAAACCGAAACGCCGCATTCCGGCTTTCATCGGAATGCGGCGCATTTGTTTTCC
>ERZ779890.1604-NODE-1604-length-22858-cov-5.277683_pt1 | contig 22858 bp, 35 predicted proteins | sample MGYA00511553_ERZ779890 | MGnify/ENA primary metagenome ERZ779890 (study PRJEB29588, sample SAMEA2152064) | human gut metagenome | biome: human gut; feature: human-associated habitat; material: faeces | place: Denmark | collected 2008/2010 ... | reverse complement strand
ATAAACACTCTCTCGTGCGTCTGTCTGCTGTAAAGTCAAGCCTATGTCAGATAAATGTACAATTGTACCATCATAAAAACGTAAATTTTCAATTTTATTGTTAATATTATAAAAAAAGCTGGAAATTTTCACACCTTGCTGCTCATCTCCATCAACCAGGATTAACAAAGTCTGCCCAACACTTCTAAAAACCAAATCTCGGAAAGATATCCCTTTCCCAAACACAATTGTATCATTGTTACTTGTATCATAAATAGTATCAAACCCATCACCATAATTCCAAATATAAGTATCATTACCTTCACCACCATCTAAATAATCATTGCCACTTCCTCCTTTTAACACATCGTTTCCGGCATTGCCACGAAGAGTATCGTTTCCGCCGTTACCGACCAGAATATCATCCATAGCAGTACCGTTAAGATTATTTGCTTTGTCATTACCTTCCATGGTGACGCCGCCGTCTATTCCGGGAATACTGTTCCAATGGGTTATTGCATATTCATAATCCCAACTGGTTCCGTCGGAAAATTTAATTGCGGCAAGCGTAGCCGAACTTGTTCCTTGTTCTTGAAAATAACTGTGAACGCGAATACTGTCTGCCAACGTTCCGTCATCATAAGTAATTGTCAGAATCAGGTCAAAGTCCTGTCTGCCGATAGAAACATTAGAGGGCATAATTGTTTCATCAAATTCAATAACGTCTTTTTTGCCGTCCGCTGCCAGAGTGTTAATCTCATCATTACCGAAGCCCTTTGAGAACAAATATACATCTTCACCGTCACCACCGGCCATATAATCGTTGCCGGCACCACCGATAATAGTATCATCACCGCCGTTGCCGTAAAGCTTGTCATTACCGCCTAATCCGGTAATAATACTTCCAAAATCATCATCTTTAATAATATCATTTCCATCCGTACCTATTGATTTGCCGAACTTAAACAATTCTCTCTCAAAAATGTCGCCGTACTCATCACCGAGCAAATTAAATGCAGCAATAATCTCATCGCCGAGGTCTGTATAGGTACGAATTATCTCAGAAAACTCACGCATCATCAGCGTTGTATTTAAGACGTCTGCGGCAAACATCTCTTCAAATGCGGCAACTGCCTGACTGACATCAATATCCCAACTTTCGGTCGCAGCATCATAAGTCAGTGTCACTTTCTCCAGCAGAGTTTTATAATGCGTCTGGCTCAACAACTCATTCTTCACATATTCTTTCAGCTCATCAAAAGCGTCATGAATAAACAAGACGGCATGACGATTCGGATTCGGATCCCTTTCGCCCCAACACCAGGTGCCAAGATACCCTCGCCCCATAAATTCTTCCAAAGCCTCAAGCTTACGTGCATCGTCCAAATAATGTGTTCCGTTATAACGAGACGGCGTGCGGCCGAAAGGATCCATATCTTCCACGCCGGCCCAATGATATATAATATCGTTGAGCAACGCGTTTCGGGCAGAAACATTTGTCTCACTCATAAACTGCTCTACTAATGCTTTCAGCTCCCCGCTCTCATCAAGAGCCATAGCCGTGTGCAAATTATGAACATTACCAAAACCTATTAAATCAGGAAGTTTCTTAACATTGTCAGAAATAACGACATCGGTTCTATCTGCAGTATTCGAAGTATCTGTAACAAACCAAATATCACTTATATTTCCAGCACTATTATCGTTTTTTATAAAACTTCCTGTTTGACCTATTATATTTTCATTAATATCTTTTATATTCTCATTTTGATAACTAAGATTAATTTCTTTAATATTTACTTCTTCCATAGAAAGAAGTTCTCCATTTTCGACAAATCCGTTCTGGTTCATATCCTTCCAAACTTTAATTTCATTCCAAACCTCGTCAGAACTGTTAAATACGCCATCTTTGTTACTGTCTAACTCTTTTAAGGCCTCAAAACCATTAAGTGCATTTTCCCCGGACGAAAGAACGGAGTTGTTTCCAAACAACTCCGTTCCGTTATCGATAGTGCCGTTATTATTGATGTCTCTCACCAGTATTCCGTCATCTTTACCGACCCAACCGCTTTTCTCTGCAAAACCATTGCCATCATGATCAAAATAAACACCCTCTGAAACCCCGACCGTCTCAACACCGTCTCCATCCAAATCTACAACCAACGGTGATTTCGTTACCTCCGCTGTTGAAAATAATGAGACTAACTTATCTTTGACTCCCAACAATTCATCAAACTTATTTTTTATTTTTTCTGCTTCAATGCCTATTTGTAATAATAATTCATCTTTGTCCATTATCTTCTTCTTCCTTTCACTTTTTCTTCTTGGTATATCTCTAGTACCCACTTCAAGTTAAGTAAGGCACTCTTTACTGCTTCACTTGCTGGTAAACTTAATAAGTAATTTATTTTTAATGATATCTTTTCTTCAAAGTTCAAGCCCTCATAATTTATATTTATATCTTTCATAATTCTTCTCCTTTTAACTTATTATTTTAAACATTAACCACCTAATCGAGGGTCATATGCTTCCCAATTATAATCATCATATTCAATAACTTTATTTAATGTTATATTACCTTTAATTACTTCTATTTCTTGTACAAATTGCATTCCACACTCAAAACCCATTATTTTAAAATCTACATTATAAATTTTGGATATTTCTTTAAAATAATCAGGTTCTAACCTCCAAGCCTGTTTAATATCTAAATAACATATTTCTTCATCATTATCTTCAAGGTCTTCTAAATACCATTCAATATTTTCTTCTATAAAACATCTCCTGCTGTCTTTTATATATAACCAACTATCATGTTCACTATCAGTCTTTTCCACGAAATAGCAGCCCCAGTCATCAATTTTTACACCTAATGGATATTTGGTATAATCATTATTTGCATCTATTGGGTAACCGCATCTTTCTATTCCATTATTTAAAAAGTTTAATAAATCTTTTTTCTTTCCCCTTGTTTTTAATACCCCTTTGCACCAATTTGGCATAAATCACTCCTTCTTTCCATTATTTGTTTTTTCATTTTAATTTATTTACTTCAGCTATTAGTTTATTAATATAATTCATACATATATTTAATCTTGTCTCTGGTGTATATCTTTCATCATCATAATATTGTACATCCAATTCTTCTATTTTCTTATCTTCTTCTATTATTTCTACATAGTCATTTAATACTCCTAAACAATTTATTTCATTTGTGAACCACCTCATCTCATTTTTACAATAATAATCATTTCTTTCAGGTGTTAATTCATATATTAAGTACTCATATTTTATTTTTTTAGGTACTTTACCATCTTTGACTAATCCTAATAATTCATATATTGTTATTTTCATTTTCTTTCGCCCCTATAATTCATTATTTCTTTTGCATTAACTTCTAGCAATTGATATGTTTGTTCTGTTACTCCAAAACTACCAGGCAACCAAGCATATTTATCTAAGAATATTTTTTCTATTTCTTCTCTATCATCGCCTATTTTTATAAAACCTTTTAAATCGCCCAACCAATATTCTGCTATTAAATAAAAAGGCTTATTCAAATCTATTTTCATACATATTCTCCCACCTTATATGCCATTTGTTCCATTTGTTCGTGTGTTACTATTGATAAACCATCTTTTAAAAATAATGTTATATGATCATCAATGGTTATTTCATAACTTTTATATTCACCATTGTAATCAGTTTCAAATTCATAATTTATTGGGTATTTATGCCCTTCTTTATCAATAATTACATCTCCTTTTTCCAAAATATCAATTATATTATAACTGGCTTTAATTACATTTTCTTTTGTATATACTCCTTGATAGATACTACCATCATTTTCAGTTAATATAGTGGTTTCAAATACATTTGCAATTTTATTTATAATAACTATATCTTCAACATCATTTTCCAGCCTTACATACATTCCAACTTCTAATTTCATTATTTACCTCCAATATTCTCGTATAATCTGTTTTATATTTTCATCAACATTTTCATAAATTCTTTCAAGTATATCCCTTTCTTGCGTATATATTTTTTTATTTTTAACATCATTTAAGGCTTCGATATAACCTTTTAATCGATAAATTTCATTATTTCTTTTAACATCGTTCATAGTAGTTATATAATTAAAATCATTGAGTTTTTTTAATCGCTCTTTTTTTCTATGAATAATACTATGTATATCTTCCATTATTTATCATCTCCTTCTATTTCTTCCAAAATCATACCTTTCTCTAATAATTTTTTTATAGTTGGTATATTGACACTTTCATTACCATTTATAATCGGATAATAAGCTATTAATGAATTATTATCTCCACTTCTTTTATGTGTTAGTGGCAATGCTATTTCTATAATATCCCCATTTTTTATATTCTCAAAGGCTTTTGCTTTTGTTTTTGGTATATAAATTACCTTATATTTGTTTTTTAATATTAATTCCTTATTCATTACTATCGCTTCCTTCTATTTCTTGCATTTTATCTATAAGAATTGTTATAGACTTTGTACTTGCTTCTAATGGTAAATACATATAATATTCATCTATTATATATTCTTTCAACTCATTCCAATTATTCTTTAGTTGTTTATTTTCTTTTTGTAATTGTTCGTAAGTTGGCTCATTATCCTGTCTTACAATAAACGATACATCTTTGGATAAATCAGCATATGAAAACCTACAACCAAGTATTGTTCTATTATCTGTAATTTTATCTTTTATATCTATTAAATTATTGTTTAATACAACTTCTAATCTATCAATTAAGCATTCATTTCTCATTTTTATTATTGCTTCTTCTATTGCTCCAAAAATATGTTCATCAGGTTTAATATCATCAACATTAATATCAAAGGCTCTCATTTCTTTTTTAAAAACTAATTCTTTATTCATCCTTCCACCCCTTTATCATCATAATTAATCCTATAATTGCCCCTATACCAATCAACCCCCAGAATATTAATGGTATATATAATATAAGCATTTAATCATCTCTTTCATCTTCTACTAATCTTGCTATTTTCAATTCAGGAATTATTTTTACTTCCTTTTTTAAAGGTCTACCAATTGTTGGATTTGGATAATCAAACATTTGAATTTTTATGCCTCCACTTTGTTTAACCTCATCAATTTCCTCAATATATTTTAATAACTTTTCATTTACTTCTTGTAATGATATTAACGAATTCTCTAATTGTTTTAATTGCTCTTTAAGTTTTACATTACTATCTAATAATTTTTTGTTTTCCGTTTCTATCTCACTTTGATAAGGCATATCATTTTTAATATTTATCAATCGTTTAGAAATTGTATTGCCTAGTTCTTTTATTTCTGCTCTAATTTCATTTACATTATAAAACATTATTTTTCCTCCTTTTACCAATTAATCTGATAAGTCACTGTCAAGTACACTAAATAAATACTTACTATAGCCATTCCTAAAAAGAATATAGTTATTAGAAATATGCACACATTTTCGCACTTTGCTTTTCTTTGTGCTTGTCTGTATTGTATTTCTTCTTTATTTAATCTTTTTTTTGGTATCCTTTTCTTAATTTTTGGAAATTTTTTTTGTAATTTTTTTATTTCTTTTTCAGTTAATTCATTTGGTCTCATAATTTTCTAATCCTCTCTGGTCTACTATTTTTATCCATAGATCCATTTCCTAAAGTGCAACCATACTTTTTTATTTGGTAGTTTTCTATTGCTACAACTAGCTTGTCCAAATACTCAAAATCACCATGTAATTTTTTAAACTTTGCTCTAAACATACTTGAATTAATCATTGATTTATCTTTATAGAGATTGAAGTAAAATTGTAATTTGAACTCACTCTCGTTCATCTTCTCCATCCCCTTTATTCTCTAATTTTTCCTTTTCCATAGCCAATGCATCAGATAATTTCTTTAGTTCTAGTATTGAATAGTCATATCTAGTATCTTTCATGTTAGATATTGCATTTATCCTATGTGGCAAGTATGATTCAACTAGTTCTAATATTTTATTTCTGCTTTCAAGGAAGGTATTTCTCTGTTCCATCTTGTCATATTTTCTTTGAAGTATTTTTAGTCTTTCTTCTGCAAGGTTTTTATCTCTTTTTAGTCTTTCTATTTCTTTTTTATTTCCCGCTAACTCTTGAGCAGTTTCAATATCTAATATTTCCCCTTTCACTTTCTTTTGCCCCTTTCTTCATACAACAAACTATTTAGTTGTTCCATAGTCTGCTTTAAATCTAAAAGTTGAGGAGAGGTTTTGATTGTCCTTCCTTGCTTCAATATACTTAAATACTTTAATGCTTTCTCATATATTACTTCTCTATTCATCTTTCCCACTCCTCAATTAATTTTTCTAATTCATAATCTTCCTTTGTTTTTATTCCTAAATTTTTAGCTTCTTGCACTACACCATTTAAGAGAATACTCATTTCTTTGGTGTCATACTCACTACTACCTTTGTAAATTTTATAATGGTTAAACTCTTTACCATTTAAGATGCTAGTTCCAGCCAATTTATAATATTTAAAGTAACCTTTAACATCTATTTCAGATAATATACTTACCATTTCAGATTGTCCATAATCTATTAGCATCTGTAGATATACTTCTTCTTTAGACTTGTTAAGTATATTGCCTATTTCAGTTACTAATTTCCAAAGGTAAGCATTTGCATTTAAGCTTCTCTTTTCTCTATGCTTATCTATCTTTACATCGTAGACAGTATCTTTATCTAATCTAAATATTAGCGGTAAGAACTTTTCTATCTTTCCAGTATCATCTATCATAAAAATCAGCTTTCATACATTTTGCTAATTCTTTTTGCCCACAACTATTTAAATATCTTTTTAAAAACGTGAAACGTTCTTCATCCATCTTCATTGTTCCATCGGTTATTGCATAAACAAGGTTACATATTAAACTTCTTGGATCATTATAAAATAGCAATCTCATATCAGTTATATTATTTTCTTTACCATCAACAATATTATTCCAATATACTTTTGTATGATTTTCATCTCTTTCTTTATTTAATTCTGATATAGGTCTATTGCATTTAAAGCTTCTGCATATTTTCGGTCTGACATTATATATTTTGCATTCTTTTTTTTCTCTGTCATAAAAACAACATTGTAAATTTATATTATTTTTATTTTGAAAGAATTCTGGTACAATTTGATTTTCTTTGATATAATTTCTTATTTGTTTTTCTTCTTTTCTAGTAAGTGGTATCATAGCCGAGCAACAATTACCACATCTGCTGCAATTACCACATTTATCACAATAATTTTTCATTTTCATTTCTCCTAAAATGGTAAATCATCATCATTAATTTGCACTTCGTTTCCGAAGCTAGCAAATGGATCGTTTGCTGTAGGCATACTATCAATTTGCTCAGTAGTTATTGGTCCAGGTTTTACTGGCGGTTCTTCTAAATTATTTACACTATCGTTACTACCTTTGCTATCAAGGAAAGTAACATTTGATACAAATATTTCAGTAACATAAATCTTTTTACCATCTTTATCTTCATAATTTCTTGTTTGTATTCTTCCCTCTACTGCCACTTGATTGCCTTTCCTTTGATATTTAGAAAGATTCTCTGCAAGCTTGTCCCATACTACACAATTAATAAAATCTGCTTTTCTTTCGCCATCTTCATTTGTATATGGTCTATTTACTGCTATAGTAAATTGGCATACTTCTCTTTTTGTGTTTTCTGTCATTTTAAGTTCAGGATCTTTTGTTAATCTTCCAACTAATATTGCCTTATTCATTTTTTGTTCCTCCCAATAAATTTCTTAATTTATCTTTAAATTCTTCTGTTTCATTGATGTAAACATATTTCCCACACCAGCCACATATCTTTTTATTTTTTTCCTCAAAAGGATAAATAGTAACCGAATGGCCGCATCTACATTTGTGACTATATTTAAAAGCCTCATCTAACTTTTTTCCTAGTTTGCCATTAATCATATATACCAAGCCTTATATCTTTCCCTATCTCATCATAGTCAGGCTCATAAGTTATTTTTGTATTTTCTAGTATATCTTCTAGTTTTTCTTGCAAACCATCTATTTCTGTAAGCAGATCCTGTATCATTGCTTCAACATTTTCTGCAGGTATAAGATTACCTTTAACTTCATAGTCTGTGTTTGTTATCTTTTCTATTTTTTTGATTATTTCATCACTTAGTTCTAAATACATAATTACACTCCTAAATTGATTCCCATATCTAGAAAAGCATTTACAATATCATTTCTCAATAATTCATCAGTGCCGGCTCTTTCTAATGCTATTTTTCCAAACTTCTGCCAAGAACTTTCATAAACAACCTCTTGTCCTAGTGGAACTACATCTTTTATTTTGGTGTTTTCATTATAAAGAGTGTGCCAGTCATTACTTTCCATATTTAATGTTTTTAATTTTAGTTCAAGCTTTAATAGTTGATGTGTAGTCATTTCTTCAAGGCTTGTCCATAATTTTTCTTCTACCAAGTCACCCAAACTAGCCTTTACTACTCCCATTTTTCTCATCAAGTCTCCAATAACAACTTTAATAACATATTTTGCTTCTTCATCTCTGATGTACATATCTTTGTATATTTCGAATCTTTTTAGATTTTCTTTGTTTCTCTCAACATCTTCAGCACTTGCAATGGCGGTATCTACCCCGAAGCCAGCAAAACCCAATGCTCTACCAACTGATGAAGTCTCACAATTTTCAAGCATAGATGTTAAGTTAATCTTATTGCCTTTGTTTGTTTCGCTTGCACTACCTGTAGCAATTACTCTATCTGTCTCATCTGTTATTGTGGTAACCACTCTTACGTAGTCTTCTCTTAATTCTGCTATGTTTGTTTCAATAGAACCAGTAGGATAAACTTTTCTATAAGCTTTAATTCTCTCATTAACCTGTGCATAGCCTTTGCTTCCAATTTTAATGGTATCTATTTCTTTGTTAGCCTTTTCTATCTGCTCATAACTAACCTTAATTCTCTCGTTCATTTTTTATTCATCTTCCTTTCTTCTTTATTTAAAATCTTTTAACAAATCTTCCAATTCTTTTTGGGATTCTTCCAAAACCTCTTTTTTTATGTCCTTATCAAACCAATCAGGAGTGATAGGTACTTTTTTCTTTTTATTTTCATTTTGACATTCTTCAAGGATTTTAAAGCCTTTGTTTTTCCAAGATGTCAATATACCCTCTAGATAACTAAATGTTCTGACATTGTTATCACAACACCGCTTAATAGCATATTTGATAATGTCATCAGTAAAAACTTTTCTCCACTCATCAATCTCTTGTGCCTGAATGGATGAAATTAAGTAGCCGAAGTTGGCTGAAAAATAGTTATATATACTATCATCATCATTCTTATTATCATTATCATTTTTATTATCATTTTTATTATCATTCTTATTATCATTCTTATTCTTATTAGGGTTTTCAAAAAAACCATTCGCTTTTTTCGGTTTTTCTTTTTCTTCGGTAACATTCTTTTTAGGTCTACCACCAAGTTTGCCATTTTCCTTATTTTTTAAGCATTTTTCATTATATTTATCAATATCTAAAACCATTTGGTTTTTAATAAAACCGAACGGTATTTTAATGTCGTTATCGATTTTAGGATCATTTCCAAGTGCTAATTCAAATAGCGCACGATATAACTTTCCTAACTGCTCATTATCCATTTGCTTTACTACTTCATAGTGTGATAAATAAAATATAACGCCTCTCATTGCTACCTCCATCTTTTCTCAACCAAAATCCCCTATTTGACAAAAATCATACAATTTGCTATAATTATGTATGTAAAAAGTTAACACGAACTTTTTATTTTTATTATTTATCTGCTAGTTGTGTTACCGAACTATTACTAGCAGATATTTTTTGTATTGTTATATCATTTGATACAGCCCATGTAATAACTACTAACAACATATAGAAAATTAACAAACCTTTATTTTTTTTGATAAACTTTATCACAGCTTGTCCACCTCCTCTCAAATTCAGAATAAATCTGAATTATTTTTATGAATAATACTTTATTTGTATTAATTCCGCTATTTCTTCTATTAGTTTTTTCTTTCTTTCTTTGCTTAATGGTTTTGCTACAGTTATTGTTAGTTTCTTTTTATTTTCTTTCATTGTAGTAAACCTCCTATTTAATTCTATTTTTCTTGTTAGTCTGCTAGACTTATTTAGATATTCCAGTATCTATTTTTTTATTTACTTTTTCTCACTTCTAACTTATAATAAACAATTAGAAAGTGAGGTGTATTCATATGACAGTAAGTGATACAATACAATTATGGGTTGCAATATCTTCTGGTGTATTAGCAATAATTTCTACTATTTCAATAGTGATAGTTTTGATTCAAAATAAACAAATAATTGAATCATCTAAAAAAGCGTTCATTACAATGTATAAAGAAGTTATAAATATTAATAGTCCTATTGAATATTTAGTTATCAAAAACAGTGGTAATACAACCGCACATATAACATCGTTAACATATGATCAGGAAAGTATCAATAAACTTAGCGATTTGAGTCTTGATAAAGCTTTAGAATATTTAAACGATTCTTATATTGCACCAAATCAATTTTATAAATTGCCTATTAGAAGTAAATGTTCTGGACTCGAAGTTATTTCTTTTAAAATTGATTATTTAAGTGGCAAAAAGAAATATTCTGAAATTTTCACAATCAACCTTCAACAAGATTATGGTGTTGCTTACACAAAGCAAAGTATTAATGGCAATGAACTGAAAGTGATAGCTAATTCCCTACAAGAACTTATTAAAAAAATTAGCTAAAGACCTTTGAGTTTCAAAACCATTGCTGTTATACTTCCTATTACTAGAAATATTGCAAGTACTAATTGTATTGATAAAAGTATTAGCAATATTTTTTCATATTTGTTGTCATACATATTTTCCACTTCTATCTCCTATTTTTCTTTTTCACCATTTTGGTGAGTTGTAGGTAAAAAAATATCATCAACTTTCATATTAAAAAAATCCGCTATTTTAAACATTTCATCACCATTGAACTTGCAATCGCCATTTTCCTTTAATCCATATTGTTTTGGTGTAATGCCAATTAAATTAGCCAATTCTTTTTGTGTCAAATCTTTCTGTTTCCTAATTATTATCAATTTTTCTTGCATTTTTTATCTCACCTCCTTCATATTTACAAGTCAATTGTATCACCGTTTTGGTGATGTGTCAATACTTTTTTTACTTTTTTTTAACTTTTTTGTTCCACTTTGGTGAAGTTGTGTTATAATTAAATTGTGGAGGAAATTAATATGGATGTAAACAAATATATTGGAAGCAAAATTAGAGAATTTAGAGTAAGAAAAAATATAACTCAAGAAGAATTGGCAGAATTCTTAAAAACTACACCTCAAACTGTATCAAGATATGAAATAGGTGAAAGAAAAACTAATCAAGATGTTCTATTTTCACTTGCAAATTATTTTAAAGTGTCTATAAATGATTTTTTCCCAGACACTGTAAATAAAAATCAAGAAGAAAAGTACAAAAAAATATTAAAAGAAAAAGGCTTAATGGATGATGACGAAAATATAGATGAAGAAAGCCTTAATAAATTATTAAAAATAGCAGATATGATAGATGGTATTAATAAGAAAGAGAACTAATAGTAGTCCTCTAGTATTAGAAAATACAATGATAATTTAATTTTACGATATTTAAGTAATTTTATTAAATCATTGTACTTCATATAACCACCCCTATTATATTATAAATTAAAAAGTAAGGAGTAAATAAATAATTATGAAAGAAAAAAGTGATGAAGGATATAGTACTACTGCAAGAATTATTATATTTTCTATAGTTATTGTATTAATAATTATGACATTTATAACAATTAACACAAATATAAAAGAAAAAAACAAAAACATAAGGCTTGAACAAGAGCAACAGCGAGAAGAAGAAAGACAAACAAAGTTGAGTGAATGTATCTCAACTGCTAAAAGAAATAGAAGCGACCTTTGGAATAACAATTGTACAAAACAATCAGATGGTAGTTGTACAATTCAAAACAAGACTGGAACTATTGAATGGATAGAACAAAGATATGAACAAGATATAGATAATTGCAATGAATTATATGGAAAATAATAAAATTAATTAAAAAAAAGACTAGAACTGCTGGAACAGAACTAGTCAAAAATGAAAAACCTTAGTCTAGCAAACTAACAATATAATATAATTATATAGGTGTAATTAATTACACAAGTTTTTCTATATAATTATATCAAAAAATAATAATTAAAACAATAGGAAGTGATATATTTATGAAAAAAGGTGCTATATATGTAAGAGTAAGTTCAGAAGAGCAAGCAAGAGATGGTTACTCAATAGATGCCCAAATAAAAGCTTTAAAAGATTATGCTATAAAGAATGATATATTTTTAGAAGAACAATACATTTATAAAGATGAAGGTATATCAGGAAGAGTAGCGAAGAAAAGACCGGCTTTTATGGAAATGATTAAAACTGCTAAAAGCAAGCCAAAAAAGTTTGATGTAATCTTAGTACACAAATTTGACAGATTTTCAAGAAATCGTGAAGATAGTATTGTCTACAAGTCATTACTAAAAAAAGAATGTGGTATTAATGTTATATCAATAACCGAACATTTAGATCCTGATGATAAGATGAGTATAATACTAGAGGCATTTTTAGAAGCAATGGCAGAATACTACTCAATCAATCTATCAGAAGAAGTAAAAAAAGGTCAATTAGAAAAGCATTCTCAGGGAGGATTGCAGACTAACCCATCTTTTGGATACAATGTAGAAAATAATAAATTAATTATAAATGAACAAGAAGAAAAGATAGTTAAATTAATATTTGAAAGTTATGCTATAGAAAATAAAAGTATGATGGACATAGCAAAGAAAGTTAATTCATTAGGAATACTAACCAAAAGAGGTAATAAGTTTGAAAACAGAACCATATATTATATTTTAAATAATCCAACTTATATAGGTAAATTAAGATATACACCTGGAAGAAAAAATACATACGATTTTAATGATCCAAACACTATATTAGTAGATGGTAAACACACTCCTATCATAACAAATGAGCTATGGGACTTAACACAACTAAAACTATCAAAAAATAACATTTGGAAAAAGCCAAAATCAAGAATTGATTATAGTATTAAACATTGGTCAAAAGGAATAATAAGATGTAAAGAATGCAATTGTACTTTAGTTACATCAGGAGTAGGAAAATATCGTTGTAATGGATACAATAAAGGTAAGTGTAGTAATCATACCACAATAAATATAAGCGAAGCAGAGAACCTAATTTTAGGTCAAATAAAAAAGGATTTCAGTGAAGGCACTGTAAATAATATAGTTCCAAACAAAAAAGAAAAGAAAAGTATAAATGAATATGACATAATAACATCATCTATAACCTCTCTAGAAGAAAAAGAAGAAAGAATTAAACAGTCATACATAAATGGAATTGACACACTAGAAGAATATAAGCAAAATAAAGAAATGCTTCTTAAAGAAAAAGAAAGATTAACAACTAAATTATCAACACTAGAAAAGCCAAGTATTGAAAAGTGCAAAAAAGAAATAATAGAGAATGGAAAAAAAGTATATGAAATATTAACGAATGATAAAATATCATTAGAAGAGAAAAATGATATAGCAAATAAACTAATAAATAAGGTAGAATATGATGGAGAAATCAATAATTTAACCATATTTTATAACTAGTCCCTATTGTAATAAGGTGGCGCAAATGGAGAATTAGCAGCAGCTTTTCGTTATCTAAACCAAAGATATACCATGCCAGATGACAAAGGAAAAGCACTCCTAACAGATATAGGAACAGAAGAATTAGCCCATGTTGAAATGATATCAGCCATGATATATCAATTATTAAATGGTGCCACTTTAAAAGAATTAAAAGAAGCTGGATTGGCATCCCATTATACCGAACATGGTTATGGACTATATCCAACAGATTCAAATGGCGTTCCATTTACAGTATCATATTTCGCTACTACCGGAGATCCAATAGCAGATTTATCAGAAGATATGGCAGCAGAACAAAAAGCCAGAGCCACTTATGAAAATCTGATTAATTTAACAGATGATCCAGATGTCATAGGACCGCTACTATTCTTAAGACAAAGAGAAATAGTTCACTTTACCAGATTCAAAGAACTATATGATGAATATAAAAGTAAAGGAATAAAATAAATACCTACCTATCTAGGTATTTTTTTTACACAAAAAAAGAAAGAAGTTATTTCTTTGCATCAAACTTCTTTCTAGCTTCAGTATTTAAAATAAATTTTCTAAGTCTAATATTCTCCGGAGTAATCTCAACAAGCTCATCACTATTAATATAATCCAAACAATATTCCAAAGTAAGAGGTCTAGGTCTCTTAAGTACAACAGTATGATCAGAACCAGATGCTCTAGTATTAGTAAGTTGTTTTCCTTTAACAACATTAACAGCAAGATCATTTTCTCTATTACACTCACCAACAATCATACCTTCATATACTTCAGTACCAGGTTCGATAAACATAACACCTCTATCTTCTAATTGACCTAAAGCATAAGCTGTAGCCTTACCGGCTTCAGTAGATACAAGTACTCCAACCTTTCTCTCAGTAGAATTAATATCTTCTATTGGTAAATATTCTTTAAAAGTATGATTAAGAATACCATAACCTTTAGTCAAAGTCATAAAGTTAGTATTAAATCCAATTAATCCTCTAGAAGGAATTGTATAATTAAGTCTAATTAAATTATTAACATTAGACATATTATCCATTTTTCCACCACGAAGTCCAAGTGCCTCAATAACATTACCAACACATTCATCACTAACTTCTATTTGAACATCTTCATAAGGCTCACATTTAACACCATCAATCTCTTTAATAATAACTTCTGGTTTAGATACTTGAAGTTCAAATCCTTCTCTTCTTAAATTCTCAATTAAAATTGATAAATGAAGTTCACCTCTACCAGAAACAGTCCAAGATTCATTACCAGATTCTTCAACTTTCAAACTAACATCCTTCTGAGTCTCTTTAAATAACCTTTCTCCAATCTTTCTAGCAGTTACAATTTTACCTTCTCTACCAACAAAAGGACTATTATTAACCATAAAAGTCATCTTAAGAGTAGGTTCATCAATTCTAAGAATAGGAAGAGCCTTTTCTTTACCAACATTACAAACAGTCTCACCAACAGAAATATCCATAAGACCTGCTATAGCAACAATATCCCCTGCATCAGCTTCATTAATTTCAACTCTCTTAAGACCATCAAAACCAAATAATTTTTGAATTCTAAATTGTTTGATACTACCATCAAGTCTAACACAAGAAACCATTTCATTAACTTTAATAGTACCACTATGAACCTTACCTATACCAATTCTACCAACATATTCATTATAATCTAAAAGTGCAGGTTGGAATTGTAAATCACCATTAATATCAGCCTTAGGATCAGGTATTTCATCAATAATTAACTTAAATATATCATCATAACTTTGACTCTGTGTATTAATATCCGGATCAAGACTAGCAGTACCATTAAGAGCACTAACATAAGCAACCTTAAAATCAAGTTGTTCTTCACTAGCACCAAGTTCAATAAATAAATCAATAACTTCATCAAGTACTTTATCAACTCTTGCAGTAGGTTTATCAACCTTATTAATAACTACTATAGGTTTAACTCCAGCTTCAAGAGCCTTCTTAAGAACAAATCTCGTTTGTGGCATTGTACCTTCATAAGCATCAACTAAAAGCATAACACCATCAACCATATTCATAATTCTTTCTACTTCTCCACCAAAGTCAGCATGACCAGGAGTATCAAGAATATTAATCTTATAACCATCATAATGAATTGAAGTAGTCTTAGCAAGTATAGTTATACCCCTCTCTCTTTCAATATCATTAGAATCCATTGCTCTAACAGCAACTTCTTCATTTTCTCTAAAAGTACCAGATTTTTTAAGTAATTGATCAACAAAAGTAGTTTTACCATGGTCAACATGAGCAATAATAGCAATATTTTTAATTTTCATAAATTAACACCTTCTTTTTTCCACAAGTCATAATTATACCACAAATTATAACTTTTGCAAAGTAATTTCCTAAAAAAAGTAGATAACCAAAAATTATCTACCCATAATCTATATATTTCTTTTTTTCTTATAATCAATAAAATCTAACAAAATCATAACAAAAATATATATACCAGTAATCTTAAATAATATATACATAATACTCTTAGATACAAATATAAGTAATACACCAAGAATAATCGATATAACTGATACAATTAAATTACCAGTTAATTTACGATCAAAATACTTAGTAAAACTACTAGTAGCCATAATAAATAAAAGCAAAGATACAAGTACAGGTAACATCTCTAAAAACAAGAAATCCCCATATTTATATATAAACATAGCCATCCAAGCACACATAACACTAATAATCATACTAGAATAATTTCTTGTCAAATATTCCTTATCCATAATAAAATTAATAATTTGTACAATAGAAATAATAGCAAATATAACTACAAACAAATAATTAATAGTACTAAGAAGTTCATTAGTAGCAAATATAAGTACTAAAGAAAGAACAATACCAAGTAAATAATAAAAGCCTTCACTAATTTCAAATCTCTTAGTATTTTTATTATTGTTTATAACTTCAAGTTTAACTACCTCCTCAGTATTTTTAGTAGCTTTTTTATTAGCATTCTTTTTTTTACCCTCACTACCTTTTTTAGTAGTCTTTTTACTTTCATTATCCTTTTCCATATTAACACCCACTTTCATATAAATAAATTATACAATAAACCAATAACTTTTACAACTTATATATATAAAGTTTACATTACATTATTATATAAACCAAAATCATTCTAAAAAAAGAAAAGAACTAAATTTTCTTTTCTTTCTTTAAATAAGTATTAAGTTTAATATAAGAAATATTTCTACTCATCTCTTCAAAAATATCTTCTAGTAACACATATGTTGGCATACTCTTCATCTCCTTTAATATAAGATTAGCATATAATTCCAAAATTTGCATTACATTCGACAAAACTAGACAAAACTAGATATTAACTTTTATTAATTCTTACCTTAATTTTAGAAGTCTTAGCAAAATAACTTGCTTTAACATCATCACCAGTTACATTTACAGAAACAGAATGTTCACCCTCACCAAGGCCAGATAAATCAACCGTAGCCTTAATCGTTGTAGGATCAATACTATTAAGAACTTCTTTAGTACCCTTAATAATAACCGTTGTCTTAGAAGAATTTTCTCCAATAGCACCAGCTTTCAAATTAGGTCCAAGATTAATAGCATCAATTCGAACATCATTAACTTCCATACTCTCTTCATCACCAAGAGAAACTTTAACAGTTATAGTCTTTTCTGATATTTCTCTAATACCATCAGGCTTAGGAATAACAGCAGTATAAGTCTTATTACTAGATAAACCACTAACATCAATTTCTATAGGTATATAAGATTCAGCATATTTATTAACAACATCTTCATCGCCATAAATATTAACACTATCAACAGAAGCAGTAATAGAACTAATAGCTTTACCAAATGCTATCTTATCAATATTCTTAGGAATAACTTTAAGTTTAGCACTACCACTATAAGACTCAACATTAACAGTAGCAGATACAGTTTCAGGAACAATTTCAACATCAACAACATTACCATATTTATCATAAGCAACTAATTTAGCCTTATCAATCTTATTAACACCGGCTTCTTCAATACCACCAACATCAACAAGTGCTTTAACAGTAGCTACATTATTAATATTATGAATAGATTTTTCATCATCAGTACCCTTAATAATAACCTCTTCTTTATCCAAAGTAATAGACTGAATAGATAATTTACTATTAAGTTTATCCTTATTAATAACATCAACAGTAATATTTTTCGTAGCAGATACCTTAGAATATACATTAACAGTAATAGAAGAAGGATCAAGTTTATAATTAACAGAATTAATAGAATTCTTATAACTCAAATCAACCTTATGTGTACCAACACTTAAATTAGATAAATCAACAGTAACCTTACCAGTAGACAATTGTTTAGCCAAATACAAATCCACTGTTCTACCTATTAAAGTAACATCTGCTGTATCAGGAATACCCTCAATAACATAAGCCTCTTTATTATAAGTAGCCTCTACAGGTTGATTAGATAAAACTTCAGCAGCACTATCAATAACAGTACTAGCCTGATTATTAACATAACCATAAAAGAACAATGCAACAAACAATGATATAAAAACCAAAGTATTCTTCTTATTTAGCCATTTTTCAAACTTCCCAGTATTTTTATCAGTCTTTTCACCAATACGAAGTACCAATTTAGTAATAGGAGTTACAAATACTTTATCAATAAAATTACCAATTCCCCTAAAGAATTTTTTAATAACTTTAATAACTTTCTTAAGCTTTTTCATTACTATCATCCTCCGCTTCATCTTCAAATTCATCATCTAAAAGGATTTCTTTTTTAGGCTTAAGTTCTTCAACCAAAATCATTCTTGCATCATCTAACGAAAGATTATAATTCAAATTACCACCAATAGCTATAGAAATTTTACCAGTCTCTTCACTAACAACAACAGCTATAGCATCAGATTCCTCACTAATACCAACAGCAGCCCTATGTCTAGTACCAAGCTTTTTACTAATCTTAGTATTAATACTTATAGGAAAAACAGCCCCGGCAGAAGTAATTTTATTACCTTGAATTATAACACCACCATCATGCAAAGGATTTCTAGGGAAAAATATTGATATAAGAAGTTCCGAAGAAATATCAGCATATAAAGGTTTACTTCTTTCAATATACTCATTCAAACTAATATCTCTCTCAATAACAATCAAAGCACCAATCCTAGATTTTCTAAGATAATCAACCGCTGACATAACTTCATAAACAAGTTTCTCTCTCTCATCAAGAGTAAGTACCTTATGTCTACCTAACAATTGTTTTCTACCTATATGCTCTAACATACTTCTAATTTCCGGTTGAAAGATAATAATAAGTGCCAAAGGACCCCACATAATAACATATTCTAGTAGTAGTCCAATAGTAACCAAATTCAATGTATCACTAATAAACTTAACAATAAGAACAACTAAAACACCTTTAAAAAGCAATACCATTTTAACATTATTTTTAATATTTTTAAGCACATAATAAACAATTATCCACACAAGAGAAATATCAATAAGTGCCCTCAATATAGTTAATATACTATCAATCATAACAAAATCATCCTTTCTATTTAACCAAATAAATAGCCCCTTGTACGCAAAAATAGCAAAGTAATAAAATACCACCAAATAAAAGTAATACATTACTAACAAAACCAGAATTAGAATACACAATCGTTTCATTTTTAGAAGATATTTTATTATCATCTTTTAAACTATTCAAAAAATCATTCTTAGTTATTATACCATATGTTCTATATAACTTTTTATCCTTAATACCGTCATATATCATATTAAGTTTATTAACATCATAATAAGATATTGTAAATCCAAGTTCCTGATAAATCTTTCTATTTTTATCTATATTTTTAGAAGATATATTAATATATGAAATATTATTGTCCTCAATTAACAACTTAATCTTTTTACAAATAAGTTTCCAACTATCATCATTGATATAATCATCTTTTTCAATTAAGTAAAGAGTACTATCAATAATGCGATAAGTAATATAGTCATTAAGTTTATCCCATTTAACATCCTTTTTAGTTGCCATTCTACCTTACCACCTATAATAATTTTAACACGATACATATAAAAAAGCAAGGAAAAAAGAGTAGAGTTCTACTCCTCATTCTCATAAGGTTCTACTCTACTCAAATAACCAATATATACAATTTGTGCATCATCATTTTCCTCAAGACAAGTAATCAAAACAATACACTTTTTTGTAGGATCACAATATATATCAGCATAACCATCTTTCTTTATAACATAACTCTCACTATAAATAAATTTATATAATCTATTATTATCATAGAAGTTAATATCATCTCCAAGTTCCATATCCTTTAATTTTCCAAAATAAGAATAATAATAATTACCATTATGTGAAGCAAATATAATTTTATTATCATCTCTCTTCATAAATTCAATATTATATTTAACATCATTATAATCACTATTAATATCCACTATACCTCGTTTTAAATTAATAGAAGGAATCTCAATAACTGAAGTATATTTATATTCCTCATCATATTCATCATCAATATTATTATCAAAGAAATCCTTAACAGCTTTATCATTTTTAGCGGTATCACCAAAATATCTATAAAAATATCTTCCTAAATAAATAAAACAAGCACCAATAATAAATATACAAAGTAAAACTATTTTCTTATTATCCCCAAAAATAATACAAATAATTGTAAATAAAATAATAGTAATCAAAATCAAAACATTAATAATTCCAATATTAATACCAGTATTAGGAACAACTATTCTTTCATTATATATATCAATACTAACATCATCTTTATCCAATGTAAAATATATATTATCATCTAATACCCTATAACCAGTACTAGCCTCAACCTCCGCTATATAATATTCTCCATAAGGCAAATCCTCAACTATTATTTGACCATTATGATCAGTATATCCTTTATATACAACCCTATCATCCATACTTCTAATCTCAATCAAAGTATTAGCTAATTTAATATTACTATTACTTTCATATTTATTAACAGTAACCTTACCCTTTTTCAAATGATTAAAAACATCAAGTTCATAATTAATAGTTTCAGTATATTGATCCTTATAATTAAGTTCAATATCATATATATCATTATCTATAACATTATTATAATTAGATTTAACCTCTTTCAAATAATAACTTCCTAATGGTAAATCACTATATTTACATAATCCCCCATCATCAGTAACACAACTTTCCACTAAAGAATCCTTATTAAAAATAAGTTTACCATTTTCATATATATCATTCTTAGCATACAATTCAAAATATACACCATCCAAATAAATATCTTTATAATAGAAAGTATCATTATCATATATTACATCTTCACCATATTTATTAACAATAATATTACCCTTAACTCTCTTGTTATAAAAAGGAACCTCTAATAAAATACCATAATCATCATCATTAATAAAATCCGAAGAATCATCAATAGTAAACCTAATACCATCACTATTATACTTATATCCTTCCATATAATCATCAACTTCATATAAAATATATTCACCAGCAGGCAAAGTATCAGGAGTTACAAATATACCATCAGTATTAAGTTCAAATTCATCTATTACTTTAACTTCTGGATATGTAAGTTTAAAAGAAACATATGAATCATTTTGAACATCAAATATTTTAAATTTAATATTACTATTAACAACATTATCAAGCGTATCAATATCTTTCTTAATTATTTTAATTTTAGAAGTAATTTCACTATCCGATAAAAGCTTATATATAGGTCTACTATCAAAAGTATCAATAGTAACCTTAAAATCATCTACCTTATAATAACCCGGAGTAGAATTATCTTGATGAAAAGTATAAGTCCCATAAGGAAGAATAATACTAGCATAACCATCACTATCCGTAACAATAGTATCATATAAAACATTATCATTATCATAAACAATAAACTTAATTCCCTCTTCACCAGTCATAATTCCTGTTTCATTAGTACCATAAACTTTAAATAAATCAACTTTTCTCCTTATTACTTCATCATACACAGTAAGACTAATATTCAAATTATCTTTCGTAATATCAACATCATAAGCGTTATCATCCAAAAGATATCCATTACCTGGTTTAATTTCTTTTACATAATAATGTCCAATTGGTAAATGAGAAATCATTTCCTTTTCACCAATAATAAATTTATCTACCAACACATTATCATTGTTATATAATCCATAAATACTTCCTTTAAGGTTAGCTTCTCCTATTGGCAAATCACTCTCAGTATCATTATCTAGTTTATTTATACTAACACTACCACTAATAAGATTAACTTTAACCTTACTAGTAGGTGTATTAATATCACCAACAGTCATCATTTTCTGTGAGCTTCCAGAAGTATACAGTAGAAAATTATCACTAGTATATTTAGGCTTTTCTAAAACAATTTCACCACTATCAAAATCACTACCAATAATCAAGTTACTACCAGATATTGAAACACCTTTAGTTTTAACATCATATAAATACAAAGTATCATTTTCATCATTAATAACATTACTATCACCTAAAACAAGATCAATTTCCTTACCATCAAAAGAAGGTTTTTTATAATGCTTTCTATATAAATCATAAATTTCTTCTTTTTCCCTTTCAATATAAACAAATGAATCTGGATTCATATTATTAACCCATTTAACATTAGTTCTAATAAGTCTTGTCCAAATAAGTTCTTGCGTAGCCATATAAAACTTATCAGTATGATGGCCAGGATAATTATAACCATAATAAGAGATAAGTTTAATATAATTCAAATCCTCATTATTAATATTAATATTATCAAAAGAATCATATATATTATAATTCATACTACTAATACGCTTACCAATTTCCAAGCAATAAGCTACCTTACCGTTAAAAGAATATTTACTACCTTCCAAGAACCTTGTCCTACCAAGTTCAGCATCATAGTAATAAACATATATATTATCATATCTATCACTAACAAGATTAACTGTATTAGCTTTAACAAAAAACGGAATCATAGTA
>ERZ779890.1600-NODE-1600-length-22889-cov-5.486599_pt1 | contig 22889 bp, 37 predicted proteins | sample MGYA00511553_ERZ779890 | MGnify/ENA primary metagenome ERZ779890 (study PRJEB29588, sample SAMEA2152064) | human gut metagenome | biome: human gut; feature: human-associated habitat; material: faeces | place: Denmark | collected 2008/2010 ... | reverse complement strand
CTTTCTCCGGCTTGAGACCATCTACGAGTGCTCCACCCCAGGTTCCTGGTACGCAATAACCCGTTTTTCCTTCAACAAAGAGGGGGATACGTGGTGCATCGACATCAACACCAGATGATCTGTGGTCGCGGGTTACCCAGACTACTTTCCAGTTCTTGCTTCTGCCATATGCGATGAGCTTATTGATTGCCGGTATCGTAGCCTTTGCGCCAGCTACACACAACTTTCCCTGAGGATCGACGAAGTCATTCTGCATGTCGATAACCAGGATAGCTACATCGTGCTTCTCTACTTTGGCTGTTGGGTACTCGTTCTGTGCGTTGGTTGAAAGAACTGCCATTGCCATCATTACCATAAAAACAATCTTCTTCATAATCTTACCTTTTTAATTAATACTCTTTGTTAACTTTTCGAGTGCAAAGGTACGCAGAATGTTTGGAAAAAGAAAACAATACTAGCAAAATGTTATTAATAGCCTATATGTGCTTTCTGTGTGTTTTAATAAAGTTAAACTTATGCAACAATGTGTAAGAATAATAGTTATTTTCCTTACGATTTGAATAAATATAAAGAGAGGTGCTATATATGAGTACGATTTGACTCTATATAGTACCTCTTATATAATAGGAACATCCATAATAATGAATGATTACTTCTTGTAGACTACTTTCAATTCTTCAATTTTCTTTTGGGCATCCTGAAAATTGGTTGTTAATGACTCTGCATTCTTGACAAAGACTGTGCTGCTGGAGTATCTTTCTAGTTTCATATACCAGTTGGCCTTGCCGTTGGAAACATAGTAGCCGATTTCAAAACCGTCATTGGTGACAAAGCGGTTTTCCAGATAATCAGGATTTGCTGAGCAGTCTGTATCAGCTTCTGCTACCAATTTGGCTAATGCCTTGTTGATTTCAACCAAGTCCGAGTACTCTATCATGGCAATGTGAGCAACGCTTCTATTGGTCTCAGGGTCTTCTATTCTGTAAAAGTAAGAATTGAACTGTTCGCCCATGGCAGTTCTTATGCTTGTGGACAAACTACCTAGGAAGCTCTCAGGGATACTTGGCATTCTGACATCTACAAACTTAAAAATCCTTCCTGTCTTGGAGGTAATCTGCTCAAACTTGGTGAGTTTCTTGGCTGCGTCATTTTGAGCATTTGAAACTACAGGCATCATCAATGCCATCAACATAATCATTACAATCTTTTTCATATCTTTGAGTTTTGGGAAGAGCCACCTTATTATACATAGATGGCTCTTCAAGTTAATTGAATCCTAATCCACTACTGCAGTGTCAGCTTCAGTAGTGTCTGCTGCTACTTCATCAGAGAACAGGTCGTTCAGGTATCCGTAGGAGATATCTTTTGGATCATCCTCTTCGCATGCATCCTTATATATGGAGATATCAATGTCCTTTACGGCTTTGAGTTGTCCCCAATATACAGTAACCTTGTCCTTTTCCATGGTGACGATGGCTCTCTTTCCATTGTTGAGGGTAACAACGACAGCTCCATTGTTCTCTTTAGCTACCTTGCCCCAAGTCTTGATTTTCTGGGAAAGGGCATTGAAGAGTGTTCTGAGTTTACCATGCATTCTGCCGTAGTTGTAGATCAAGAGGCCGAACATGATTGGCTTCACCTTATTCCATACATAGCCGGTTGGTATTTTGTCATCGTGATACCAATAGTAGTCCCCAAAGTAATAGTCTATGACTCTTTTGGTTCTGTAGGTCTGTCTGCTGAGGTTGCCGGAATATTGGATGCTGATCCAGCCATTGATACCTTCAGATTCACCGCACAGCATGACGTCGTTCTTGAAGTCATACCAATAGGGAGTACCGGCTTTATGCTTCTTGTCACCGATGGCCAGGTCTTGTTCTACTTCCATCTTGACTGCCTGCTGCGGAGTTGACTGAAAGTTGAAGCCATACAAGCCGTCCTGTGATATGTTGAATCCTGCTATCAGTTTGTCGATATCCACAAAATCACTTTCTATGTAGTTTTCTCCTTCGTAGGTGCCAATGTCAACGATGTCTGGCAGATTCTCCAGCTGCTTTGCGTTCTTGTCAATGATAGAGTAGATCTTGTCATTGGGTTTCACAAGTGCATGCTTGCCGTCGAACATGGAGAATAGGGTAGCCTTCACATAGGAATCTTCACCTATTTGGTTGTCCTGCTGGTCTATGTACTTGTATTCATAGGTATCTCCATTCTTGACCAGAGCAATCAAAGTTCCGTCTTCATCATAGTAGAGGAATTCATACTTGGCTCTTACCAGGGTTTCTCCCTTAACATTCATGAGGCCCCAGCCGTCACCATTATTATAGGTGAAGACATCTCCATGGATGGTGCCTATATTCTTCAGTTTGGAAGTTGGTTTGACGATGATCTCTCCTTTATCGTTCATGATACCCCATGTTTCCTTACCATCCTTCTTGACGGAGACGGCCAGTTTGCCATCTGTAAACTGGTATTGGATATTTTCATACTTGCCAGCTGAAAAGTTGAAGAGTTCCTGGCCGTTGGGATTGATCACTGAGATTTTTACCTTGTCCTTCTGATCTTTCTTGACTTCCTTTCTGTACTTGGCATTCACTCCAATGAACTTCCCGTCTCCATAGTCGTTGAGAGAATAGTATTCCGGCTTTACTACACAGTCACCATTCTGGTTAATCACTCCCCAAAGAGAATCGGTTGTCATGAATACGGCATAGTCTCCTTCGAAAGCTCTTACACCATCTACCTGTTTTCCGTCAATTTTATCGAGGTTTTTGATCACTCTTCCTTCCGTATCAATGATTGCTACCGGTTGATTCTTGGGTGCAACAAGGGCTCTGCCATTGCGAAAGCCTGATGTATGTGCATAGTCACCACCGATTTTCTTCGGTTTTTCCGTGGCATCATACATTTCCCATACTCCTTCTTTGGTTCTTACGAAGAATCTTCCATCTCTAACAACGGTTGGCTTGTTTTTGAACTCCTCCTTGAAGAGGACTTTACCATCAAGGGAAATCATGCCCCATTGTCCATCGGCGGTTTCCTGGAAAGGGATATACTCTACGTTGCCATTCTCTGTTTTTGAGCAAGAGAAAAACATCATGGTGAGCATTGCCACTACAAGAAATGATAAATTTCGTCTGTTCATATTGGTTTTATTTTGATTTGGTTTGAAAACTGTTAATACTCTGCTTCTGGGTCAAATTCCGGATCATCTTCAAAGTGATCGTAGTCATCCTCCTGGAAGGTATCTTCATCAGGCTCACCATTTTTTGGGGTATATCCACCCCTCACACATATAGTGTTTACTGATAGTTTCTTTGTTTCCATATTGTGTTAAAATTATACCTTACTTGCATATTACTTGCATTCCTACTTCTTTGCAAGCAAATCCATTAGCTGCTTGATTTGAGCATCCTTGCTCTCTACTTGCTTGCGCAGGTCTTCAATCTGTTCTTTCAGCAACTCTACTTCTTTCGAATCATTATTGCTAACAATCTGTTTATTGTGATGGGCATTATCCTCGTTCACCATATTTATATTAGGTGTTCTGTCTTTACCGAAAACCCAGTCACTTGGACTAACGGCAGCTTTATCATCAAACATTTCGCCATCAGAATTTACTAGCCATTCTTTTCTCAGACCTAGATTGTAGCAAATCTTTTGAATATCATTCTTGGTGAAAGAATACTTTGTATTACTTTCGCTCATCTTTTTATTAAGATTAGCTTGGTTTATGTCTATCACCTTGCAAAACTGAGACATCGACTTGAATTTACTTATATCGAAGCAAAACTTTAAGTTCTTCGCAATATCATTCATAATTCTTAAAATCTGTTTAGAAATTACACATTATGCGCCACCTTTCGTAAACAAAGGTTAAATAACCAAGAATAACAAAACTTTCTCTTCAAAAAGTTTGGTTATTTGAGGTTATTTCCGTACCTTTGCAATCGTTAATCAGTTACAACACTGATAGACGAAAAAGGTGGAACGGAGTTCAAAACACCGTCTAAGCTATTTATCCACTGCAAAGATAGTTATTTAACTTCGTTCCACCAAACTTTTTTGGTTAAATATAGTTATTTGAAGAGAAATAATGAAGATAGAATATAATCAAGAAGAGGTTCGTCAGAGGGTTGCAAAGGTTATAGAGTTGGGCAACTATAAGTCCACAAGGTCGTTTTCGATTGATGTTGGTCTCGATTGCTCTAACCTATCAAAGATGCTAAGAGGTAAGCAGAATTTTACCAAGGCAGCTATGATGGCTATTTGCTCTAACCTAAAGGTTGATTTACAATGGCTCGCCTACGGAAAAGGTGATGCACCTGTAATGATAGGTCAGATAGATGACGCAACACAATTACGAATCGAAAAGGCAAGACTTGAAGAACGAGTACAATGCCTAGAAAACGAAAAAGCATTTCTGCAAAGGATGCTTGAAAAGTAATAGGAGAATAATAAAATGGCAACACCGAAGAAGAAAGTAGTGGTCGAAAAGATTGCTAAGAAATGGCTATCAACTGATGAAGCTGCATCATACATAGGTATGGGAAAGTCGTTCATCGTTGAATTGAGAAAGAGCGGAAAGCTACCACACTGCATGATAGGTCACTCTGCATTCTTCCTCGCAAGCGATATAGATAATCTGCTTGAAAGCCATCGTGTATATTAGAGTTCTGTTGTTTAATATCACCAAGTGTGGTGGATGGGCGAGTTTTTAACTATTTCTTTTATATGCTCGCCCAATATGGTTTCATAGCTCAGATGGTTAGAGCGGTCGGCTGTTAACCGATAGGTCGTAGGTTCGAATCCTGCTGAAACCGCAATTCTTTTAGAATCAGATTATCACTACAAGTGATGAAACTGAAAGCTAGAGAAGAGTTCTTTGACATATTGACGCACAGAATATAGTATGCGTGGAAAAGAAGTAGCCGGAGAGCATCAATGGATGCCGTGACCTGGCGAAAAGGACGCACGACATACGAAAAACTAGTCAGTAACAGATATTACATAGACTATACCGATGAACTATGCTGAAACATCAGCACAAGCAAAGGGCATAATATAGGTCTGTATCGTTTGCTATGTAGTATTCTAGTCGAAGTATGTATTATTGCCATCTTACGTGTAAGATATTTATAATATGTATGGAGTGTCATACGGAACGTCAATGCTAGCTGTATCGGGAATACGGAAACGATTAATATCGTGGCATTCACAAACGACAGAAAGTTCCATGGTTTTAGATACATAAAACAGCAGGGTATGGTGTAAGTGGTATTCTTGCACACCTCGCACAATAGATGATACCTCTTTTTATCGTGTGAGATAGTGGCGGTTCGATTCCGCCTCCCTGCACAAATTTTCAATTATTATTAGATAGTACAACGTTTATTACGAATATAGAAGTCTAGCTAACTCTGAACAGAGTTAAGTCAAAGAATGAGACTTAAACACTACTTAAAGTAGAGATTACTTTCTCAATACTTTAATTAAATAACAACAAAGAGATGTTTAGTGTAAACGGAAGCACGTCATACAACTTGAAGATACCGTTCTTATCGTATGGAAGTGTTGGTTCGAATCCGACAATATCTCCAAAGTTCTAAATGTTTTTGCATAAATATTTTATTTGATTACTTGTTTGTTTATATTTTAATTAACAAAATTTGAATTTGAATTTGACAATGATGGCAATGCAGTCTGTCTGTGAAGATAGGCTGCACAAATCGCAGGTTGGAGCAGTGGTAGCTCGCTAGGTTCATGTCCTAGAGGTCGCAGATTCGAATTCTGCACCTGCAACACTCATTTTTTTGGTTATAAGGTTATAAGGTAAAGTTAATTAGTTTTCTAAATTTTAGCATCAAGTTCGTGAGAATATGATGCTTCTGGTTCTATGGTGTAACGGTAGCACAAGAGATTTTGGTTCTCTTAGAGATTGTTCGATTCAGTCTGGAACTACTCAATATCAATACATTTTTTATTATTAAATATCTTTCATACTTGTATGACAGCTTGTGAAAGTAGTTGCACTTTATTTGGAATCGGCACTTTTTAAGTGCTTTGTTTACTTAAATAATTTATTTTTTCTCAACTGCTTGGGATAAGTCGTTGAGTTTTGCCCTTAAAGCAATTAGGTAATGCGCTACATACGTAGATTTAATGCTCCGACCAGTATGTAGAGAAGATGGCTCGATACCATCTAAGGGCGCATTTTTTACTTTGTCATAAGAAAATGATTAAATTTTAAAATTAGGCTGTTTTTCCTTGGCGGTCAGATTATTAAGTTAGTCTGCCGCCAAGGTTTTTAAGCGAAAAGAACATGAAGATTATATATAGTATAAAGGTTCACAGAGACCACTTGAAAACGCTGCAAGGTCTGAAATGCTTGCAGTCTGTTGATGTCGGTGAAGATGGCAAGTCAATTACTTGTCAGTTCAAAGACAACAAGACTAGAGGTTGTCTGATTGCTCATACAAATGATTGGCTTGTTGAATTTGCGACAGGAGAATGGCAGAAGTTTGGTGATGCTGCTTACCAACAACTAGTTTGAAATCCGAGCAACGTATCTAAAGAATATTAGCTATGGCTGCTGCTAGGGTTATTCAACACAAGTACACATCGAAAGATGGTACTGAGTACGATAGTAAAGAAGAATATCTGTATCACCAAATTCTTCTTACTGATAAACGAGTTTCTTGTATTCACAGACAAGTAAAACTCAGTATATTCAAATCCCTTTATATGATTGTGCCGAAACAGCTCAAAACAAAGGTTCGGTACGATAAAAGACTGATGGTTAGCGGTCATAGCTATAAACCAGACTTCATATTTTGGGAAGATAAAAAGTTGATTGTATGTGATGTGAAATCTAAGTACACCCATTCTCTCAGGGAGTTCAGAATAACTGCCAAGGGGTGTATCAATAAGATTGTTGCACACAACAAGAAACGTTATAATGGTGAGCCGTTTGTGGTTTTTCGTGAAGCTATCCATATCAAGAAGAACGAATGGAAGATAATCGACTACCCACCTGACGGAAATAGTTATTGTGAGATTTAATTCATTCATAATTTATTTAAAATTTATAGTTAGTTATGTAAACCGCCCCTACGCCGACTAAGGTTGCCGTAGAATAGGATGTGGAGTTGCTCTTTGGGCAAGAGTATGAATCGAAAACGCACCAAGGGGAAATAAAACCTCTCGTAAGTTTGGCATGTGGTGTGTCTTTTGAAACCTAGGAAACGAAGCATCCTTTTAAAAACAGTTTAATAGATGAATGCAAAAGAATTAGACGGTTATCTGAAATTTCTCTCAGAAAAACAGACTGCCGTTCAAGAAAGCGGTTTTGACGTTGAGGATAGTGATTTGAGTCCTCAACTATTCCCATTTCAAAAGTATTGTGTTAAGCGAGCATTGAAAGTTGGTCGCTTTGCTATGTTTGAAGACTGTGGATTGGGAAAGACGTACCAGCAATTAGAGTGGGCACAACAAGTGGTTAACCACATTAATAAACCTGTTCTTATTCTTGCGCCATTGGGTGTTATAGGTCAGACAATCAAAGAAGGAGTTCATTTCGGCTACAAAGTAACTGAGATTGCTCTTACGACATTCGACCAGGACTTGGATGCTGGTATCTATATTACCAACTATGATAATATGGATAACATTGATGCTTATCTGTTTGGGGGGGTCGTTCTTGATGAGAGTTCAATATTGAAGAACTTTGCAGGTAAGACAAGAACCGCTCTTATTGAGGATTTCAAGAATACACCTTATAAGTTGTGTTGTACTGCAACGCCTTCTCCAAACGACACAACCGAGCTTTGCAATCATGCAGAGTTCTTGAATATTATGACAAGAAACGAAATGCTTGCGATGTACTTTGTTCATGATGGCGGTTCTACATCTGATTGGAGACTGAAAGGTCATGCACAACAAGATTTTTGGGATTTCGTTTCTACTTGGGCAGTAATGCTCAGTAAACCATCTGATATTGGTTTTAGCGATGATGGATATATTCTTCCACCAATGAATGTTATTGAAGACTACATCGTTACCGAGAAGAAAGATAACGGTGCTCTCTTTAATGATATGGCTGTGTCTGCAACGGATTTCCATAAAGAGCTTAGAAGAACTATCAAGCAACGTCTTGAAAGAGTTGCTGAGATTGTTAATGCTTCTTCTGAGAATTGGATTATCTGGATTGGGCAAGATGAGGAAGGCAAGGTTCTTCGTGAACTGATTCCCGATGCAGTTGAGGTTAAAGGTAGTGATAGCAAGCAATACAAGAAAGATAAGTTGCTCGGATTTGCTAACAACGAGTTTAGGGTGCTTGTCACTAAGTTGAAGATTGCATCATTCGGTCTTAACTATCAGAACTGCCGTAATCAGATGTTTGCTTCACTTGATTTTTCATTTGAAGCTACCTATCAAGGTATCAGACGTTCATATCGCTTCGGTCAGAAAGATGAGGTGAATATCCACATCATTACTCTTGATACGATGCAGAACGTGAAATCATCATTCGAGGAAAAGCAAAAGCAGTTCCTTGAAATGCAGAAGTCTATGACCGAAGCTATGTGTCGTAACATCAATAATCAGATAAAGTTAAAGAAGATGGAAGTTGACAACAAGTATCAATCAAAAAACTGTGACATTCGCCTAGGCGATTGCGTACAGCTCATTCAGAATGTTCCCGATGAGAGTATAGGTTTCTCTATTTTCTCTCCACCATTTGCGGAACTTTACACATATTCCGATAAGTTAGAGGATATGGGTAATTCAAAGGACTATAAGGAGTTCTTTACTGCCTTCAAATATCTTGTTAAAGAACTATACAGAGTTCTTTGGAGCGGTCGTAACGTTGCCGTTCATTGTATGGACTTGCCTATCCAAAAAGGCAAGGAAGGATATATCGGTCTTCGTGACTTCTCAGGTATGATTCTTGAAGCATTTCAAGAAGTAGGCTTCATCTATCACTCAAGAGTAACGATTTGGAAGAATCCTGTAACTGAAATGCAGAGAACAAAGGCACTCGGTCTTCTCCATAAGCAAGTAAAGAAAGATGCGGCTATGAGCCGTGTCGGAATCCCTGACTATCTTATGGTATTCCGTAAGGAAGGCGAGCATGAACACCCAGTTCATTGTGATATATCTGTTGATACTTGGCAAAAGTACGCCTCGCCAGTGTGGATGGATATTGATTATTCTAAAACACTTAATGGTATTAAGGGTCGTGACGAGAATGACGAGAAGCATATCTGTCCATTACAACTTGAAACAATCGAGCGAGCAATAACTCTTTGGAGTAACAAGGGTGATAAGGTTCTTACACCATTCCTTGGAATCGGTTCTGAGGTTTATCAGTCAATTAAGATGGGTCGCTTTGGTGTCGGCTTTGAATTAAAGGATAGTTACTTTAATGAAGCTGTAAAGAATTGTAAAGCTGCCGAGGCTGATACAAATGCACCTACATTGTTCGATATGTAGTTTTTCATTTGCCCTATATATGCTCACGTGAATCGGTGCGGTGGAACTTGCGTGAGGTTCACTTTGTAATAGTCTGAGCACTGCACCGATTATTCTTTGGATATTATTTTCTTTCATAACCAAGCCCAACCGATGATAGTGTTCCTTGGGCAAGAACGATAATGGTACGACACTGCTAGAAATAGTAGCACTCTTGAAATTTGGTGGCTATCATCGGTACTTTAGATGTCTTTAGAGTAGGTCAATGTTTAACGAGCCAAGGCAGTTCCGACCGACCATCGGGAAATAGTCAATACAATCCTTGTAGGATTCATCACTTAAATTTTGCCAACTGCCGAGGCTCATTTTTTTCAAAGTATGGGAGGTGTATAATGGCAAGATTAACGATTGAAGAATTAAAGAAAGACCCATTGACAAAAGGCGATTTTGAGCGTATGAAAATTATGGGATTAGACCCAAATGAGCCTTGGGCGTTAGTTTGTAAGATATTGGATTTTTGTGACGATGGTTACTTTAATATGAGAGCTTTGAATCTATTCTCCATATATGTAACTGGTTACTTCGATTGTTATCGTAGATTAAATTCTGAAAAGATAGAAAAGATTAAAAAAGTTTTTGGATAATGAAAGGTATGTATTATATATGTTATCTTGTTGCTATGCTTGTTCTTGTAGTTGCTGCCGAGATAATCAACTTCGCAAGCAAGACTGTATGCGGAAAGAAAGTTATAACGAGGTTTGAATTATGATTGATAAGAATAGTGAGAAATATAAAAACCTGATAGACTGCGGATATTCGGAAGAAATGATAGACGCAGCCTATAAGTACGCAGACAAGAATGTTGCGTATGGTGGAAGTGACGGCTATGATGATGCGCTTGCTTATGTAATAGCTTTGGCATTCATCGGAGGATATAACCATGCAAAAGACAACGTTATTAAAAAGCTAGGACTATGAGTATAATTTTATTTGCGCTTGCTGCAACCGCTCTTATGTTTGCAGTTGTTGGCGCAATAGCGATGATGCTAGGTCTGGATAAAGAAGATTAGCAAAATGAGAAGTGAATCAAGACGCAGCCAGCTCGACCACGAAAGATATATGAGAAATCGTGAAGAAAGACTGCAAAAGCAAAGAGATTATTACAGAGATAATACTGAACTTTGCAAGGCTAGCGTAAAGCGATGCAAAAAGAAAAGAGTCGAAAGAGAAAGATTATTATTGTTTAATTAATTAAATATGTAGCTATTATGGCAAAAGACAAAATTAAGTTGGTTTTTGAGATTGACCGTTTTAAGGCTATCGGTTGTGTCGCACGTAACTGTGAGACAAAGGAAGAGTACGAGGAATTGGTGAAAATCATCAATGGTACTGATGAGGTTGTTCGCAATGACAAAGAAATTGAGAAGACAAACTGTGTACTGATTCTCGACCAGTTGTTGCACGACAATGAGAATTTGGCTCTTCGCAAACGTTTGGAGAGCGAGGATGAAACACTTCACAATGGTGAAGGTGGCAGTGGTGATGGTGACGGCAACGTAAAGTGCATCGAAATCAAAGGCGAGGTTGCCAAGGACTTATTCGATAAGCTTGCGTCTTTGGTAGAAGAAGGAAAGGATGGTGAGTAATGAGAGCAAGAACAGCATCTTGGTATGAGACTAGAATCAAGTACCAAAAGGCAATGGAGGATGGCTCGGAGAAAGTAGTCAATGAACTTTATGTTGTTGATGCACTTTCTTGCACCGAGGCAGAAACATCTGTCATTGAAGAAATGAGTTGCTATATTAGTGGCGATTCTGCCGTTACAAGCGCAAAGAAAACCAACTATGGCGAGATTTTCTTCTCTGACTTGGATGATGATGATAAGTGGTACAAGGCAAAGCTCCAGTTTATCACTATTGATGAGAAATCCGATAAGGAGAGACGTTCTAACGTTACTTACTTGGTTCAGGCTAAGTCGTTGGCACGTGCTCTTCGATATATTGATGAGGTAATGGGGAAAACAATGATGGATTACGACATCGTAGGTCTCAACGAAACAAAGGTCTTCGATGTATTTGAACATCACGCTCCATCTTCAGAAAACAAAGAGGAAAAGAATGAGTAGAATCGACAAACTTATAGCATCTATGCCGCCAAGAATGGCTAATGCAGTAATCCATCAACGCAAGTTGCACGCTTGCTTGATGGAACTTACTGCAAACAAGTCAAGAGAAGTGGCGGCTAGAGCTATTTTTCTGAATTACCAAGATGGTGATGGCAGAAAGTTAGGTACGATTCCACATTATTACGAAAGACCTACAACTACAGGCTCTGTAATGGTGGAAACGTACTTTAGTTATATTGATAGAGTTCACTAATTTTAAAATCTATACAAATGGATATAGAACTGTTAAATAAAACGCCTCATAATCAGATTTGCGACTTGGCAAGAGATAAGTTTATTGAGGTGTACAATCAGAAGTTCGGAGAGGGTGGAGAAGTGTTCTTTGAAGAACAGAAGGCTCTGTTTAACAATGAACTTCTCAACGGCTCATTTAAGGGCTATCTCGAAAAAGCTACATCGTTGAATATTCACGATGCCTTTATGAATTTAGCGATTAATGGATTGTCGCTAGAAAAGGGAACTACAACACTCTGTTACCTTATGGGTTATAGCAACTACGACAAGAATACCCGAAAATCAACTTATACTGCTAAGATTACATATACAGGATATGGTGAGATTCTTCTTCGTCAAAGGGCTGGACAGATTCTTCGTTGTGACAACCCTGTAGTGGTATATGATTGCGATGATTTCCGCTTCGGTGAGCGTGACGGTCATAAATTTGTTGATTATGTAAAGACTTATCCACGACCAGCAAATTCACGTATCGTTGCTTGTTACGTGAAGATTATCCTTCCAAACAATTCATACGATTACTTCGTTCTTGACCGTGAAGGTATCGACAGATTGCGTGAATATTCTGCTAAATTTGGCGGTCAAGACCACAAGGCTAACGCTCTATATGGAGGTAGTTATACTGGTAATGATGGCAAAATGTACTTCAAGGATATTGATACAGGATTCCTTATCTCTAAGACTTGTAAGCATGCTTTTAAGACTTATCCTAAGTTACCTGTCGGTCTTGGCGGTATGTTACAAGCTGATGTTGACAGCCAACCTCAACAACAGCAGCAACAAGAAGCATTTGGTGCTTCGCAAGCTGAAACACAGAAAAATGGTGTTAAGGCAAAGGTTGACGATGATTCTCCATTTTAATTTATAAAGTATGGCTGAAAATACAGAATTGCAGTTGGTACAACAACAAGCCAACAACATTACAAGACAGATTGCAACGCTCAAATCAGATACAGAAAATGCGGTGCAAGCTAACAGAAAGTCTTATGAGGCATGTGTTCAGGCAGGTGAATCTCTTCTGTATGATATTAGTGCTTCTGGTATGAATGATGCTCTTGACGAGAAAGCTGCTGAATTTATCAAGAAGGCTAAACTGACAGAGAAAGCAATGACGGAGAAACGTAAGGGTGTTACCCAAGTGTTCGATATTGTCCGTAAGGGATTTACGATGATGGAGAGCCTTATCTCTGCCAAGAATACAGATTCAGTTGTCTATAAGATTCAGGAGAAGCGCAATGAATATGCTGCCTACAAGCTAGAACAGCAGCGTAAGGCTGAGCAGGAACGCCTGCGCCAGGAGCGTATCAAAGAGGCTAAGATTAAGTTGAAGACTGATACTATTGATACGCTCAACAATCTTCTTACCGAGCATTCTTCTGCTGCTATCAACTCACTTAATAATACGTTCTCTCTTCTCACCCTTGATAACAAGGATGAAGTTAAGAAACGTATTACAGAGTGTTCTGATGTTCTTGACCTCGGACATCTGTTCGTTAATAACAAGCCTTCATACTCTTCTGAAATTGAGGAGAATGACGCAAAGGATATTATGAACGGCGCATACAAGGAAATTTCCGCATCGTTGCTTGCGTCTTATAAGCAGACTGTCACTACTACACGTGATGAACTCCTTATGAAGTTTGATTCTAAGATTGCTGAACTTCTTGAAATCAAGAAGGCAGAAGAGGAACGCAAACGCAAGGAAGAGGAAGCACGTAAGGCAGAAGAGGAACGCAAACGCAAGGAAGAGGAAGCACGTAAGGCTGCCGAGGAAGAGCGTAAAAAGCAAGAAGAAATCCAACGCATCAAAGATGAGGAGGAACGCAAGCGCAAAGAGGCAGAGCGGAAAGCTGCCGAGGCTGAACGCAAGGCAAAGGAAGCCGAGCTGAAGGCTGCTGAGGAAGAGTGCAAACGTAAGGAAGCAGAAGCTGCCGCTGCTGAAGCTGAACGTAAGGCTAAGGAAGAAGCTATCCGTAAAGCTGATGAAGCCGCCAAGGAAGAGCAACAACGCAAGCTTGCAGCAGAGCAGGAGAAGCGTGATGCAGAGAATGCAGCCCAGCACGCTACTGCACAGGCTCAGTCTCTCTTTGCCCAGACTTCTGTTGACAACACAAGTAAGCAGAAAATAAAGGTCACAAAACGTCTTGTCGTTACTGACAAAAACGCTTGGCTCGATATTATTCAGCAGTGGTGGACGATTGAAGGCTCTTCTATGGCACCTGACAAACTTGCATCTAAGTTGGAGTTTATGCGCAAAGCTTGCGAGAAACATGCTAACAATGAGGAAGAGTATATCGTTTCTCCTTATATTAAATATGAGGATGAAGTAACAGCTAAGTAATATGGCAGAGCAACCGTTTGACCCTTATTATTCACGTGGTGAGGTTTCCAACTCAGACCTCACCGCATTGAAGTTCGCTCTTAATCCACAACTTAACTTCGTTAAGGAATCAGACAAGAAAAAGGCATTCCATCTTGGCACTCTCGTTGATGCTCTCGTTACCGAACCAGAGAAGTGTAATCATTATGCTATGACGGTTGATGATGAGAAATACACAGAGAAAGATTGGAAATGGGGATTAGACAGACTTGCGGTATTAAAGAAACAAGCAACAAAGGACAGATTTCTTGATTTTGTTCTGAAAAATGCGGTCGGTCAGAAAACATTCATCAATCCACACATGAAGATGGAATATCAAGGCTTCGAGTTTGAACTACCTGTGCGATGTAAATTCGACTGGTGGCTTGGCGAGTTTGGCGGTGACTTGAAGACTACCGCGGCTACGTCACAAGAACAATTTGAAGCTCAGATTGATTTCGTGGATTGGGATAGAAGCCGTGCATGGTATATGGACTTGACGCACAGCATTGACCCTAGATACGGAAATCAAGACTTTATCTTTGCAGTCTCAAAGACTAAGAAGAAAGTATTCTACAAAAAGATTGAACGTGGTGACGAGTTGTATTTGCGTGGTAGAGAGAAGGCTCTTGAATGGGCTTTCAGAATGTGGTGTTTATTATAATTATTATTATGTCAGATAAACCAAAATTATACGATTATCAAGAAGAGGGTGTACGCATGGAACTCGCTATGAAACGTTGCATAAATGGTGACGATATGGGAACTGGCAAGACGGTTCAATCTATCGTTGCCATTGAACGTGCAAAAGCGACTCCTTGCTTGGTTATTTGCCCTGCTGCCCTCAAAGTTAATTGGGAACGTGAAATCAAGAAATTCACAAATCTTCGTCCGCTTATCCTTACGGATTCTGTAAACGCAACATACGGCTATCATCTTACTAAGATGGATTTGTATGATGTGGTTATATGCAATTACGAGTCTCTTGCTAAATATTTCGTTGTGTCACTCGGAGAAAAGCCGTTAAAGCTTAAAAATTTCATTTTTAGGAATGAGGTCGATATTCTGAAATCGGTCATTATTGATGAGTCTGCAAGAGTTAAAGACCCAACGACAAGGCAGTCAAAAATAATAATGGGTATTTGCCAAGGTAAGGAATATATCTACGAGCTGACTGGTACGCCTGTGGTTAACCATGCTACTGATATGGCTTGTCAGTTGGCTATTCTTGGTAGAATTGATGAATTTGGCGGATATGGCGAGTTCTGTAATAGATATGGAGAAAACGAGAATCTCGAAGAGCTTAATCAAAAGATTCACGAAACATGTTACTTCCGTAGGGAAAAGAAAGATGTGCTCAAAGATTTGCCTGAACTAACAAGAACAACAATTAGTGTTACTCTTGATTCTGAAACACAAGAAGAATATGATACTTGTCAGAAAGACCTGCTTACATTCCTTCTTGAATATAAGAATTGCTCTGAGGATGAAGCTAGAAAAAAGCTACGAATGAAGGCATTAGTTAAATTTATGAATCTTCGTTCTATATCTGGAAAGGGAAAGATGAAGGCAACAATCGAGTTTCTACATGATACGGAAGAACAGATAATTGTGTTCGCAGAACATCGTGACGTTGTTGATGCAATCAAAAAGGAGTTTCCTAATGAGGTATGTTCCGTTACTGGCTCTGATAATCAGCAGCAGAAACAATGGGCTATTGACTCTTTCCAAGCTAAGAAAAAGAGAATAATCATCTGTTCCATTAAAGCTGCTGGTGTAGGATTAACTCTTACGGCTTCATCGAATGTCGTATTCACAGAGCTACCTTGGACGATGGCAGACTTATCTCAGTGTGAATGCCGTGCTTATCGTAACGGACAGAAGAATGCTGTTACATCGTGGATTCTGATGGGAATTGATACTATTGACAGTTATCTTTATAGCTTGATTATGAAGAAAGGTTCTATAGCATCAAAGGTTACTGGTGAGCAAGATTCCGCTATTAAGGATGTTGCCTACTTTGATGAGTTGGCTGATTTGGTTTTACAAAATTCTTTAAATAAAAAATAATGGAAATTCAAGGAAAAGTTATTGCCGTTTTACCTGAAAGAAGCGGCGTTTCTGCAAGAGGTGAGTGGAAGTCTCAGACCTATGTAATAGAAACACAAGAGCAATATCCTAAGAAGATGGCTTTTGACGTTTTTGGGGCAGATAGAATTGCTAATTTTGGCATTCAGCTCGGTGAGGTTATTAACGTTAGCTTTGATATTGATGCACATGAATATCAAGGCAGATATTTTAATCAGATTCGTGCTTGGAATGTTACTAAGGTGTCACAACAAGCTACTGCACAAGCACCAGCAGGGGTGGCACAACCATCTGCACCTTACACTCCACCTGCACAACCGCAGCAGCCACAATCTGCTGCTCCATCATCTGACCCTGATGATTTACCATTCTAGCGTAGAGTTAATCAAACGAGCATTCAACGCTTATGTGGTTCAATCTAAAAAATGTGTTTGAGCTAGAAAAATTTAGAGCAAAAGTAACCGAGTTGGAAACCAAAGGTGCTATGGTAGAACTGAAAGAGAAGCGTGGGCGTTCCTTAAATCAGAATGCCTACCTTCATTTACTTCTATCAGCATTTGCTCTTCAATACGGCTACACTCTAGACGAAGTTAAGACACATTACTATAAACTGGTAGTGAACAAAGATATATTCCTCAGAGAAGGGATTGATAAATTTACAGGAGAATGCTATAAGTATCTTCGTTCTTCTGCTGACCTTACGAAAGACGAAATGAGTAAATCAATTTCTGATTTCAAATTGTGGGCAAAAGAAGAGGCTGGTTTTGATTTTCCCGACTCTGATGAATATATCGCACTACTGCATATTCAGCATGATATTCAGAAAAACGAGCAATACTTGCAGTAGTATTGTGTAACATACAATTTTAAATACAATGGATTCTTTTAAGATTAGCAAAGAACAATATTGTGATTTAATGAAACTTGATAGGACAAATGCCGTAAACTTGTTTGTTTATCTTCTAGCAAATGCAGACGATAACGGAACATTGATTGTTAGCATCCGCAAGATTTCGAGTGAACTATGTATTGGAGTGCAAACCGTAAGAACGTTGCTTAAACATTGGTATATAACACACATACTAACACACCAAGTAACACACCAAGGTAGCGTAATAACTATTTGTGATATAAAAAGTTACAAAGGTAGGAAACGTGCTGCTAACACATCAAGTAACACACTTGCTAACACACAAAAAACTATCGAGGAACGAAAGAAAGATTTCGCAGAAAGTTTGAAACCTCACCTCGAAAAGTACGGAAAGGATATGTTGAATGATTTCTATCGGTACTGGACAGAAATAAATGATGGTGGAAAAAAGATGCGGTTTGAAATGGAGAAAGTGTTTCAAATTGCAAGCAGATTGGTTACGTGGAACAATAACAACAAATATCATTATAAGAAAGCCAACAATCTTCCTGTTGGTATGAATTTACAGAATAGTAAAAATAAAGATTACACAAAAGGACTAGATAGATGGAACAAATAGATGGCGAATATTTCAAGAACCTTGTATCTCAGATGCGAGATACTGGTTATCCGCAAGAAATTGACAGAGTACAAATAAGCATTCCTAATGCAGAGAAACGTTTGCGTGGAGGCTTGCAATATGTAGTCAATATGAAGTCTGGATGCAATGCAGAATGGAACGAACGCAATTACCGCCCTATTGTTGATTGGATGACAGACAACAAAGGAAAAGGGTTATTGATGTTCGGCGGTTGCGGATTAGGCAAGTCGGTAATCGGAATGTATATCCTTCCTCTTCTTATTAAAGATGTACATAAAAAGGTGGTAAACATCTTTAGCGCACAAGAGTTGAACCAAAAGATTGATGAAATTCTCAAACTTCATATTATCTATATTGATGATATTGGTACAGAGGATAATCTTAACTCTTATGGCAACAAGCGTATGCCATTTGCTGAACTTTGTGACGCTGCTGAAAAGAAGGGGAAATTGCTTATCCTTACCACAAACCTCAGTATTGACGAGCTTACTCAGAGATATGGAGATAGAGTTGTGGATAGACTGATAGCAACAACAAAAGCAGTTCCTTTTACAGGTGATTCTTTAAGGAAGTAAATTATGGCAGACGTAAGTAAGCAGGCAGAGGATTGGCTTAACGAGCATCCTGATGCGACAAAGAAAGAAATATGGATGGCTGGTTATTGGAAATCTACCGATAACTGGTGCAACCGAACCAAGTAAATTTAGAATTATGGCAGAAAGAAAAGGCAAAATCGCAGAAGTTACTAACGCAACCACAAAGCAGGCGGTCGTGTTCATAGGAATCTACTCCTGGGTTATTGTGAGAAATCTAGGAAGAGCAATCAATAAGGCAGTTCACAAGCTGCCTTGGTTGTTCATCGTGATAACTGTAGTAATCTCATTCGTCGTTAGCTTCATCTTTATCTCTAAGGCTAGAGCAGAACGAGATAGTTACAACCAGAAGTTAGTTCACGTAACACAGCAGCTTGATAGCTATATGGCTGCATACGGAAACATTAAATCAAAGTAATATGGACGGAATGGTAATCAATAATTTGTCTGCACAAGCAACTACAGAATGCGGACTGTTACAACAAGAACTTCTTAAATCGTTTGTTGAGGCTGAAAAACAAAAAGGTATTACAGAAGGCTTAATGAAAAGATTGGCATCCAAAAAGATAGATGTAATATCAGATATGTATGGAAACGTACATGTTACCAATGAAAAATTTGGCGAGTGTGGTAGCGACTTTTACATTGATGCAACCGCTGATAGAATTACGTTGTCTCTAAAATATTACGTTTATAGGATTCCATTGGACGGATTATCTAATCATGATAAAAGAATTGCTAAACTTTATAATAAACATGTGTACAGTTACGATACAGCCAATAATGTATCATCAGGTTTTAAGACATTTCGACCTTGGGGTGGTCTTACAGGTAGTTGCGATTGGAGTTACTCTATTGATGATATTCTCAAAAGTGATTTTCTAACAGAAGGCATTAGTGTTGATAATGCAATAGGTGGTGTATTTAAAGTCTTTCTTAAATAGTATGCATACAAATTGGAATCCAAATAATTCGTGTGTGCTCGCAGGTGTTCCTCTTGCAGTTCCATCGAAAGAACAGATAAGCAAACTCTACATGCTTTTCTATTCTATGGTAGGCGGCTTTGCTAAAATTGTCAAGTCTAACATAGATGAAACATTCAAACTGGTATCGGAAGATGAAAAGCTATTTAAGTATGATGTAAAGAGAAGAATGACAGAGGCGAAGGAATTTTCCGATGAATTGATTGACTTATTCAAAGAACGAATGAAAGCTGACGGCATGTCTGAGATAGGGGATAAGCTTACTTTTATCATCAAGTTCAATCTACAAGATTCCTGACCTTGATATATCGAAGACTTTCTATAGAAAGATAAATGGGAAGTATGAGCCTACGAATATGCTCTTGTATGACTCCATAGAAGAGGGCGTATGGGTAGTTACTCGACAGTCTTCAATAACTAACATTATTCGTGCAGATTACCTTCGTGAGTGCTTTCATCTTGAAAAGGCTGCCGACATTGAGCGTTTTCCTCTGTCTAAGATGGGACACATCAAGAAGGTTGCAGAACGTATCATTGATGAGCTGAGACTTGGTAATACAGACACTAGAGTCATGACAAACAATGAGCTTATCAAGTTGGTTGTCGGACTTGTTTACAAATACAACGAGGAGGTGTAACTATGGAAGATTTACCTATTGGGTCAGAAATCGTCTTAAAGGTGGTTGAGACAGAGAAAGAACAATGTAATGGCTGTTTTTTCGATGAGATATGTAACAATATCTATGAGAATGTTTGCGGAGATTTTGACTGTAGCGCAAGCACTAGAAAAGACGGAAAGGCTGTTCAATTCAAAAGAGTAAAGTAATATGGAAGAAAAGATTAATATAGCGAAAATATTAAAGAATAAGCCAGAGAAGACAATCTTGTATGACGCAATGCGTGATATTAATGTATCTCTTTATGTTGTCGAAAAACAAAATGGGGAGACCAATATCTTCTGTGATGGTATAAAGAAGTTTAAAGGATGTAATTTTGTGTATTCTGATACAGGAGCAGATTATATATTCCGAAAAGGAATGCAACTTCTTAAACCATCCAAGGAAATGCAAGATTGGGAGAAGTTTTCTTGGAAGAGAGGCGATGTGCTGGTAAACAGTTCTGGTTTTAAACTATTCTTTGATAGATGGGCAAATGATGATTACACAAGGTTCTTTGGTAAGGTTAATCTTTTAGAAAATTCATTTAGTTACGAAACCGAAAAATATACTTTAGCATCAAAAGATGAAAATCTTGATACTTTGGAAATAGAAAAGCCTGAGTTCAAGGATGGGGATATAGTGTTTGAGGAAGGAAATAGAAATTATTGTAGTGCAATAGGTGTGCTTAAAAAGGATGAGCAAGGCTGTTTTATGTTTGATACATTTTTAACCAAAGATAAGGTTTGTTATAATTCAGAATATATATATCTACCAATACGTCTTGCCACAGAAGAAGAGAAAAAACAGCTCTTCTCAGCTCTTGCAAAGGAAGGCAAACAATGGGATTCTGAAAAGAAAATGATTGTGGGCTTGAAGCCAAAGGTCGAGTTTAAACCTTTTGATAAGGTTGTGGTACGAGATACAGAATATTCTACATGGTGTGCTGATTTCTTTAGCCATATAGATGTAGACTACAGATATGCGTGTGTAGGTGCTACTTGGGATTTTTGTATTCCTTACAATGAAGAGACAGCACATCTACTAGGAACGACTGATGAGTGGAAAGGAGGTGAGCAATGATTAGAGACGATGCAAAGATAATTGTAACACAAACTGATGTTTTACTTAAAGAAGCCTTGACTAGTGAAGAAATCAATGCAATCAATGAAGTTCATATCTATAGAGGTTATGATTGCATTCCGCAATCAAAGTATTGTAATCCTCCTAGTGGTAAGGAAAGCCGTAGAACTAGGAGAATGTTAGAACTTAGAAAAAGAAAGGGTAGATTATGAATGATGAAAGCATAGATGTTAACATTAGTTTTATCAATACTGATTATTTCTCAGTATCTGTAAGGGATGGGGCTATTTCAGTTATTGGTAGAATAACCAAGTTAGAGATGGAAAATTTTGTAAAGGCTCAATATTTCGAGATTAAAGAGGTATTGGATAAAAATAGTAAGAAAGGAAGATAATTATGATAGACGATAAGAAAATAGAAGAAGCAAAGAAATCATTTATTGCCGACAAAAAGATTTTAGGTGTTATGGCTATGAATGATTTGGCTTGTGGTTTCAAAGAAGGTGCTAAGTGGGCTATCAATGAGTTCTTGAAGGACTTGAGTCACCCCGCTAGCGAAGTTCCTCGAAATGATAATGGTAAGATTCTCGCATTCTCAAAAGTTAATAGTAATATGAACGCTATGTTAAATGAAATTGCTTGCTACACATATCAAGGAAAGCAGGAAGTTAGAGTTAGAGAATATACTTTTACTGATTTGGCATTCGTGGAAGACTTACTTGATTTAATCAAGAAAGGATGCAACCATGATTAAGCCAGTTACTATGTACTCTGTCGTTTGTGACAGATGCGGAAAGACCTTCATTGATGAGTTTAATGGCATTGTGGCTTGGTTGGACGAATGTACAGCCAAAGAGCAAGCAATGGAAAGCGAATGGGCAGAGATTGGCGATAAGCACTACTGCCCAGACTGCTATGAGTTTGACGATGAGTTAGATGAGTATGTTCCTAAAAAGAAAGGAGGAAGCAATGAAAGAGCTTAAAGATTTGGTGGCTGGTGATGATGTTCTAGTTATAAGTAGGTATTATAGACGTATCGCCAAGGTTGATAAAGTGACAAAGACTCAAATTATTGCTAATAACACTAGATTTAGGAGAGATTCTGGCTGGCAATATGGTGGCGATAGCTGGAATAGGAAAAGTATATCTGTTCCTACAGAAAAGGAAATATCAGATATTAAAGAAGAGAATCTTCGTGATAATCTCGTCTACGCTATCAGTTCTTTTGATTTCAAACGCTTATCAACAGATGAGTTAAAACAAGTGTACAATATTGTAAAAGGCAAAGAAAAATGAAAAAGAATAAACACTCATTAAAGATAAGTCGTAGCTACTTTGGCGAAACTACCCTTGATGGTTATCCTATAGCTACATATTCAAATGATGAAAAGAACCTGCTTGAAAGGGTTCTGTGTGAAGTAAATGGATATATTCATCTTTAGAAAAGTAAAGCGTATGGCACAGAAAGAATTTAGGAAACCACCTCGTTATATGGTGGGTGATATAGTTTATAGTCACGGATTTATTTGTATTGTCTGTAGCATCTATCCGTTCAATATAGATTATTCTTACGACTTGAAAGTTATTGATGGGCAAAGCTTGGGCAAAATTTGTCAAAATGATATTATGCACGTTCATATTTGGGAAGAGTTTCTTAAAAAGAATGGATGGACATGTTATCGCTCTGAAGGAGAATGTTTTGGGCATAGGTGGTATAAACACCAAGA
>ERZ779890.1567-NODE-1567-length-23311-cov-30.673461_pt1 | contig 23311 bp, 23 predicted proteins | sample MGYA00511553_ERZ779890 | MGnify/ENA primary metagenome ERZ779890 (study PRJEB29588, sample SAMEA2152064) | human gut metagenome | biome: human gut; feature: human-associated habitat; material: faeces | place: Denmark | collected 2008/2010 ... | reverse complement strand
AATATATAATAGACGCACACGCTCATATTTTTCCCGATAAGATTGCACAGAAAGCGACAGATAATATAGGCAGGTTCTATGACCTTTACATGAACTTTGACGGCACAGCAGATTCACTGATAAATCAAGGTAGCGAATGCGGGGTGTCAAAGTATGTTGTTCAGTCGGTTGCTACTGTGCCGCACCAGGTAAAGAGGATAAATGATTTCATTGTTCAGTCGGTAGCAAAATATCCTGACAAGCTGATAGGATTCGGCTCGCTTCACCCGGATATGAAAGGCATGGAAGAGGAGATTGACAGACTTATTTCTCTCGGTCTTCACGGTATAAAGCTGCACCCCGATTTTCAGAATTTTGCTATCAATGATGAGAAAGCCTGCCACATTTATGACGCAGTGGGAGATAAGCTCCCATTTCTTATTCATACGGGTGATAAGCGATATAAATTCTCAAATCCATCGCTTATGGCTGAGACAGCAAAGAAATATCCTCATACACGCTTTATTGCCGCTCATTTCGGAGGATGGTCTGAGTGGGAAAAGGCAGAGCATGAGCTTGTGGGACTTGATAATATATGGGTAGATACCAGCAGCTCTTTTTATGCGATGACGCCCGAAAAAGCCGCAGAGCTTATTACCAGGTTCGGTTGCGACAGGGTGTTCTTCGGCACGGATTATCCTATGTGGAGAGCAGATAAGGACATTGAATTTCTTGATAGGATACCGCTCGGTGAGGATGTCAAGGAAAAGGTGCTGTGGAAGAACATAAATGATTTTCTTGAATTGGGACTTTGCTGATGAACGTTGAAAAACCTCTTATATTCGTATCGCCGATAAAGAAAAAATCCGTAATCAAATCCGGCTATCACGATTATTCTCATAAATGCGGAATATTACTGCTTGAAAAAGTGTTTTCTCATATCGGACTTGATTTTTCACAAAGCGATATAGTAAAAGCCGAAAACGGAAAGCCGTATATCAAGGGCAATCCTGTTTATTTCAGCATTTCTCACTGTGACGGACTTGCTGTGACTGTTTTGTCAAAAACTCCTGTGGGGGTTGACTGCGAGAGCGTGCGCCGTACAAGCGGTGCTGTTATGAAAAGGTGCTACGGCGACAGCGAAGTGAATCGTATTCTGACTTCGGCGGACAGCGACAAGACATTCTCACGGCTGTGGACGCTCAAAGAGAGCTATGCCAAAATGACAGGCGAAGGGGTAGGCTCCGATTTGAAGATGAAGTGCTTTGATGAGGAAAACGGCAGGACGCTTTTTGAAAGCGGTGCAGTGTTTTATCATTATGTCGCCCGCTTTAATAATGAAGATTACTTTATAAGCGTCTGCGTCAAGACAGACGAAAAAAATACGGCAGAAACAATTCAAGTTACAGATTTTGACATTGACAACGAACATATTTTGTTGTACAATGTATCAGACAACTGAAAAAAGCGAACGGGAGCTTGTTTGACAGGCTGAGAGGGAAATTAAATTTCCGACCGATAACTTGATTTGGGTAATGCCAACGTAAGTAAAACTGCGCATACGGTGGTGTTCCGTATGCGTTTTTTATTGCCCGAAAGGAGTTTATATATGAACATAGCACCAAAGCAGATGCTTTTATATGCGGTAAGCGACAGAGCGTGGAGCAACAGCGACGAGGAATTTCTGTCACAGGCAAAGCAGGCGATAAAGAGCGGAGTTACAATATTCCAGCTTCGTGAAAAGCACACGGAATATGAGCATTTCAGAGAGATTGCCCTTAAGCTGAAGCCGATATGTAAGCAGTACAATGTTCCGCTTATTATCAACGATAATGTAAAACTGGCAAAGGAAATCGATGCAGACGGTGTTCATCTGGGACAGGACGACCTTGACATAAAAGCCGCAAGAGAATATCTCGGAGCGGATAAGATAATAGGCGTATCCGCTCATAACGTAAAAGAGGCACTGAAGGCGGAAAACGGCGGTGCGGATTATCTCGGAAGCGGTGCGGCATTTGTGACCTCGACAAAGACGGATGCAGGTGCGATAGATCACAAGGTACTGTCCGATGTTGCACATTCGGTAAAAATACCTGTGGTTGCGATAGGCGGTATAACTAAGGATAACATATCACAGCTTGAGGGGCTTGGTCTTGACGGAGTGGCAGTAGTGTCGGCAATTTTTGCGGCTGACGATATTTCGTCTGCTGTCATAGATTTAAAGGCTAAAGCCGAAAAAGCAGCGGAAAGTTCATCAAAGTAAGAAAGGACTTGATATTATGAAAAAGATACTTACAATAGCCGGCTCGGACTGCAGCGGCGGTGCGGGAATACAGGCTGACATAAAGACAATAACGATGCACGGAATGTACGCAATGAGCGCAATCACGGCGCTTACGGCGCAGAATACAACGGGCGTATACGGTATTATGAACAGCTCGGCTGATTTTCTGAAGAATCAGATAGACTGCATATTTAACGATATTCGTCCCGATGCTGTAAAAATAGGCATGGTAAGCGATGTTGAAATAATCGAGGCAATAGCGCAAAAGCTGAAAGAATACAAGGCTGTGAATATAGTAGCCGATCCTGTAATGGTAGCGACCAGCGGCAGTCGTCTTATCAGCGAGGACGCTACAGACGCACTTATGACAAGGCTTCTTCCTCTTGCGGATATTATCACGCCGAATCTTGCGGAGGCTGAGGTGCTGACCGGTATGAAGATAACCACAAGAGAAGAAATGGAAAAGGCGGCAAAGGTGCTTTCCGATAAGCTCCCTTCAACCGTCGGAATAGTAATAAAGGGCGGTCATCTTGACGATACAGCCGATGATCTGCTTTATGTCGACGGTGAAAATCACTGGATAAACGGCAAGCGCATAGATAATCCGAATACGCACGGCACAGGCTGTACATTCTCATCTGCCATAGCCTGCAACCTTGCTTTAACGTCAGACAAGGTACAGGCTGTCACAAACGCAAAGGAATATCTTGCGGGAGCAATCGCCGCAAAGCTGGATTTAGGCAAGGGCAGCGGTCCGCTTATGCACAACTATAAGATAGTCGAAAAGGATATATAAGATGTCCTTTGTTGAGTTTAACAATGTCACCTTCGGCTATAAGGAGGACGATTATCTTCTGCTTGAGGATCTGTCGTTTTCGGCTGAAAGGAATGATATAATTACCGTTATTGGTGCGTCCGGCTGTGGAAAAAGCACGCTGTTTCGTCTTATGACCTGTCTTGAAACGGAATATAAGGGCAGTATCACGATAAACGGGAAAACACCGAAAGAGGCGACTGGCACGGCGGCATTCATGCCGCAGAAGGATCTGCTTATGCCGTGGCGGAACATACTTAAGAATGTGACCTTGCCGCTTGAGGCACTGCCTATGTCAAAGGCCGAGCGTATCTCGCAGGCAAAAGAGGCAATAGAAAAAGTGGGGCTGTCGGGCTGTGAGAATAAACGTCCGTCAGAACTTTCGGGCGGTATGCGTCAGAGGGTATCGTTTGCAAGAACGCTTGTACAGCTGTGGCACGGCAGGGAGCTTATGCTGCTTGACGAGCCGTTCTCGGCACTGGATTCGCTTACGAGAATCTCTATGCAGGACTGGCTTATCGGTCAGGTAAAGGGACTTGATGCCACAGTTATGATGGTAACGCACGATGTCGAGGAAGCTATGCTTGTAGGCAATAAAATCTTTCTGCTCAGCGGCAGACCCATAAAGCAGATAAAGGTCATTGATGTAAGTCATATCACCTGCCGCGAGGATCTGTATACCCCGTCATCTGTCGAACTTAAAAACGAGCTTGTCAGGGCATTCCTTACGGAAAAAGCAGAGAGGGGAGATAATATATGAAAAAGCACCTTCCTGCCGTGCTTACCGGAATAGGTCTGCTTATATTATGGCAGGTCATCGCAATGTGCATAAATGCGGCGTACATTCTACCGTCACCGACACAGATTGCAATGAAAATATGGGAACTTCGGGAGCCGCTGTTTACGGTACATACTCCTGCGACAATGCTTGTAACGCTTATCGGACTTCTTATTTCCGTGGTTCTCGGCGTGGGGCTTGCCGTTGTGATGGAGCGTTTTGAGTGCGTAGAAAGAGCGTTATACCCTGTAATCGTCACAACGCAGACGATACCGGTAACGGCGATAGCTCCGCTCTTTGTGCTGTGGCTCGGATACGGCATATGGAGCAAGGTGCTTGTTGCTGTGCTTATAACATTCTTCCCGATAACCATATCGGTACACGACGGACTTAAATCCGCAAAAAGAGAAAACGAGGAGCTGCTCAGGACTATGGGAATGAGCGGTACGGCGATATTTTTCAAGCTGAAATTTCCTGCCGCATTGCCATCATTCTTTTCGGCAATAAAAATGGCGATACCGCTCAGCATTCTTGGAGCGGCAATGGGCGAATGGCTCGGTGCGCAGAGCGGACTGGGATATTTCAGTAAACGTATGATGACACAGCTTGACGGTGCGGGAGTATTTGCTCCTGTAGTCGTTCTTGCGGTGTGCGCAATGTTGGTTGTAGCTGTTATCAGTGCAATAGAAAGAAAACTAATAACATGGAGAAAGGAAATTTAACATGAAAAACAAAAGATTTACGGCGGTTGCCACAGCGGCGGCTATTATGCTGGGCGTGTGCGGCTGTGCAGGCAACACGGCTTCGTCTACGGTAGGAGGCAGTACCGATGCTTCTTCTGCAAGCAGTGAAGCGAAGGATCTCGAGGAGGTTTCTGTTGTACTGGACTGGTATCCCAACGGCTCGCACGTTTTCCTCTATGACGCTATAGAGGAGGGCTATTATGAGGAAGAAGGACTTAAGATAAAGGTTGAGTTCCCCTCAAACACGAATGACGCTATTTCAATGACCTCCGCAGGTAAGGCAGATATAGGATTTTACTATATGCACGATGTAATACAGGCTAATGCCAATCAGAATATTCCCGTTGTTTCTATCGGTGCGGCAGTACAGAATCCTGTAAATGTGCTTATGTCGCTCGGTGATAAGAACATAAAGACTGTAGCTGATTTAAAGGGCAAGAAGATAGGCTACGGCGGATCTGTCCTCAATGAAGCGTTTGTAAAGACGATGCTTAAGAACGCAGGTCTTAAGGAGGACGATGCGGAGCTTATTGATGTCGGATTTGAGCTTATGTCTTCTATGACAACAGGACAGGTTGACGCTACGATCGGCGGATTTGTAAGCCACGAAGTACCTGAGCTTGAAAATCAGGGCTTTACCGTAAACTATATCAAGCCCACCGAAAACGGCGTGCCTGATTATACCGAACTTGTATTCGTAACATCTAAGGAAAACGCAGAGAAGAACGCCGACAAGCTGACACGATTCCTCCGTGCCACAAAGAAGGGCTACGAGGATGTAAAGGCAAATCCCGAAAAGGGCGTTGAGAACCTGCTCAAGAATCAGAACACCGAAAACTTCCCGCTCAACAAGGACGTTGAAACAAAGAGTGTAGCTACTATCCTTTCTCTTGCTGAAAAGGACGGTGCACCTTTCTTATCACAGAGCGAGGAAACATGGACAAACAACATCAAGTGGATGCTTGACACAGGCGTTATCACTAAGTCTGTTGACGCTAAGGATATGATAGTAAAGCTCGTTGACTAAGGGCGAAAAGCGTATAAGTAAATACCGGCATCGGTTCAGGATGCCGGTATTTTTTATATTATGATTCCGCTGAGGTGGTCAACCTCGTGCTGTATTATCTGAGCAGTGAAGCCCTCATACGTTTTTATCTTTATCTTGAAATTTCTATCAAGATAACGCACTTTTATCTTCTTGTATCGCTTTGTTTTCCGTAAACCGTCAAGCGACAGACAACCTTCTTCCGTTTCATAAGCACCGTCTGACTTTACTATTTCGGGATTGTACATAAGAAGGTAATCGCCGTTATCGTTTATGGCGATAATGTTTTTCAGTACACCTATCATATTTGCCGCCATGCCGACACAACGTTCGGAATTTGCAATCAATGTTTCGAGCAGGTCTTCGCCGGTCTGCCTGTCATTTTCTGTCGCAGGGACGGACTTCTGCGACAGCAGGAAAATATCTCTGTTGATTTCTTTTATCATAATACATCTGCCTTTTTCTTTTTATTTTACCATATTTCAAGCTGTTTTGGCAAGTGGGGAAAAATGACGTTTGCACAAAATGTAACCTGTTTGTGCCGAATACGATATTGCTTATTGTGCGTTTTTATATTATAATAACCTCAGACAGATAATCCGTTCACACGGATTATCCCGTGCACAAGCACGGTTTGGCGGTTACCCGCCTGTCTGAGAACATTTTATCATCAAATCCTTTTGCCGTTGGCAAAAGTACGGCGTACCGCCGTGTCGGCTTACGCCGACTTGATTTGTGATATAATAACCTAAGACAGATAATCCGTTCACACGGATTATCCCGTGCACAAGCACGGTAGGCGGTTACCCGCCTGTCTGAGAACATTTTATCATCAAATTGATGAAAATAATCTGACGAAAGGAAAAAACAGCTATGCCTAATCCATATTTACCTTTATGGGAATATATTCCCGACGGAGAGCCAAGAGTTTTCGGTGACCGTGTATATATCTACGGTTCGCACGACAGAGCAGGCTCAGATGATTTCTGCGACTATGTTTTAAAGTGCTGGAGCGCACCTGTGAACGATCTTAACAACTGGGTGTGTCACGGTGTGACGTTCCGTGTAAAGTCCGACGATGATTTTCCGTCCGATACCGATTGGACACCCGATAAAAATCAGATCTTATTTGCGCCCGATGTCGTATGCAGGAACGGAAAGTACTATCTGTATGCATATATTGTCAATGCGATGGGCTGCGTTGCGGTGAGCGACAGGCCCGAAGGACCGTTCAAACTGCTTTCAAAATACAAGTACACTATATCCGATGAGATATGCTGTAACGGCTGGTTCATCGATCCGGGCGTGCTTGTTGACGATGACGGAAGAACTTATATTTACTGTGGCTATGAGCGTTCTTTTATGGCTGAGGTCGATACGGATACGATGTACACGATAAAGGATAACAGCTGTATCGAGCATATCATACCGATAACCACAGATAATGACGGAGGCTTTGACACGGAAGAAACGCTTTTCTTTGAGGCTTGTTCTCCACGCAAGGTCGGTGATACATATTATCTTATCTATTCTCCCAAACGTGGCCCACGTCTTGCTTATGCTACTTCAGACAAGCCTACGGGTCCGTTTAAGTACAGAGGATATATCGTAGATAACGGTGTTGATTATCCGGGAGGTAACGATCACGGCTCGATAGCTCAGATAAACGGTCAGTGGTATATATTCTATCACCGTATGACCAACGGTACGGTAATGTCAAGACGTGCCTGCGTTGAGAAGATCGAGATACTTCCCGACGGCACTATACCGCCTGTTGAAATGACTTCGCTCGGCTTTGAGGACAGCCTTGATCCTTACAGGATAACGGAGGCTGAGATTGCCTGTGTGCTTAAAGGCGGAGCGTTTGTAACGGAGCATAACAAGTTTGAAAGAGTGGTAACGGGTATAAAGGACGGTGCTGTAATAGGCTATAAATACTATGATTTCGGGCTTGACAACAGCAACGGCAGAATGTACTTCAGTGCCGATATAACGGGACTTGGCGCTGACTGTAACGTGCATATACGCATCGACAGCGAGGACGGCGAGGAGATAGGCTCGTTCAAGGTAGGACACGGAAACGGTGTTTACAAGACAGAAGTAAAGCCTGTCAGCGACAGACACGCAGTGTTTCTTACGGTTGACACGGATTATACAGGCTGGACGGCTTCCTATTTCAAGGAAAGACCGCTGTTTGAGCTGAAGAGGTTTGTATTCACAAAGTAATTTTCGGTTGTTACGAGGTGAAAATATGAAGATAGGTTCTATCGGATATAATTATGTTCATGATATGAAATATGAAAATTTCATTATGGACAGACCTAAAGGACCTGGTGCGGTTTTACTGCTGCTTATAAAGACGCCTGCGGTTTTTAAGGTAGGTGGGGTGCAGTATCAGGTCAAAGAAAACTCGTTTATACTGATGTCAGCGGATACTCCTTGCTACTATACGGCGCAGGAAAATGTGTATACAGATGACTGGGTGTATTTCGAGAATGACTACTGGGATAAGGGATATGTCGAAAAGCTGGGGATACCGATGGACATACCCGTATATCTGGGAGATATTGACGAACTTTCTCACCTTGTACACATACTTGTCTACGAGCATTATTCGGGTGCGGTGAACAGCGAGGAGATCGAGAAAAAGTATATAGATGTGCTTTTTCTTATGCTGAGCAGAACGCTGAAGTCCCGTAACTGTATGTCGTCAAAACAGCTGAGCGAAAGGCATTATCGCTTTACGCAGATACGAACCCTGATATTCACTATGCCTGACCATGTGGGGAATGTGGACGACCTTGCGGCGCAGGCGGGTATGAGCCGTTCCGGCTTTCAGCATCTTTATAAAAAGCTGTTCGGAACAACGGTTATAAAGGATATAATCGAGGGCAGGACGAAACGTGCGAAACGTCTGCTTTCCTCTACAAGACTTACTATAAAAGAGATAAGCACACGCTGTGGCTATACGAATGAATACAGCTTTATGCGGCAGTTCAAGGAACAGGTCGGAAAGACACCGACAGAGTATCGCAGCTGTATATAAGGAGAATGTTTATGAAGAAGATATTGTCTGCAATACTGGCATTATGTATGATAGTTTCGGTTACTGCTTGTTCATCGGAAAATGAATCGTCCGTTCCCGAAGAAGTAAAGGGTAGTGAGAACAGGACAATGCGTGAGATGACAACGCAGGAACTTATCGAGGATATGGGACTTGGTATAAATCTAGGAAATACCTTTGAATCCTGCGGAAACTGGATAAACAAGTCGTCTGTTACAAACTATGAAACAGCGTGGGGAAGTCCTGTTATTACCGAGCAAATGATAAAGGGCTACAAGGACTGCGGTTTTGGCGTTATGCGTCTGCCTGTTGCGTGGAGCAATATGATGGACAAGGAAACGTATACTATAAATCCCGACTATATGGCAAGAGTAAAGGAAGTGCTGAACTGGGCGCTTGACAGCGATTTATATGTAATTCTCAACATTCATTACGATAATGGCTGGTTTTCGGACTTTGCCGATGATAAAAAGAGAGATGAATGTTTTAAAAAATATGAAGCTATATGGAAACAGCTTTGCGAGGAATTCGGCGATTACGGCGACCATCTGATGTTTGAATCGCTCAACGAAGAAGGCGGTTGGGAGGAACTGTGGAACAGATACAGTAACGAGGGCGACAAGGAAAAGTCATATTCGATACTTAATGAAATCAATCAGAAGTTTGTTGATATAGTAAGGGCTTCGGGTAAAAATAACGGCAAGCGTCATCTGCTTATCGCAGGATACAATACCGATATTGACCTTACCTGTGACGAGCTTTACAAGATGCCTGCCGATCCAGAAAACCGCTGTGCAGTATCGGTACACTATTATACACCCGCGACCTTTGCCATACTTGAAAAGGACGCAAGCTGGGGCAAGGCAAAGACAACGTGGGGCAGTGAAGCCGACAAAAAGCTGCTCACAAAGTATATGGATATGCTGAAAACTACCTTTGTAGACAAGGGTATCCCCGTTATTATAGGTGAATATGGCTGTACAACAAAGAACAAGCAGGCAAAATACATTAACCTATATCTTTCAAGCGTCTGCAAGGAGGCATATTCGAGAGGTATGCTCCCTGTGCTGTGGGATGTAACCGATGTATTCTATGACCGCACGACCTGTACGTTCAAGGATAAGGATTTACTTGACGGACTTATGGCGGCAAAGGAAACCGAAAGAAACGTATAACAAAGTAATTCCTCTTTATAAAATGACTCCCGGAGCGAAATACTCCGGGAGCCTTTTTATATGGTTGTTTACGCCTTCATTTCAAATGACTTGCAGTCTGTGCAAGCCTTCTGAGTGGGGTCTGCCTCGTGTGTGCCGATCTGGATATGATCGAGTGAGCAGTAATCTGCACAGCAGCAGTGATGCTTACAGTTTGTTATAGAACAAGCTATGCACTTGTTTGCGTGTTCTGTTCCCATTTTTCGTACTTCCTTTCAGAAATAAATATGAGTAAAGTTGTCTTTACGCACATTATTATAACCGGAAAGCCGAAAAATATAACAGAATTATCATTCCATTATTATGCTTAAAATATCGGAAAATTCAGGTACGATATAATCCGCTTTATATTCTTTAAGCTCGTCCTCAGAGCCGAAGCCGCATAGCACACCGACAGATTTTATACCACACTGTTTTGCGCCGATTATATCAAATTTCCTGTCGCCTATCATAATGGCGGATGAACGGTTTTCTATATGCTGATTGTCAAGCACATAGTTTATTATGCTTGCCTTGTCCTCAAACGAGAAGTCAAGTGACGCACCGCATATAAAAGTAAAATATTTTGCCAGATCGAAATGCTCAAGCACGATTTTAGCGAGCTTCAGCGGCTTTGAGGTGGCAAGGTATATTTTTTTGCCGTTGTCATAAAGTGTTTTCAGCGTTTCGGGAACGCCTGCTATGACTTTATTTTCATATACGCCTACGGTGTTGTAGCGTTCACGGTATTTCAGTACCGCCTCTTTCGCTTTTTCTTCGGGGAAATCATAGAAGATATGGAACGATTCCCAAAGCGGAGGACCGATAAATCTTTTCAGATTTTCTTCGTTGTTTTCTTCAATGCCGTAATAGTGTAGGGCATACTGCACGCATTTTGCTATACCCTCGTATGAATCTGTCAAAGTTCCGTCAAGGTCGAATAAAATATGCTTAAATGCCATTTTTCTTGTCCTGCTCTATAAGTATTTTTACTGCGTTCACTGCCGTTCTTATCGCTCTGTCGCTGTCCATACAGACAGTATCGGGAAGTCCTGCGTTGCTTCTTTCAACGTTCCAGAGGGCTGTGAATACAGCGCCTGCACGTTTTCTTCTTGCAAGGGCTACTGAGAATATTGCGGCGGATTCCATTTCGGAAGTAAGACAGCCGCATTTTACATAAGCCGCCCAGCTATCCGAGAGCTTATCTCCTACAGGCATCTGCAATGGCTCTATCTCACCGTAAAAGCTGTCCTTGCTGTGAACTACTCCGACATGGCAACGCTTGCCGTCAACGTCCTCGGATAATGCGTCGCCTGCGGCTTTAAGTGCAGTAGTTACTTCAAAATCCGCTACAGCAGGGTAGTTTTCGGGAATATACTCGTGCGATGTTCCCTCGCTTCGTATTGACGCCTGCGCCACAACCAAGTCGCCGCCGGAAACGCTTATATCCATACCGCCGCTTGTGCCTATCCTTATAAAAGTATCCGTGCCGGAGCGGATAAGCTCTTCAACGGCAATTGCGGCGGAAGGACCGCCGATACCCGTTGATACAACGCTTACCTTTTCGCCGAGAAGATAACCCGTATAGGTCGTATATTCACGGTTTGACGCAACAAATTCCGCATTGTCGAGATATTTAGCAATAAGCGGAACTCTGCCGGGGTCGCCGGGAAGAATAGCGTATCTTCCGACGTCGCCATTTTTGATCTTAAGATGGAACTGTTCGTTTTCTGTAAGTAGTGCCATAATATCACCCTTTCGCAAAACGTTTATTTCTTTGCTTTAGTCATTTTCTTAGCGGCTTTTTTTGAAACCACTTCGTCAGCCGGAGCGGTAGTGCCGCCCAGAACAGAGGGAGCGGCCTTGTTCTTTTCCTTCTCACGCTTTTCGATATTTCCGTGAATCCTGTCCCAGTTGCCGAATATCGCAAGAAGTATGCCGAGTACCGTTATAATAAGGAGCGGCATATAAAGGTATCCGGGATCGCCCGGGAGCAGTTCGTGAAGAACAAGTACGCATATCATACCCGCAAGTGTCAGTCCACCGCAGATAAAATATTTTTTCAGCATTGCAAAGAACACAGGGACTATGTAGCATATGACGGTGAATATCATCCAGAATATCAATATACCCATTATACCGCTTACATCGGTGGATTCGGTAGTTATAAGGGATACCAGTCCGAGAATGTTCAGAACGACCGCTATAACGCCTGTCGCTATCATCATCAGTACTTTTAATATGATTACAAATATTTTCATTTTATCCTTTTCCGTTTCAGTTTATTTTATAGTTTTCTACTTTTTAATGATATCACAACGGCAATGAAAAATCAACTTTATTATGTGTAATCCTGTTGAAAATTTGCGTAGAAAAATGAAGTCGGATTTGTTTTTTCCAACCCGTACAATTTATAAAATTAAAAAATACCTCTTATATAAAAAACGCTCACGCAGATAATAATTTTGTGAGAAAAAACGAAAGGAAAGAAAAATCCGATGCGACAAGAAACAAAGGCGATAAGCGGTATTATGACCGCAATAGCGCTTTTTTCAAATATAACGTACGGCGGTGTGACAGCCGAGGAATATGTTTCCGCTAATTCACCGTGCTATCCGATGAAATGCAGTGCCGAATATGAAAGACCTGAGCTTTATGTCTGCGGGACGCCTTTCGGCATAAAATTGCTGACGGATGGAGTAATAGTAACTGGATTCGCCAAAATAGGGGACAGCAACAACGCTTTTGAGCTTTCTCCGGCAGGCAGTGCGGGGATAGAAAAGGGCGATGTCATAACAAGTATAAACGGTGTTAAAATAAAGTCTTCCGAAAATATGAGCGAACTTATAGCTGCAAGCGGTGAGAGCGCCGAGCTTACCTATACAAGAGATGATACCGAGTATACTGCAACGGTTGAAATCAAAAGTGACACTGACGGACAGCCGAGAATAGGGTTATGGGTGCGTGACAGCACCGCAGGAATCGGCACGATGACATTTTACGACTCTGAGTGCGGTGGCTGTGCAGGGCTTGGTCATGCAGTCTGTGATGTAGATACAGGGGAAATCCTTCCGCTGGGTAGCGGTCAGATAGTACCGGCAGTTATAACCGGCGTCAGAAAAGGTGAAAGCAATTCTCCGGGCGAGCTTTGCGGTACTCTTACACCTGCCGCAGTCGACGGAAATATTACCGACAACTGCGGCTGCGGGCTGTACGCTGTAACCGATAAGGAAGATGTACAAAGAAATGCTATGCCGCTTGCTTTCGGTGATGAGGTGAAATGCGGAAAGGCGTATATCCTGTCAACAATTGACGCTGAAACACCTAAAAAATACAGCGTAGAAATAGAGAGTGTCGATAAAAACGGCTCTGATAACAAGAATATGGTGATCAGGGTGACAGACAAGGAGCTTATCGAAAAAACAGGAGGAATAGTGCAGGGGATGAGCGGCAGTCCGATAATTCAGGATGGAAAACTTGTAGGTGCTGTTACGCACGTCTTTATCAGCGACCCGACACACGGTTACGGAATTTTTGCGCAGACAATGTATGAGCATACAGAACAATGCACGCTGTTGATCTTATTGCAAATGAAATCAAAAAGCTTGACAGCAGTTTTGACGATGAAACAGCCGTTAAGGAAGCTATAAAGGCGATGAACTCGGCAGGTGTGAAAATAAACGAAAAGAAGGATAATAAAACAGGAGCACTGTTCTTTATAAGTGCTGTGCAGGCTAATAATCTTGCACAACTTGTTATAAGCGGTGAAAAAGACGCCAAGCTCTATAAGCAGGCACTTAAAGAAACACCTTCTGTTGATATCGCTTTATTCGGAAGAATGGTAGCGGACGACGCTGACCTGAATGTTGACGCGGCATCGCAGGTTGCACACAGTATTTCAACTCATGCCGTACAGAATGAGTATGATTACTTTACGGCAGTAGACGATTGCTCGCCTGAGGATAGTGCGGGTGCGGGACATCTCGGAACAACAGAATTCAATTCTTCAACGCTTTACAGATATGCGACCGTGAATGTCGCACAGCTTAAGAAATCAATAGGTGTTTCTGTAGCAGAAGTCATAAAGGGATTTGCCGAAGCATTTATCTGCTCTATGCCTACCGGTAAGCAGAACTCATACGCAAACAGAACATATCCCGATATGGTTTATGTGACGATCAGAAAAGATCAGCCTGTAAACCTTGTCGGTGCATTTGAAAAGCCGGTTATCAGCAATAACGGCTATGTTGAAGAGTCTGTGAAGAAATTACAGGAGTATGCAGGCAAGGTATACGACAACTTCAGCGGAAAGCCTGTAAAGAGCTTTATGATAGGTGCGGACGCTATATCCGATGCCGAAAGGGTAAATCTTGACGAGCTGCTCGAAAAGCTTTATAGCTACATAAAAGATGAGGTGGTATAATGCCTGTACTGCTGCTCAGACTTGCCGCTCCGTTGCAGTCATGGGGCGTTGAGTCAAAATTTGATACACGCCGCACACTCGGATATCCGACCAAGAGCGGCGTAATCGGACTTGTGGCATCGGCTATGGGAAGAGAGAGGACAGAACCTCTTGATGACCTTAATGAGCTTAAGATCGGTATCAGAGTAGAGAACGAGGGTCGGCAGATAAGGGATTATCACACTGCCAACGGTGAAAAAACAAAGAAATATATCACGCACCGCTTTTACCTTTCCGATGCGACTTTCCTTGTAGGACTTGAACACGAAGATGCAGGGTTGATAGAAAAAATCGAAGACGCTCTGAAGCATCCGGCATTTCCGCTGTTTTTAGGCAGGCGCTCATGCCCGCCTACACCTCCGCTTGTATGGGGACTGCGTGACGGAGATCTTCTTGATGTGCTTAAATCAGAAAGTCCGTTGCTTGACAAACAGCAGAGAAAAAACGCCGACACAAGGCTCAGAATTATCACAGAAAGCGAAGACGGTCCTGCAATAATCAAGGATGTTCCTGTTTCGTTTGATCCGACATTCAGACGTTTCGGACTGCGGAAAATAAAGGACTGTTATGTGGATATCGATAATCCGGACAGCACAGCGGATATAATTTCTACAGAGCATGATCCTATGGCTGAATTGAGGTGAAACAATGTACTTATCAAGAGTTTATCTGGATCTGTCAAACCGTAATACATTGAGGGCGGTCAATTCACGCAGTGTCCTGCACGGAGCTGTAGAAGCGGCGCTTACGGATGACCGTTCAAGAAAGCTCTGGCGCATCGACAGTCTTGGAGGAGAGCTTTATCTGATGATTCTCAGCAATCAGAAGCCCGACTTATCTGTTATAGCATTGCAGTTCGGTGATATCGGCAGAGCAGGAGAAACAAGAGAATATGACGGTCTGCTTGGCAGAATAAAAAAGGGTGATATATGGCAGTTCCGCCTTACCGCAAATCCGGTGAAAACGGATAATGTAAAACAGGGACAGGGTAAGAAAAGGGCAGTAACCATTGTTGATTTTCAAAAGCAGTGGCTGATGGACAGAGCAGAGAAGAACGGGTTCTGCCTCAGCGAAGATTCATTTGATGTGGTTCAGAACAAGTGGTGCAGATTTTTCAAAAAGGACAACAGAGTAGTAACTCTTCTGTCGGTGACGTTTGAAGGACTCCTTGAAGTGACGGATGAAGAACTGTTCAAAAATATGCTCATAAACGGAATAGGCAGAGGAAAAGCGTACGGTATGGGACTTATGACCGTAATGCGTCCGGGAAATAATACTAATGGCTGAAATACCCGGAATGATAAAACCCGATATCGTAGAACTGCCGCAGATTGCCGACAGAATTACATTTCTGTATCTGGAACATTGTAAAATAAACAGAAAAGACAGTGCAATCACCGTTATTGACGAGAACGGCGTTACGCATATACCATCGGGTACAATCTCTGTACTTATGTTAGGTCCCGGAACTGATGTTTCACACAGGGCTATGGAACTTATCGGCGACAGCGGAATAAGCATATGCTGGGTTGGTGAGCAGGGTGTCAGATATTATGCCGGCGGCAGGCCGCTGACGCACAGTTCGAGGCTTATTGTAAAACAAGCGGAAATGGTCACAAACCAGCGCAAGCATCTTGATGTTGTCAGAAAGATGTATATGATGCGTTTTCCCGATGAGGATGTTTCGGGGCTTACTCTGCAACAGCTGAGAGGTCGTGAGGGCAGTCGTATAAGAAAAGTGTACAGACAGCAGTCTGAAAAATGGAATGTCGAATGGAACGGTCGTGTATACAATCACGAAGATTTCCAGTCGTCAGATCCTGTCAATCAGGCTCTGTCGGCGGCACATGCCTGCCTTTACGGGCTTGCTCACGCTGTTATATGTTCTATGGGGTGTTCGCCTGCACTGGGGTTTGTGCATATCGGTCACGAATGTTCGTTTGTATATGATATAGCCGATCTTTATAAAGCTGAAGTCACGATACCGATATCTTTTGAAGCGGCTGCATCGGTAAATGATGATATATCAAGATTTGTACGGCATAGGGTCCGTGACGAAATGGTGAAAGCTCATATGCTTGAGCGAATGGTACACGATATAAAATATCTGCTGATGCCTGAAGAAAATCCGGATGATGAAAAAGTCATGTATCTGTGGAATGATAAAAACGAACCTCTCGATTACGGTAAACAATACAGGTGACGATATGATGGTAGTAATTACACTGAGTTGTTGTCCGCCTAAACTACGCGGAGATCTTTCCAGGTGGATGCAGGAAATAGATACAGGCGTGTATGTCGGAAATCTGAACGCAAGAGTTCGTGATAACGTATGGGACAGAGTGTGCTCAAACATCGGAAACGGTCACGCTTCAATGTCATACAGCTCAAATAACGAGCAGAAACTGGAATTCCGTATTCACAATACACAATGGGAGCCGATAGATTATGACGGCATAAAGCTTATAAAAAGACGTGTGACAAAAAGTGACAATGAAAACGTTATTCGTCCGAAGGCTATGACAAATCACATAAATCGTTTATCGGAGAAAAAACAGAAATCATCCGGTGTATCGGATACATATACGGTAATTGATATTGAAACAACGGGACTTAATCCTGATGATGAAATAATAGAACTCGGTGCAGTAACGGTTGAAAACGGATCAATAGCAGAAACATATTCTGTGCTTGTCAAAACAGATAAAAAAATACCGAAGGCAATTATCGGACTTACAGGTATAACGGAGGAATTACTGGCAAATGAGGGATCAGAAAAAAGTAAAGCACTTAGTGAGTTTGCAATGCGATGCAGCGGAAAACCTCTGGTCGGGCATAATATCGGTTTTGACCTGAATTTTATTAAATCTGCGTGTGCTGAAAACAAAATTGATTTTGTTCCGTCAAAAATTATTGATACAGTTAAAATATCAAGAAAACTACTTGATATTAATTCATATTCGTTAGTAGCTATTGCAGATTATTTCGATTTGCATTATAATAAAGATAGGATTCATAGGGCGCTTGATGATTGTCTGCTTACACAAAGGATCTATGAAAAGTTAAAGGAAATCTAAGCGGTTGATTTTGCAAAACCGCTATTTTCCTTGATTTCTTTAGTCTTGTCCCCACACGCGTGGGGATGATCCTTATTTTTTCGGGGCTTTCTGTCAGCAGATTAACTTGTCCCCACACGCGTGGGGATGATCCTAGGGCAAAAGGGTCGCACCCAACACAAAAGCCTCTTGTCCCCACACGCGTGGGGATGATCCCTCGTTTACCATCAGATACGTTGCGTCATCAATCTTGTCCCCACACGCGTGGGGATGATCCTCGTTCGGGCTTTCTGAGATGTATCCGAAATGTCTTGTCCCCACACGCGTGGGGATGATCCCCATTCTCGCTTTCATAATTTTAACCTCTCTTTCTTGTCCCCACACGCGTGGGGATGATCCTCCCGAACTAATAAGAAACGAGGTGTAAAAAATCTTGTCCCCACACGCGTGGGGATGATCCTACGAAGCGGCGAAGAAGCTGAAGCTTGAAACCCTTGTCCCCACACGCGTGGGGATGATCCTAGTATGGCTGTATCGTTTGCGTGTATTTAGGCCTTGTCCCCACACGCGTGGGGATGATCCCAAGTAAAGTGCCACCTTTAATTTGCTTGGGCACTTGTCCCCACACGCGTGGGGATGATCCTGTTTGTTGGTTGCAGCTCAGGCAAATTTTTTACTTGTCCCCACACGCGTGGGGATGATCCTATGGATTGGTTTAGAGCGCAGGTGAAAAATAACTTGTCCCCACACGCGTGGGGATGATCCCATGTGAAGCGCCGCCGACTTCATTTCTGTTGCCTTGTCCCCACACGCGTGGGGATGATCCTGGAATATGAAGATGATTCTACTATCCTTGCTACTTGTCCCCACACGCGTGGGGATGATCCTTTCGTGTAGCTATGACAGCGCCTTGTGCCGTCCTTGTCCCCACACGCGTGGGGATGATCCCGTGGTATCTAAATCATATCCGCCGTACTTCTTCTTGTCCCCACACGCGTGGGGATGATCCTTTAACAGGATTTACTACCATGGATAAACGTGACTTGTCCCCACACGCGTGGGGATGATCCCTTACCCGCATTGAAAAAAGATTGATTGAAATGCTTGTCCCCACACGCGTGGGGATGATCCTGGAGCTTTTCAACGCAAAGAGTGCGAGTATCGCTTGTCCCCACACGCGTGGGGATGATCCTATAGACAATGAAACGAAAGGAGCGAAGCTCCTCTTGTCCCCACACGCGTGGGGATGATCCTATCTTGATAAAACAAAATATTATTATTTTGTGCTTGTCCCCACACGCGTGGGGATGATCCCCACATCGTGTATATACCGTCTGTGTTATAGTACTTGTCCCCACACGCGTGGGGATGATCCTTTTTAGGTACTTGTAGTTGTTTTTGCACATAGCTTGTCCCCACACGCGTGGGGATGATCCGTTGACACAGTTTCAGCGCCCCTCTCTCTATAACTTGTCCCCACACGCGTGGGGATGATCCATTACAGGCTGATTTCCATCATATTTTTGATAACTTGTCCCCACACGCGTGGGGATGATCCCGTTTTTCATCGTCAAGGCTTCGTTTTGGTCAGCTTGTCCCCACACGCGTGGGGATGATCCCAGGTAAAGTCCTTATATGTGAGGGCAACAGAACTTGTCCCCACACGCGTGGGGATGATCCCGTCCGAATATAACGATTATATCGGCAACAATTCTTGTCCCCACACGCGTGGGGATGATCCTCCTTCAGCCATAGTTTGATATTTTGAGATAACCTTGTCCCCACACGCGTGGGGATGATCCTATTTTTAATTGCTCAAGATAAAACAACTAAAGCTTGTCCCCACACGCGTGGGGATGATCCCGGGGATAGTGCTATCGAACGAGATTCTATAGGCTTGTCCCCACACGCGTGGGGATGATCCTGCTTCGCTTGAATTGGTGTACGATGTTCTGAACTTGTCCCCACACGCGTGGGGATGATCCTACGGTTACAAAATAAATTTACCCATATAGGGACTTGTCCCCACACGCGTGGGGATGATCCTTGACACCGCTCGGGCGGTATGTTAAAATAACTCTTGTCCCCACACGCGTGGGGATGATCCCTTCAAGCAGTTAGCTCTCAGTCTGCATATATGCTTGTCCCCACACGCGTGGGGATGATCCTTGCGGCGGCGCTGAGCTGTCGCAGACTATCACCTTGTCCCCACACGCGTGGGGATGATCCTTACTGCACACAGCAAGTGTTTTTACAGGAAGACTTGTCCCCACACGCGTGGGGATGATCCTATCCGCCTAGTGTATCAGTCACGGAGGGCTTACTTGTCCCCACACGCGTGGGGATGATCCATGTTTACTGCCATGGAGCAGGACGAGTTTTTACTTGTCCCCACACGCGTGGGGATGATCCTCAACACAGGAGGAATAAACGAAATGAAAAAAGCTTGTCCCCACACGCGTGGGGATGATCCTTTAGACGAATTGTTAGAAGAAGGTGATTTTGACTTGTCCCCACACGCGTGGGGATGATCCCTTTGGCAAATGTTGGAAACTATAGCGTTGACACTTGTCCCCACACGCGTGGGGATGATCCTATAATGACTATATCGGTAACAACTCAAATCGACTTGTCCCCACACGCGTGGGGATGATCCCTCGTGCAAAGACAGCCCCACCCATAGACGAAGCTTGTCCCCACACGCGTGGGGATGATCCTCTATGACACGTATCCTGCTACAAGCTTTATAACTTGTCCCCACACGCGTGGGGATGATCCTTCACCCTGTATGTCACTTCCCTCATAGCCTGACTTGTCCCCACACGCGTGGGGATGATCCTAAGGCTTGTTTCGTTATTAACATACTCAACATCTTGTCCCCACACGCGTGGGGATGATCCCAGCTTAGGTAGCTCTAACGAGTATCGCTATGACTTGTCCCCACACGCGTGGGGATGATCCGGCTTAGGCACGACCTGCGCATAAACTGTAGGACTTGTCCCCACACGCGTGGGGATGATCCTGACTTATAGCGGCAGGCTTGCCACCGATAGCACTTGTCCCCACACGCGTGGGGATGATCCCTATACGCTTTGAAAGTCGCAAGTATGCTATATCTTGTCCCCACACGCGTGGGGATGATCCCTCCGTTATTGATATTAAGATTTTTAGTATATCCTTGTCCCCACACGCGTGGGGATGATCCTTTTCTGCTGTGCGCAGATATCCTATAGGGTGTCTTGTCCCCACACGCGTGGGGATGATCCCCGAAATGCGAGCTATCGAAAACACGGAAGGTCCTTGTCCCCACACGCGTGGGGATGATCCTCCCAAAATGCGGGCGGAAATCACTAGATTTTTCTTGTCCCCACACGCGTGGGGATGATCCTCTTTTTTAAGGAAAGTCATATCGTCTGAAACTCTTGTCCCCACACGCGTGGGGATGATCCTCCCCGTGATTTTGTAGCGATATCCGACACAGGCTTGTCCCCACACGCGTGGGGATGATCCTATTTGGCATTGTTAGTCACTCTCCTTTTCTGTCTTGTCCCCACACGCGTGGGGATGATCCTGCGCACTTTTTCTGCGTGTTACTATCGTAACACTTGTCCCCACACGCGTGGGGATGATCCTCTTCATACGTTTCAACCCACTCAGGATAAATACTTGTCCCCACACGCGTGGGGATGATCCTATGGAGTACCGTCAGGAAGATATATATCAGCGCTTGTCCCCACACGCGTGGGGATGATCCTGTCACGGGGCGTATGGTCTGAAATGCCTGACACTTGTCCCCACACGCGTGGGGATGATCCTATGCTTGGATATGTAAATTATTACGTTCCCATCTTGTCCCCACACGCGTGGGGATGATCCTTTCATAAGGCTTCATCAGTCCGTTGTATATCCCTTGTCCCCACACGCGTGGGGATGATCCTATAGGTGATAGCATAACACCTGAACCCGTGATCTTGTCCCCACACGCGTGGGGATGATCCCGCGCTGTTAAGCTTAGTCCACGAGGAGAGAGCCTTGTCCCCACACGCGTGGGGATGATCCTCTGACGAGCGTTGATAGCGATGACGCCGATTTCTTGTCCCCACACGCGTGGGGATGATCCCCTATGCCAAACAAATTGCAAGTGAAAAGCTTTCTTGTCCCCACACGCGTGGGGATGATCCCGAGATTCAGGCTCTTCGTGACAAGGTTTCGTCCTTGTCCCCACACGCGTGGGGATGATCCTCTGCCCGAACTGCTGACCGAAAAGAATTTCCTCTTGTCCCCACACGCGTGGGGATGATCCCTTATGGACGTTATCAAGGTAACAAATGGACGACTTGTCCCCACACGCGTGGGGATGATCCTAATAAGTAAGGTCGCCCCGCCCCCTCAAGTTCCTTGTCCCCACACGCGTGGGGATGATCCTACTGCGATTGAATGGAGGAATGACTTATCGCACTTGTCCCCACACGCGTGGGGATGATCCCGAAGCGTTAATGGTGTTACAGGCTAATCTCGTCTTGTCCCCACACGCGTGGGGATGATCCGTCTGTGAACAGAATATGTTTTAATTTCTCCGTCTTGTCCCCACACGCGTGGGGATGATCCTGAAAAAATACGCACTTTGTACAGCCCTTGCAGCTTGTCCCCACACGCGTGGGGATGATCCCTCAAGGCATATGGGAACATATTCAAGACCCGTCTTGTCCCCACACGCGTGGGGATGATCCTGCCTTGAAGTAGTCCGACCGAAAAAATCTAGTCTTGTCCCCACACGCGTGGGGATGATCCTGCCTTGAAGTAGTCCGACCGAAAAAATCTAGTCTTGTCCCCACACGCGTGGGGATGATCCCAGTCTTTCTTATACCGTAAAGGACTATATTCTCTTGTCCCCACACGCGTGGGGATGATCCCGTTTTTCATCGTCAAGGCTTCGTTTTGGTGTGCTTGTCCCCACACGCGTGGGGATGATCCTGGTTTATTGTTCTTTTACCTGATAGCCCGTTCCTTGTCCCCACACGCGTGGGGATGATCCTGCTGTCGATGACGTTTCCGTTTTTATCAGACACTTGTCCCCACACGCGAGGGGATGATCCTGCTATAACTTGCGTCGGCTCTGCTTTTTCGGCCTTGTCCCCACACGCGTGGGGATGATCCCTAGTCAGCCTGTACTCGTTCTTTTCCTCGCAGCTTGTCCCCACACGCGTGGGGATGATCCTCAAGTGGACGGCGCCGCGGGGGCGTGGGTGTGCTTGTCCCCACACGCGTGGGGATGATCCTGGTTTATTGTTCTTTTACCTGATAGCCCGTTCCTTGTCCCCACACGCGTGGGGATGATCCTGCTGTCGATGACGTTTCCGTTTTTATCAGACACTTGTCCCCACACGCGTGGGGATGATCCTGCTCCATAGCTGTAAACATCGTTGTGACGACACTTGTCCCCACACGCGTGGGGATGATCGAAAGGAAAATCAAAAATTATGGCAAACACAAACCTTGTCCCCACACGCGTGGGATGTTCATAGGAACACCAACGCCAATACCACCACCGAGACTTTTCCCCACACGCGTGGGATGTTCCTTACATCTTTGTTTTGTGTTTTAACACCTCCGGACCGCAAGCATATTCGAGCCGAACCCATTTCCTTATCATCTGGCGGAAATTTCTCTCATTTGTGCTCATTCCGGCGTTTTCATCCATTCTCATTTTCTGTTTTTTTCAACAGCTTTTCTTTTGTACGCATAATCGTATTTCACAAAATTACCCTCCTTACCGGATGTCCGGTAAGGAGGGTAAAAATCGCTATTACAACGGGGTTAACGTATTTTTTGAATATATTACTTTATATCTGCGTGGTGTGCCTGAATAGACTTTACGCCGAAGTGTTTGTTT
>ERZ779890.1556-NODE-1556-length-23433-cov-32.878818_pt1 | contig 23433 bp, 17 predicted proteins | sample MGYA00511553_ERZ779890 | MGnify/ENA primary metagenome ERZ779890 (study PRJEB29588, sample SAMEA2152064) | human gut metagenome | biome: human gut; feature: human-associated habitat; material: faeces | place: Denmark | collected 2008/2010 ... | reverse complement strand
CGGTTTTCGTTCTATAGCACTTTATTTGCTTTCAGCCTTCTTGTCATAAAATTTGCATTCAGCGCTATCCTGCTGACATCTGCTATTGCTTTAAGATCATCGACAGAATATCCGCTGAGGTCATCGGCATTTTGCAAACATTCTTCATTATCACTGATAAGATCTTCAAGAGGTATACAATAAAGTGCCGACAGCCTGTTCACCATATCCGCAGTAAGAGCGGCTGTTCCGTTCTCAACTTGAGCGATAAACGATGGTGTTACATCAAGGAAACCTGCTGTCTGATTTTGCGTAAGTCTGCTTCTTATGCGTAAAGTACGGATTTTTTCATTGATTTTCATATTAAACCTTCTTTCTGTTGACGGATCTATCAAAAATAAATCTGTAATACGGTATCAGGCGTATGCCGCCCGCTACTTCTTCCCTGCTTGTTGTCAGAATAATTTTCTCATAATCTTCGGGAACCGAATCAAGACTATGTGATAAATCGATGTCATCGGAAAGCAACACTTCAACCGAATATCCGCTGTTACCGATATAAACAGTTGATACGGGACTATTTTCATACTCAAACACGCCGCTGCAGGACAGCAGGCTCCTGACATGAGCTGTTACGATTATTCTTAAAATATCATCGGAAATCTTGTCCGGGTATGCAACTTTTGTTGCACTATTTATCAGATCAATACAGAACATCGGATAGTCAACAGTAAGTCTGAGCCTTGAAAACACCTCGGGGTTTCTGTACAATTCGTTTGACGGCTTCAGAAATTTCTGTGTTATATACGGATCGGCTGTAGGCTTATCGGTAATATAGGTCAGCGTTGCAAGCTTGTTGTCGGATAAAAATCGCATGGCGTTCTTACGGTCATAATTGCTTATATGCACCGATTTTTCAAGGTTGCCTATATGATTTTCTGAAATGTCAGCATTATTTATCTGCTCTTTAAGGGAGGAACATAAGACATTGAGAATAGTATTAACGTTAACGCTTTCGGTTTCTGCACCGGTAATATACTCTATAGACTTTTCAGCAAGCTCAGCCGTTTCATCAAGGCAATCCTGCAAATATTTTTCTATATTATCAAAGCCTTGGCAAAACTCCTTACAGCCGTGCAAAAAGTCTGCGTATGCCCTCTTGGAAACATCTGTCATTCCTTTGAACGACAGCCATTCGGAGAAGCTCAGAAAGCCGACTCTTATAAAAGACGCATTGCCGCCACAAGCGATATACCCCCAAAACTCAAGTAATTCTGAATGACTGCCGGCAAAAACCACTTTTGTGCATTGATTATCATATTTGCTGTACGCACCGGCTATTTTTGCTATATCTTTATCAGGTAGTGCCAAATATTCGGCATCGTCGATAAGGTAAATTATCTTCTGCCCGTTAGCTATGCTGTTTACTGCACGACTTACGACATCATTCCGTTTTTCATCTGTATCAAAATCATACTTCATATTGATGTATAGCGCATTTTCATAAGCATCAGCCAGCTGACACAGACATACCGTTTTCCCGCATTTCTTCGGACCGGTAATAAACGTGATACTACTGTTTTCTATTGCGTTTTCAGCTTCATAGAAAAAATCTCTTTTGAAATTATATTGCGTATATGACACGAAATCACCACCTGTTATAAATATATGAATCAGAACAGATACATCTTGTTAATTTGGATTTTAACATATCAAATTGCGTTTGTCAATGCATAGCTTGTTTGAAAATATAAACGCTCATAATGCGAAATATATCTGCTACAGCAAAAGCAGAAGATCAATACTTCCCGCAAACTTGACAAGAAAAAAATCCGTGCTATAATTTATCACAATAAAAATTTAAATGAGGTGAAATCATGACAGATACAGAGATCAGCAAGTACATGGCTCTTTTATTAAGGCACAAACCTGAAAGTGCCGGGCTTGTACTGGATGAGCACGGCTGGGCTGATGTGACCGGGCTTTTAGCGTGCATTGCTGAAAATAAAGAGCCAATCAGCTTTGACAGGCTGTGCGAAATCGTAAAAAATGACAACAAGCAAAGATATTCATTCAACGAAGACAAAAGCAAAATAAGAGCGAACCAGGGACATTCGATAAAGGTAGATGTCGAACTCAAAACGGCTATACCGCCGGAATACCTCTATCACGGCACTGCCGAAAGATTTACTCAGTCGATCGACGAGCTGGGGCTTCTGCACAAATCAAGGCTGTATGTTCATCTGTCAAAGGATACCGATACCGCGAGAAAGGTCGGCATACGGCACGGTAAACCGTTCATCTACCGTGTTAAAAGCGGCGAAATGTCAAGGGACGGATATACGTTCTTTCTGTCCGAAAACGGCGTATGGCTGACAGAAACAGTACCGGTACAGTATCTTGAAAAGTCGTGGGAGAAGTAATTAAGCAACCTGAAATTGCTTTAATTACTTCCCCGCTTTTTTAGCGAGATCATCACTTTACCCATATCCCTGTATTTATCTACAGCGATCAAAAAATCGGATATATTATAACATTCCCTGCCGGCAAAACCGTTCGGAGATTTTTCGGCGTACAGCATACAGACGCTTTTACATTCTCCGAAATGCGATTCCGCTACCGACGTTATTTCTTCAATATTATCGGCATAATCATCCGACTTTCGTCTTATCAAAAAATATCTGTAGCTGTTTTCCTGTCTATCATAAATAAGCATATCATAACCGTTGATAAGGCGGTTTTCGTGCATAAATTCGGGCTTGCAGACGATATAGCGTTCGTCAGGCAAAGAGCTCATAACGTCAAAGATAACCGTCTGCCCGACTATCTCGTCTAACATATTACGGTTCAGAGTTTCCGCCATTTCTTTTTGCCTTTGCTTATCAAGGTGCTGATACCGTTCTATCTCAAATTCAGCTGCTTTTTTCAGAAAACTGTATCTGACAGCAGGCTGTACTATATGATATTCATAAGTCGGAGGCAGTTTTTTCCACACTCCCGATACATTTGTGAATGTTCTTTTTTCGATAAACGCAAGAAAACCGATTTCTTTCAGCCATTTTTCAAGCTCTTTTATCATCTGTAGGGTAATGTAACTATCGGCAATTTTACCCGAACCGATCATCCGGACGAACTGTTCGGCATTATCTTTTTTATCTGTCAAAGCGGTAATAATCTCTCCGTCTGGCGAACCGCTATACAGCCCTGCAGCCTTTTCTGTAATACTTTTAAGCTCGGTTTCGTTGATATTTTTAAATGCGGAATCTCTCTCATCTATATCGGCGTTATTCTTTAATGAATTTGCAATATTCATAGTAACTGCATCGTGCAGATAGCTCAGTATATTTTCATATCCGATTGTGGATTTTTCGGGTTCATTTTTGTAAAACAAACCTCCGTACCGAATATAATCGTTTATATCTTCCGAGGGGAAAAGTGTGTGGTATTCCGCAAAAGAAATATAAGTCGTATTGACTTTTCGCACTCTGTCATACAGCTCGTAATCTTCTGCAAAAGCGATGCTTAAACTGTCCATTCCTGAGATTATTATTCTTACACCCGCTTTTGCAAAGCAATCCGCAAGCGAAGAAGAATTATTGATAAAATCGGACACTTTGGTTATTTCATTGATAAATATAACCGTCTTACCTTTTGCTTGTTCTTCTTCAATTCTTCTTTCAAGCATTTTCATTGTATTGCTGTCCTGCATTTCTAAAAAAGCACAGGACGCAGTATATGCGACAATATCGCAAAGCAACTGCTTCAAAAGAGCTGTTTTGCCCGTTCTTTTCAAGCCGTAAACAGCAAGAATTTTTCCTTGATAGCATTCATCACCGAGAACAAAATCTTTCAGCGTGGCAAACGCTTTTCTTTTGTTCATGCCTGAAATATCTGTTGTGAAAGTTTCTGGATTTACTTCCTTCATATTTTTCTCCTTTCAGATGCAAAAATACTCTGATATCGTCTTGACATCACGCAATAGCTATGATAAAATCAAATATGAGGAATCGCTGCTTTGCAGACGGTTACTCCGAGCAAACAATTAAGTCTTATGCTTGCGTTAACGCAGGAAGACCGCCTTGCAACTGATGATTGCAAGGCGGTCTTTCTATATCATATCAAGCTGTTTCAATATTCATCGGACTTACGATATCCCTCATCGCCTGCAATTATCTCATCAAGAGTTCTCGGTGTGTAATTCATATAAGGCATCATCGCGCCTACATTGATGAAATTAGTAAGCGGAGTTCCGCGTACATCCCTGTTTGCCGCCAACGTCTTTCTGAGTCCCTTTACATAATCATATTCCTTTGTAGTATGCACATGACCGTACAGCATATATGACGTTTCAGAAAAATCAGTACGGAAAAACGGTATCGGATAATGGCACATAAGAACGTGCCTGCCCTCGTCCACAATTTCCTTTATATTCGTTATATCCTGAAACAGATTTTTAACATTACTGCTGTACTGTCTCGGATCGTGATTACCTCTGACAAGCACTTTATTGCCTGTAAGTCCGGATACGATATCATACCATTTGCTTTCCTTGTGCCATATAAAGTCACCGAGAATATACACGGTATCGTCCCGAGTCACACGGCTGTTCCAGTTAGAAAATATTGTATCGTTCATTTCGTCTGCATTTGCAAAAGGTCTGTTGTCAAACCTGATTACGTTTTCGTGACCGATATGCAGATCGGATATATAAAAGTTCATTTGTGCTCCTGATTTTTGCCATAATTTTTTAATAACGTTCTGAATTGTCGGTAAAACGATTGCAGATGATACCCGAGTTATTCTGCCTTGTAGAGCTCACCGGGCTGCAGGATTATTTCCTTATCTGTTACAAATGTTATCTTCATCGGTTTTACTCCGACATTTTTGATACATCCGACCTTATCCTTCGGCGGCTCCTCTATGTAAAGTCTGTCGTAGAATTGAATACCCCGACTTTCCGGAAACCAACGCACACCCGATTTACACAGAATCACAGAATCCTGAAAATCTCCTGCGTGGTACTCTGCTCTTTCAATATGCGTTCTTCCGTATTCATCTTTATACAACGCACGATAAAAGAAACTGTCGGTAGACGGGATAAGCTCAAGGTAGACCGTATCATTGCCAAGCAAAGTATGATTTTTCTTAAAATCCTCCTGTGCCTTGCGTAACCATTTGCGAATTTTTGAAAGGAACAATTCGGGATCGTCTTTAAAGAACTCTTGCGCTAAGGCTTTTAATGAATCATCGTGTTGATCCACATTTATGAAGTCTTTATCCAGAAAATAAAGCGTGTTTCTTGTCTGTATATGAAGCCCTGATTCGTCGATTTCCACCGAGCTTATCGGTGAGGTATGTACGCCTGCGCCGTCACTGAATTTATACGATGCCCTTCCGTATGCTAATCCGTGTGCGATGAACTCTCCGCAGTTATAATGAATGTACCAGTTTTTAAGTTCTGCCATAACGATGCCTCCTTGCTTTCAGTAATAATTACTCATCATGTTTGATCTTAGGTAAATTGCATATAGCATAACACATCTTTTTATTCTTGTCAAATAACTTAACGCCTTGTATCTCAGGCGGTGTATATTACTTTCAAGGATTTCGGATAAAGGGAGGAAAGCAATACAGCCTGCGCTTGATATTCAGGTAGAATAGAACGACTTTCTACGGCAGAAAACTTTGGGATATGGGACAATATTCTGAATATGATTTACTGACGCTTGATGTGCTTTAATTCAATTCACTTTCTTCGATGTAACCTGCCCCAAAAATTCATTTTAAAATCTAAACCAAAAAACTCACACGCTGCGTCAAGATTCATTGTCATCGTTCTTGATACGACCTGTGCGTTCAGACTGGGAGGCAATTCTTGACGTATCTGCTCCAAGATATAAGTACCGGTATTATCGGGAATCCTATATTCTAATATGCCTCGTTTTTTGTTAACGGTAAATGCCTCCGGTTCATAGTACCATGCTCTTTGTATTTTATTGATAGCGTTTCTGCCTACGGCTTTATTACCAAAATAGTCAGAATATGTGCATGGCTTTATGTATTTAGGAAGATCATCACCTAAGATCTCCTTTATTATTTCTATTATCGTTTCAGACGACTCAGCAAAAATATCCGGCAGATAACTGTCATCAGATCCCATCATATCATCAACCATTTTTTCTATCCGATCAAACATCCGACGTACATATTCACAATAAAAAGAATTACTCATGTGTTTCTCACAATTCGCTATCTTTTTGTAATTTGCTCTACCTTTTTCTTTATCCAGACTTGAATCAATATGGCAGATAAATACCCTTTTAGAAATATCGTTTTTTACTGATGGAATTTCGTTTGTTGTCATGACTACAGAGGGATAATACAGCAAATTCTCTTTCAATCCCCATTCATCGTATTTCACAATATTGCTGATATTATTCTGATACTGCTGTTTTGACAAATCATCGATTATAATCGGCACACCCTCACAGCTCTGCTTTAAAGGGTCGATAGTCGAGTTATTAAAAGCCCCGTTTTTATTGATCGTAACATTTTTACCGCTCATCATTTTTGACAACATCTTTGTAAACTCTGTTTTACCACCATTACTTTCTCCATAAAGCATAGCATATACAGGGAATTGCTTTATATCCTGACCATATTTGTTTGCTTGGAAGCGGAGATATGGCATAAACGGCGAAGCAAGGAACCAGTTAGTGAATAAGAAATACATTTTCTTATTATTCTCAACATTCCCGGAAAAAGCATCAAACCCATCCATATACTCAATATAACAGCGAATATCAGATTCAATTGAGCTTCTTTCCGGATGTAGATCACATTCTTTATTATTGAAAGATAAAAGTTTTTTCTCTGCATCTACGCGAAGTTTCGGCATTACTGTCAACTTCTCTTCTCTTTCTGTTCTTTCGATTTTTAACCGTCTTTTTACGTTGCTAAGAACTTCCGGAGATAATGCGATCTGTCCTTTCTTATCTTTTTTAGGAATCAGTGGTTTTATTTCTTTTGATATTTTGTCAGCATCGACTGCAATGACATATTCCGGCTCTTCCGTTTCACTCAAGATAACTGCTTTTCTTGCTTTTATTGTAGCGGATATAGGCAAAGAATCCAGTAACTCATCCACTGAAGAATCAGGCTTAGTGATAAGTTTAGTGATGCATTTATGCTCAACGTTATCAGCACACTCCATTTTGAAACGTTCAAACTGCTCATAATAATACTCATACGCCGAAATGTTATCCATGTATGTAATGTTTTCACGCTGAATACCATTAAATGCCGAATATGACAAATTAGCCGATCCCGTTATCACCCTAACTCTGCCGTCATATGATTTTAAAAGATATATTTTTTCGTGGGATTTTATAGCTCTTGAAACATACAACTTAAGTGTTTCATTGTCTAATCTTTGTGCGAGCATATCAGCTGATTTATGTTTTGTAACGAATTTCAGCTGAGATAACTGCACGCTCATAACCATTGCAACACTGTCATCAAGTACAGCCTCACAACCAAATATTATTTCAGCGTTTTTGAAATTAGGAAGAACTCTGCTAATAAAATCAATACCGGATGAATAAGTAATAGCGTACATTTCATCAAACCCGCTGAAAAGATCTTCCCATACAACTTTATGAACGCATTTAAAATCTGCTTCAACCGCCTCAAGTTTATTGCCGGTTGATTTATCTGCTGACTTTTCTTCAGATAAATCAAACAAGCTAAGCTCCTGAATTTCGCTTTCAGTTTCTTTCATAGACTTTCTCCTCCGTATTCAAAATTAATGAATGTTTCTTATTTCAGAAATTATCATTGTGTTTACGATATTCCTTGACCATCGTTTCCGAAAGCTCGTAATACTTGCAATTATAATATTCACAAATTTTCTCAAGCTCTTCTTCAGATGAAATACCGCAATCTATGGCTTTTTCAATTCTTGGTGAAATGTAATCATTCTGAGAATGAACATCGATCATTGTATCAAAACACGTATTCAGTAAAATACTGAACGGAACTTCAATACGTTCACTTATTTCAGAAATTGCACAACAAGTTGCTGTATCAAATCCGTACTCATCAATAGCATGGATAAAGCTCTCGAAGTAGCCAAAATCATTATTGCAAGTGTCGCCGATCTCATTTTTCAACGCAATACAGAGTCTGTTGTTATTCTCGTAATTATCTTTAATGAAATCCGACAACTGCAGTTTTTCGTTCTTCATCTCAAGCTTTTCTTTTCTGATTTTTCCCGGTGTTATTCCATAGCACTGTTTGACAGCTCTGGAGAGCGACGACTGTTCTGAATAACCGTATTCCTGTGCAATATCAGCTACCGATTTACTTGGATCATCAACAAGTTCCTTAGAAATGAAATACATCCTTCTTTTCAGAAAATAATTGTGCAAACCAATTTTTCCTGCTGACAAAATCGAAAGAAATTTTCCGAAATCCAAATCAGTATATCCGGATATTTCGTATATTCCACGTGAAATTTCTTCATAGCTGAGCTTTACACTATCATCGATATAGTCCATGATAGCATCAAATACGTTTTTGCTTTCCATATTTTTTGACCTCCGTTTTTTATTTGTCTTTATTATATCATACAAACGAAGAACAGTATTGACAATCAGAGTGCAATAAATGTCAAAAATAAACTTTGTATTACCATTCAGGTATATTTTTATATAATTCTAGCAAAGTAGGTGTACAATAAAACGGACTGATGCATAAATTTTAGCTAAATCTTGATTTTAACTCTTACAATGTGAAAGAAAATCATCTCCGCTACGAAAAGTTGTTGTTTGCTTCTCTTCTATTGAAACTATCGAAAAAGCGTTTTGCTGAAATGTTGCAAAATTTCTGATTTATGGCACGATTTTTTGTTAAAAAGCTACGTTTTTCTTGCATTTTATACTATTTTGTGGTATGCTATAAAACGAATAGGTAAATACTCAGATATTGCGTATTGCTCAGCAATACTGATTTATATTTATTAACAATAATCAAAACGGAGGTAAGCACAATGGCGGAAAAGAATAACGCCAATATCGGCTTTGAGAAACAAATATGGGACGCAGCGTGCGTACTTTGGGGACATATCCCTGCGGCAGATTACAGAAAGGTAATCATCGGGCTTATCTTTTTGCGTTACATATCAGGTGCTTTTGAAAAGCGTTATCAACAACTTGTTAATGACGGCGACGGATTTGAAAATGACAGAGACGCTTATACCGAAGAAAATATATTCTTTGTACCTGAAGCTGCGCGTTGGAACAAAATTTCTTCCGCCGCACATACAGCCGAAATCGGTATAGTCATCGACGATGCAATGAGAGCTATAGAAAAAGAAAACACTACTCTTAAAAATGTACTGCCTAAAAACTATGCAAGCCCTGATCTGGACAAGCGTGTTTTAGGTGAAGTGGTTGACCTGTTCACTAATATGGATATGGGCGACACAGAGGAAAGCAAAGACCTGCTCGGCAGAACTTATGAGTATTGTATTCAGCAATTCGCCGCTTACGAAGGTGTTAAGGGCGGCGAGTTCTACACACCGGCAAGTATTGTTAAAACAATCGTTGCTATCTTAAAGCCGTTCAAGAACTGCCGTGTATATGATCCTTGCTGCGGTTCGGGCGGTATGTTCGTACAGAGTGCAAAGTTCATTCAGGCACACAGCGGCAAACGTGGAGAAATCGCTGTTTATGGTCAGGAGTCCAATGCTGATACTTGGAAAATGGCAAAAATGAATATGGCTCTTCGTGGTATTGACGCGGACTTCGGTCCGTATCAGGCAGATACATTTTTCAATGACCTACACAAGACCTTGAAAGCCGACTTTATTATGGCAAATCCGCCTTTCAATCTTTCCAACTGGGGACAGGAAAAGCTCAAAGACGATGTTCGTTGGAAATACGGCACACCGCCAGCCGGCAATGCCAACTATGCGTGGATTCAGCATATGATACACCACCTTGCGCCAAATGGAAAAATCGGTCTTGTACTTGCAAACGGTGCGTTGTCCTCTCAGTCCAGCGGCGAGGGAGAAATCAGAAAGAACATTATTCAGGCTGACCTTGTGGAAGGAATTGTTGCTTTGCCAACGCAGCTCTTTTACAGCGTTACTATTCCTGTTACTCTTTGGTTTATCACCAAGAACAAAAAGCAAAAAGGCAAAACTTTGTTTATCGACGCCCGCAAAATGGGCTATATGGTTGACCGTAAGCACAGAGATTTTACCGATGATGATATTCAGAAGTTGGCAGATACATTTACCGCTTTCCAAGAAGGTACGCTTGAAGATGTCAAAGGCTTCTGTGCGGTTGCCGACCTTCAGGAAATCGAAAAGCAGGACTTCATTCTGACACCGGGCAGATATGTGGGTATTGAAGAAGTCGAGGACGACGGCGAACCCTTTGAAGAAAAGATGACTCGCCTTACTTCTGAGCTTTCGGAGATGTTTGCAAAGTCCCACGAACTGGAGGACGAAATCCGCAAGAAACTGGGGGCGATTGGGTATGAAGTGTAATTGGACTACGAAAAAGCTATCAGAAATCGCATATATCAACCCAAGAGAGAGTCTCGGTAAGGGCGTCGTGGCAAAAAAAGTGCCAATGGATAAGTTACAGCCTTTTTGTAGGGACATTCCAGAATTTGTGCTTGAAGAATATAAGGGTGGCACAAAATTCAGAAACGGCGACACGATTATGGCAAGAATTACTCCTTGTCTTGAAAACGGAAAAATTGCAAAAGTTTCAGTTTTGAAAGATGGCGAAGTAGGTTTTGGTTCAACCGAGTATATTGTCTTTCGTGCAATTGACGGCGTAAGTGATGCTGATTTCTTGTACTATTTGATTTGCAGCCCTTTGGTTCGCAATCCGGCAATTAAATCTATGGTTGGTTCATCAGGTCGCCAACGAGTCCAAACTGATGTTGTTGCCAATTTAGATATAGAATTACCGCCTATTGAAGAACAAAGGAAAATTGGTGGATTGTTAAAGACTATTGACGACAAGATAGAGCTTAATAATGCCATAAACAATAATTTAGCGGCTTAGAGTTCGATGTCGGAGACATCAAGTTCGCCGGACATCAATTTTGGTAAAAGTGCGTCTCTTAATGAAACAAGCTGTTCACTTTGCTTACCATTAGCAAAAATTTGGCTGAATATTGATTTGCAGTAGTCATCAAATACCTGCACCTTATCAAACGGAGGTACAATAATTGATTCAGTTTCAATAAACCCTGTGAAATCAAGATTTTTAATACCAGTAGTACCATTCTCGTATGAAAAGAAAACGCCTTTTTCGTAGAGATACTGCCAATAGTAATAAACAAAAAGGCTATATCCATTTTTAGGCTTTATTGCTTTACAGAAGTTTGTGCAAACCATACTGCTGTCGTATCGGTCAAGCAATGACTGTGTAATTGCGGTGCACCTTCCGGTGGATTGAGTAGGACTTCCACCAGAAATTTCGACCACAATATCTCCTGCTTCAAGTTTCTTATTAGCAAGGTTCTTGGGAAGGATATATCTTGTTGGCATTTTTCCTTTATTTCCTGCTTTTACTTCAGGTATATCTGCCCCTCTGATGCAATAGACCTTTTCAGTATTGTTACCAGTCGGTGTTTCTTTGCCCCAGTCTCCGTTTAGCGTTGACTGTATTAGTTCTCTGAATGTACCGGCTGACCAATCGACATTCTCGGGATTGTCAATAAACCATTTCTTGAACAGAGCTTGTGCTTGCTGCTCTAAATTATTGTTTAGGATGTGATAATAAGTATTATGCTTAAAACCGAAACGTTTAATAACAAATCCGCCCTAATAGCACGGCTTACAGAGTTAGCCGAGAGCGGCAACTGGGTTTTTCGTGGATATTCAAAGCAAGACCAGTTGCGCCCAAATATTATACGGCGAAATTTAGTTGATCAAGAGAGGGAACTACTTTTTGAATTCGAACGCAGTGCAAATCAGTATCTTAATACAAGTAACCCTGTCGATTTTATGTCATATGCACAACACTATGGTCTGGCAACGCGGCTACTTGATTTTACATATAACCCCTTTATTGCACTATTTTTTGCGCTATTCACTCCTAAAAGCAATAAATATATGGTCGAAGAAGACTCTTTATATTACTATATTCGCTATTGCAACATAGAAGATAGTATTCTGATCCGCCATGTTCCTATTTTTAATCGTGGTGACTTTTTTGAAATCAATTCGATGGCTAAACACAGCATAGAACTAATTGAAACCGTCGATATGATGTTTAATGAACAACACGATTTTGGAACCTCAAAATATTTAAGCAAAGATATAGCAATTGGCCAATTTTTCGGCATTATAGCTTCTAAAACTCTGATGACTGACCCTGATGAATACGTTCGTGTAAATGCCTCAAAAATCAATAGGAATTCACTGTTTTTCATCGACCCCAATCAATCAAATCAGCGAATAGTTATGCAACAAGGTTTATTTCTTTTTCCGTATACACTCGACAAAGAAAAGCACATAGATTTGCTTGATAATAATACTGGGATTATTAAGATCGCCAAGGATATAAGAGATGAACTACAAACCTATTTAGACACCATCGGAATCAATTCATATCGCCTAATGCCGGACCTGTCAAGCGTTTGCGAAGCTGTGGAAAGAAAAGTTAGAGATAACCGAACAAAGTGCCGTTCACTTTTCAAAAAGAAATCATAGAGAACTCACCTAAGTTTGTAGAAAAGGAGAAATAAAAATGCCGGGATTATATACCGAATCCAATTACGAAAATTCGATAATCGAATTATTTAAAAACAATCTGGGGTACGATTACGCATACGGTCCCGATATAGAAAGGGACTTTTACTGCCCGTTATATGAGGAGGTTCTGCTCGACTCTCTGTATCGTTTGAACAGAGGTCTGCCTGATGACGCAATTCAGGACGCTTTATTCAAACTCAAAAACTTTGAAAACGGAGAGCTTGTGCAGAAAAACGCTGTCTTTATGGACTATCTGCAAAACGGCATTCCGGTCAGATTTTTTGTCGACAGTGAGGAGCGTTCCTCTATCGTCTACCTTGTTGACTACAAAAATCCCGACAATAACTCCTTTATCGTTGCTAACCAATGGACTTTTATTGAGAACAGCAACAAACGCCCTGATGTAATTCTCTTTTTGAACGGCTTGCCGGTTGTATTGGTCGAGCTGAAATCTCCGTCCCGTGAAGAAACGGACGCTTCCGAAGCATATAGACAACTCCGTAACTATATGCATGAAATTCCGTCTATGTTCATATATAATGCCATTTGTGTAATGAGTGACCAGCTTACAACCAAAGCCGGTACTATCACTTCCGGCGAAGATCGATTTATGGAATGGAAAACAAAAGACGGTAAATACGAAAATACACAGTATGCACAGTTTGACACATTCTTTGAGGGTATGTTCCAAAAAGAAAGATTACTTGATATCATCAAGAACTTTATCTGTTTCTCAAACGAAGGTATAAAATCTTTCAAAATTCTTGCCGGATACCATCAGTATTTTGCCGTAAGAAAAGCAATTGAATCAACTAAAAACGCTACCGTTACCGATGGTAAAGGCGGTGTGTTCTGGCATACACAAGGAAGCGGTAAATCACTTTCAATGGTTTTCTACGCTCATTTACTGCAAGAAGCGTTAGACTCCCCTACTATCGTTGTAATTACCGACAGAAACGATCTTGACGACCAGCTTTACGGTCAGTTTGCAAAGTGCAAGGAATTTTTGAGACAAGAACCATTGCACGCAGAGAGCCGTGAAAATCTGAAAAAACTGCTTACCGACAGACAAGCAAACGGTATCATTTTTACCACAATGCAGAAGTTTGAAGAGTCGCACGAACCACTTTCAGAACGTCGCAATATTGTAGTTATGGCAGATGAAGCGCACCGTGGACAATACGGACTGACCGAAACCGTGGACGCTAAAACCGGTAAGGTTAAAATCGGTACAGCTCGTGTTATCCGCAACACTTTGCCTAACGCTACTTATATCGGATTTACCGGTACACCTATCTCTTCAAAAGACCGCTGCACCCGTGAAGTATTCGGAAATTACATAGATATTTACGATATGACGCAGGCAGTTGAAGACGGAGCAACACGACCGGTTTTCTATGAAAGCCGTGTAATAAAGCTTAACCTTGACAAAGAAACGTTAGCGTTAATTGACAAAGAATATGATATAATGTCGCTTAACGCCGATGAACAGGTCATCGAAAAAAGCAAGCATGAACTTGGTCAGATGGAAGCAGTGCTGGGCAACGACGTTACAATAAATTCATTGGTATCCGATATACTCGATCATTACGAAAATAACCGTGAAAACCTGTTAACCGGTAAAGCGATGATAGTAGCTTATTCACGTTCCATAGCAATGAAAATTTATAAACGTATATTGGAACTGCGTCCTGAGTGGCAGGAAAAAGTTGCAGTAGTAATGACTGAAAGCAATAAAGATCCTGAAGAGTGGCGCAAAATCATCGGTAATAAGCATCACAAAGAAGAACTGGCTAAAAAATTTAAAGATAACGAAAGCCCGTTAAAAATAGCAATAGTAGTTGACATGTGGCTCACAGGTTTTGATGTTCCTTCACTTGCAACAATGTATGTATACAAGCCTATGTCGGGACATAACTTAATGCAGGCAATAGCCCGTGTAAACCGCGTATTCAGAGATAAAGAAGGCGGTCTTGTAGTTGACTACGTCGGCATAGCATCTGCTTTGAAAAGAGCGATGAACGATTATACAGCGAGGGATAAGAAAAACTACGGTGATACAGATATAGCCAAAGTCGCATATCCGGAATTTCAGAAAAAACTTTCTGTTTGTCGTGACAAATTTCATGGATATGACTATTCATACTTCAGGACAGGAACTGATCTCGAAAGGTCAAAAACAATCAGCGGTGCTGTCAATTTTATTCTTGCAAGAGAAAAAGTTGACGACAAAGATTCATTTGTCAAAGAAGCGCTCTTACTTCATCAGGCTCTATCGCTATGTTCGTCAATGGTCGATGAAGAAAGCCGTATAGAAGCAGCTTTTTTCGAAGCTGTACGTGTTCTTGTACTTAGGTTTACCAATACCGGCAACGGACAAAAAATCTCTCTGCCTGAAATGAATGCAAGAATCAACGAACTTTTGAAACAGAGCATCAAAAGTGATGGTGTAGTCAATCTGTTTTCCGATGTTAACGAGGAATTTTCATTATTTGATCCTAAATTCCTACAAGAAGTTGCAAATATGAAAGAAAAAAATCTTGCTGTTGAACTGTTAAAAAAGCTGATAGCAGAACAAGTTTCAGTTTATAGAAGAACTAATGTTGTTAAATCAGAAAAATTCAGCGAAATTTTGCAAAAATCACTTAACGCATATCTGAACGGTATGTTGACAAATGAAGAAATCATTGAAGAGATGCTGAAATTAGCCAAGCAGATTGCCGAGGCAAACAAGGAGGGCGACGAACTCGGTTTAACTGCAGAAGAACTCGCTTTCTATGATGCTCTAACTAAACCTCAGGCAATAAAGGATTTTTATGAAAATGATGAATTGATAGCTATAACAAAAGAGCTCGCCGATACTCTCCGCAAAAACAGAACGATTGATTTTCAAAAGCGAGAGTCTGCAAGAGCAAGAATGCGTATGCTCATTAAAAAACTTCTGAAAAGGCACAAATATCCGCCGGAGGGTATGGAAGATGCTGTCCAGACTGTCATGGTTCAGTGTGAACTGTGGGCGGATAATGTTATGGAAGTGTAAATAACGGATGTTTATTGCTTATCAATTCAATTATCGAAAAACGCTATTTTTCCAATAACAATTCACATCTGTTGTTTACTGTTGACAACTGTAACAGTGAAAAAGGAATGTCTTATACCCAGTATTATAACCGATTCAAAAATCTGACCTGTGCACTTGGAATGGATCATTCTCCTCACGAAACACGTCATACCTTTGCTACCCTTGCTAAGGAAGCAAAAGTTGACGAATATTGTCTGAAGCTGATCCTCGGTCACAACATTGCAGACTTAACGGAACGCGTATATGCACATCGAAAGAAAGAACAGCTTTTAGAAGAGATCAAAAAGATCGAATAAACAACCAATAGTCATAAGCCATCATTCGTTTGTGATTATTGAACTTTACAAAATAAAAATCAAGGCGGTCACCTAACAGCGACCGCCTTAAATTTGTGTCATATTTGTGCCATACTTGTGTCATACACTGTATGATTTTTCGGTATTTTTCAGACTTATTCAGCACTTAACAGCGCATTACTAAGCCAAATCAATTACTTCAGCGCTTCCTCAACAGCAACTGCGCAAGCAACTGTAGCACCAACCATGGGGTTGTTACCCATACCGATAAGACCCATCATCTCAACGTGTGCAGGAACTGAAGAAGAACCTGCGAACTGAGCGTCAGAGTGCATACGACCCATTGTATCTGTCATACCGTATGAAGCAGGGCCTGCAGCCATGTTATCGGGGTGGAGTGTACGACCTGTACCGCCGCCTGATGCAACTGAGAAGTACTTCTTACCCTTTTCAACACATTCCTTCTTGTATGTGCCTGCAACGGGGTGCTGGAAACGTGTGGGGTTAGTCGAGTTACCTGTGATAGAAACGTCAACGCCTTCCTTCCACATGATTGCAACGCCTTCTGTTACGTCGTTTGCGCCGTAGCAGTTAACCTTAGCACGAAGACCGTCAGAGTAAGACTTGCGGAATACTTCCTTAACCTCACCTGTGTAGTAATCCATCTCTGTTTCAACGTATGTGAAGCCGTTGATACGAGCGATGATCTGAGCGGCATCCTTACCTAAACCGTTAAGGATAACACGCAGGGGTTCCTTACGAACCTTGTTTGCCTTTTCAGCGATACCGATAGCGCCTTCAGCAGCCGCGAATGATTCGTGACCTGCGAGGAAGCAGAAGCACTTTGTATCTTCTTCAAGAAGCATCTTGCCTAAGTTACCGTGACCAAGACCAACCTTACGCTGATCGGCAACTGAACCGGGGATGCAGAATGACTGTAAGCCTTCGCCTATTGCAGCGGCAGCGTCAGCGGCTCTCTTGCAGCCCTTCTTGATAGCGATAGCACAGCCTACTGTGTAAGCCCACTTAGCATTTTCAAAGCAGATAGGCTGAATGCCTTCAACGAGCTTGTAGATGTCAAGACCCTTAGCCTTGCAGATTTCTGCACACTCTTCAACAGAGCCTATACCATAGTTCTTTAAAACAGCGAGAATCTGGGGTTCACGTCTGTCATATGATTCAAATAAAGCCATTGTTATTTCCTCCTTACTGCTTTCTGGGGTCGATGATCTTTACAGCATCGTTAACACGGCCATACTGACCCTGTGCCTTTTCAAATGCTGTGTTAGCATCGTCACCGTTCTTGATGAATTCCATCATCTTGCCGAAGTTAACAAACTTGTAGCCGATGATCTCATCATCTTCATTGAGTGCAAGACCTGTAACATAACCGTCTGTCATTTCGAGGTAACGAGGACCCTTCTTGAGAGTACCGTACATTGTACCTACCTGTGAACGAAGACCCTTACCGAGATCCTCAAGACCTGCACCGATTGCAAGACCGTCCTCTGAGAAAGCACTCTGGCTTCTGCCGTAAACGATCTGGAGGAAGAGTTCTCTCATTGCTGTGTTTATAGCGTCACAAACGAGGTCAGTATTAAGTGCCTCGAGAATTGTTCTGCCGGGAAGAATTTCAGCCGCCATAGCTGCAGAATGTGTCATACCTGAGCAACCGATAGTTTCAACGAGTGCCTCCTGAATTACACCATCCTTAACATTTAAAGACAGCTTACATGTACCCTGCTGGGGTGCACACCAGCCGATACCGTGTGTAAAACCGGAAATATCCTTTATTTCCTTGGCCTTAACCCACTTTGCTTCTTCCGGAATGGGAGCTGCGCCGTGCGCTACGCCCTGCTTCACGGGACACATAGTTTCAACTTCATGTGAATACGTCATAACAGTTGTAGACTCCTTTCAAATTTTCGTGACCGTAGCCTGAGCTTGTCCCGGTCACCGGTAGTTTTTTGCCGGGAAATGCCCGGAACATACAAATATATTATATACTATTCTCTCGCCATTTTCAAGGGATTTTCTTAATTTTTTCAGTTAGCAATTGCTAACTTTTCTCACAACCATGCGCTTTCGGACGATATGTAATAATATAGAAAAGCAGTCCGCTGTACACTACAACGGACTGCCATTCAATAAATTGAATTTTAAATTTCTGCTTTCATTTTATCGTTTTGTTGTTGCAACTAGGCATAGTGCAATACTTAATATGTTGGATCTTCTTCTGTCATATATTCTAAGGGGAGAGGATCTTTGCCCTCAAACACATAGTCGCGGTAAACATAGTAATAGTCGGATGTGACATAGTAATTGTTGTTGGTTTCACCGATGATATACAGCGAATCAGCAAATAAATAACTTAACATAATATCGGAATATAAGCGAACTGGATATTGTCGTTTACTTAACATTTCAGTTTTTACAAATACCTTTTTAGGCTTGTCATAATATTTTTCTGTCCAGACTTCACCCATATGTTCCGCTACCCATTCGTCAATCTTCTCCCCATTAGGCTTAAACTTAACCTCATCAACGCAATCCTTACCCTCGGTTTTAAAGCTCTTATAGCTCCAGTTTCCGTAAACCGTTGTTTTTCCTATGTTGGCATATTTCCTTATGCGGAACTTATATGTAGTTGACGGCGAAAGGTTTTTAATCCTAACGCGGTCCTTGCTCTTGCCAAGCTTTGCAACCTGCACCCACTTGCCGCCTTTGTACTGCTGAACAATATATCCGGCTGCATCATCACTCATATCCCAACCGAGATTAAGCATTTTGCCTGTCTTGGAGTTGAACCTGAAACGGCTGACATTAGTCGGGATAGTGTTCGCGCTGAGCGTTGCCGAGTATGCACTGTACTGTGTAGCCTTGCCTATCGTCTTGTAGGCTCTGATTCTGTACTTGTATGTCGAGCTTGCTTTAAGGCTCTTGACAGTATAAGTAGTCGTGCTGTTCTTTGTAATCTTTGTGAGCGCAACCCACTTCTTGCCGTTCCACTTCTGTAACTCATAGCCTTTAGCAGAAGTGTTCTTGTTCCACTGGAGCGTTATGCTGTTATAAGACTTTGACTTAGCCTTGAATCCGCCAACTCCGTAAGGATTGGTGTTTACCTTTACCTCACTGCTCCACGAGCCGTACTGCTTAGTATTTCCGTAAGTCTTGTACGCTCTTATTCTGAATCTGTAGCCGGCTGTACCTGCCTTTAAGCCCTTTACAGTGTAGCTTGTGTTGGTAGCCTTAGTACCTGTATAAATAGTTACCCACTTACCGTTCTTGTACTGCTGTAACTGGTATCCGCTTGCTGTCGTACCCTTGTTCCACTTTAATGTAACAGAGGTACTTGACTTTGAAGAACACTTGAAACCGCCTACGCCATAAGGATTGGTGTTAACCTTGACCTCACTGCTCCACGAGCCGTACTGCTTAGTGTTTCCGTAAGTCTTGTACGCTCTTATTCTGAATCTGTAGCCTGCCGTTCCTGCCTTGAGCTTTTTAACAGTATAGCTTGTGTTGGTAGCCTTTGTTCCGGTGTAGATAGTTACCCACTTACCGTTCTTGTACTGCTGTAACTGGTATCCGCTTGCCGTTGTACCCTTGTTCCACTTTAATGTCACAGATGTACTTGTCTTTGACGAGCATTTGAAACCGCCTACGCCGTAAGGATTGGTATTTACCTTTACCTCACTGCTCCACGAGCCATACTGCTTAGTATTTCCGTAGGTCTTGTACGCTCTTATTCTGAATCTGTAGCCTGCCGTACCTGCCTTGAGCTTTTTAACAGTATAGCTTATGTTGGTAGCCTTAGTACCCGTATAAATAGTTACCCACTTTCCGTCCTTGTACTGCTGTAACTGGTAACCGCTTGCCGTTGTACCCTTGTTCCACTTTAATGTAACGGAGGTACTCGACTTTGACGAGCACTTGAATCCGCCTACGCCGTAGGGGTTGGTATTTACCTTTACGGTAGCTGAATAACCGCTGTAAGCTTTATTCTTGCCCTCAGTCCTGTATGCTCTTATCCTGAACTGATAACCTGCTGTTCCGGCTTTTAATCCCTTGATGGTATATGAGGTCGTTGCATTGCTCGTTATCTTTGCAACATTGACCCATTTTCCGCCCTTGTACTGCTCTATCTCATAACCGCTTGCATTTGCATTCTTGTTCCACTGCAAGGTTACATTCGTACTGGTTAATGACTTAACCTTGAAGCCGGTAACCTTTGCAAGCGTGAGCTTTGATGTTTCGTTGTCCTTGTAGCTTGCTCCGCAAACTGAGCACTTATGGAGCGTGTAGCCCTGTGCCGCATATGTGGGCTTTACTACAGTGTCAACGTACTTATGACCAAGCGGTGCCGTTACACATTCTTCCGATGTTCCGCAACCGTTAAGGCATTGTCTTACTTTGTAACCTGATTCAGTACAATTTGCCTCTTTCTTTATTATCCATTCGCCGAATTTATGGTCATTTGTCTTCGGTATTGCGGTCAGATCCGCTCTCTCATCACAACGTGTGCAGTGGTGCGACTTTAAACCGCCGTTTTTACAGGTAGCAGGTACATCAATTGTCCATTCGGTTGAATAATCGTGACCGAGCGCATCAATCACTTCTTTTTCACTTGTTCCGCAACCGCCAATGCAATATCTTATACGTTCTCCTTCTTCTGTGCAGGTTGCTGCCCTGAGTGTCTGCCAGTCACCGTATGCATGTTCACCTGTTGACGGAATGCTAATGATATCTGTTCTTGCGTCACAGCGTGTGCAATGACGTGATTTTTCGCCCGAGTTCTTGCAGTCTGCAGGCTTATCAACAGTCCATTCTGCCGAGTAATTGTGACCGAGCTTTTCAATAACGCCGTTTTCGACAGCTCCGCACTTTTTGCATACTCTGTGCTTTGCACCGTCTTTCGTGCAAGTTGCGGCTGTATCTGTTATCCAGTCGCTGTATGTATGTTTACCTGTTGCCGGAATACTCTTTATATCCGTTCTTGCGTTGCAACGCGTGCAGTGACGTGATTCTTCGCCCGGGTTCTTGCAGTCTGCAGGCTTATCAACAGTCCATTCTGCCGAGTAATTGTGACCGAGCTTTTCAATAACGCCGTTTTCGACAGCTCCGCACTTTTTGCATACTCTGTGCTTTGCACCGTCTTTCGTGCAAGTTGCGGCTGTATCTGTTATCCAGTCGCCGTATGTATGCTCGGCGCATTCTGCATTAACAGCATAAGCCTTAATCATAAGGTTATTTTTTTTGTTATTTGCACAATCATCCCAGGAGCTGTTGGGATCATATGTATAATAGCTTTCGCCCTTGTTGGCATTGAGCGTGTATGTAAGCCCGTTCATATCGTAGCCGTATTCCGAATAAATCACGGCTGATCCGCTTTTGTTGGTTATTTTTGCAACAATAGCAAAAATGTCACCCTTCTGTACTTTTACAGATGAATCAAACTGTAAAGAATAATATCCGTCGTATCCGACATTTTTCTTAGTCGCTGTTGCGGCTTTTGTGCCTGATGTCGGATTTGTCTTATCTTTAAGGTCGGTATATACGCTGAGCTCTATATCCATACCCTTTGATGTATATACGGCAGCACCCGTTATATTGGAAGCATCTTCGGCGGTAAATACATTTGCACCGTACATTGTTGACAACCCGTAACCAAACCAGCTTGAAGAATTGCCGCCGTCATAGCTGTAAAGCGTATTGTAATAATCATCTGCGCCGTCTACTGTATAATCGTATGCCACACCGCTTGACATTATCGACTTATCGTAGTATGACAGCCAGAAGTAGCCGTTATCTCTGCTGTCATCTCCCCAGCTGTTTTTAATCAGCCATGCGCCGTTACCCGCGGGAGCGGTCTTGAATGCAGACGCAGGTATACTGTCGTCCCAGCCTACTACCGTGACCGCATGATTAGATGTATATTCCTCAGGGCAATAGTAGTAATAACTGCTGCCGTCATCACCGAATTTTCCGTCTGTACGACCGTAATTAGTAGTATCGCAATAGCTGAGCGAAGCCGCACCGTATGTCAGAATAAGCTCTTTTAGCTGATCGTTGCTGTTATTCTGATTTATATTTGCAACATACAGACCTGTGAGCTTTGCTGCGCCTGAATTTCTCAGTTCATAATACTCAGACTCTGTAAACGATTTGTTTACTATACCCGGAGTACCATATGACGAATACGGATACTGCGAGTTTTCATAATACGGACCGATACCGTTCATAAGAGCCAGTCCGGCATTCCATACATTGCCGCCGGCAGTTAAATATTCCGTATTTGATGAAGCGGTATATTTGGCATAATCGCCCGATGAATTAAGCTTACCGTAAACAGACGGATGACTTATCATATATGAAAACAGATTTTCGGATAAATCAAGCGTATCGGCTTTATACTTATCGGGGAACTCTTTTATAAGAGAAGCCTCACTGATCGCCGTAGAAGAAAACGCCCAGCATATTCCCCATTGTCCCTGATTCTTTACAGGAGTTATATAACCCTGTTCAACAGAACTGTATTTTGCGGGTGCCGCATATACAGACAGCGACATTGCGCTTGCGGTTATAGCAAGGGCGGTCGTAAACGCCATTGCCCGCATCAATTTATTGTTCATATGTTACCTCCCGAATTGTTGTGCAATTCTCAAGTTCAAATGTGCCATGATAAATGAATGTATTCTTCACGCCATTTTACAGTCTTATTATACCATAGAACAATGTGACAGTCAATTGATAAAACGATGAATTTTAAAAGGCGTTTTTGCACAATTTATATAAAATTTAATTTTTTTGCCGAAAAGGGCTTGTATATTTTAGCTAAATATGATACAATTAACTCAAGTCAAAAGGGTATGACCCCTCAGACCCTTGCAAACGGTTTCGCTTGCAAATAAAGTTCAAGGCGTTTATCGCCCCGAAAGGAATGACAGTTATATGACAGTAAACATTACAGCGAAGAAGATTCAGGTAACACAGGCGTTCTCAGATTACGCAACAAAGAAGATTGAAGCTAAGCTTGATCGTTTCTTCTCAGGTGACGCTGACTGCAAGGTAACACTTTCCGAGCAGAAAAATATGATAACGTGCGAAATTACAGTCCGCACAGCAGGACTTATATTCCGTTCAGAGCAGAAAGCGGCAGACAAGAACGACGCATTTGATGCCTGCATAGACCGTATTATAAGACAGATCCGCAAGAACAAGACAAGAGTTGAAAAACAGCTTCACAGCTCATTCAAGGGCGGATTTGACGATGTTGTTGAAGAACAGGCTGATTT
>ERZ779890.1542-NODE-1542-length-23623-cov-4.139426_pt1 | contig 23623 bp, 27 predicted proteins | sample MGYA00511553_ERZ779890 | MGnify/ENA primary metagenome ERZ779890 (study PRJEB29588, sample SAMEA2152064) | human gut metagenome | biome: human gut; feature: human-associated habitat; material: faeces | place: Denmark | collected 2008/2010 ... | reverse complement strand
GCGCAGGGGCAGATAGCCCATCTGTCATCGGGAAGCAAGCAAAATTTGCAAAAGGAAGGAGACCGGCCGGGTGAAGAACGTATCCCGAAAGAGGATACGTCCCTCCCCGGAAGCCGGAAACCATGTAAGACTGCGCCCCCGGATGCGCACAAGGGACCTTCCTGCCCGGGGCCGCCCGCCGGATGCAGGAAGCGCCGGGGCACAGTCCCCTCTCCCCTGCCCTTCTCCGGAAACGGAAAGAGGGACCCCTTTCGGAGTCCCTCCATCTTTCAGATCAGTCCGGGATGCGGATTACCAGCTGGATTTACGCACACCGGGCAGTTCGCCGCGCAGGGCCATGTTGCGGAAGCAGATACGGCAGATGCCGAACTGGCGCATGAAGGCCCGGGGACGCCCGCAAATGGGGCAACGATTGTAGGCGCGGGAGCTGAACTTGGGCTTACGGGAAGCCTTCACTTCAAGAGCGGTACGGGACATAGCTCTACTCCTACTTGCGGAACGGCATGCCCAGCTGGTCCAGAAGGAACTTGCCTTCCTTGTCCGTGGTCGCCGAGGTGACAATGGTGATGTTCATGCCCTTGGGGTTTTCCACACGGTCAGCTTCCATTTCGGGGAAGATGGTGTGTTCCTTGATGCCCAGGGTAAAGTTGCCGCGACCATCAAAACCACGGTCCGGGATACCGCGGAAGTCACGCACGCGGGGCAGGGCAAAGTTCATCAGCTTGTCCAGGAAGTCCCACATACGATCCTTGCGCAGGGTGACGCGAGCCCCGATGGGCATGCCTTCACGCAGCTTGAAGGAAGCGATGGACTTCTTGGCGCGGGTAACCACGGCCTTCTGTCCGGCGATGGCGGTCAGTTCCGCCACGGCTTCTTCCATCAGCTTGTTGTTCTGGCTGGCGGCGCCGAGACCGATGTTCAGAGAGATCTTCTCGATGCCGGGCAGTTGCATGGAGGAGGAGTAGTTGAACTCCTTCTGCAGTACCGGAACCACTTTCTCTCTATAAATCTTTTCAAGGCGTGTCATCGTATCACCTTATTCCATAACTTCGTTGCACTTCTTGCAGAAGCGCACTTTTTTCTGCTTGCCTTCGGACTCAATGTACTTGTAGCCCACCTTGGTCGGCTTGGCGCAAGCGGAGCACACCACCATCACGTTGGACACGTGGATGGGCATTTCCTTTTCCACGATGCCACCGGGCTGCTGGGCATAGGGGTTGGGGCGCATGTGGCGCTTGGCCACGTTGACCTTTTCCACCAGCACGCGGTCCTTCTTGGGAAGAACCTTGAGCACCTTGCCGATCTTGCCCGCGTCCTTGCCGGTGATGACCATCACCTTGTCGTCCTTGCGGATGCGATACGTTTTCATAGTCATCTCCTACAGCACTTCGGGGGCAAGAGAAATGATCTTCATGAAGTTGGCGGCGCGCAGCTCACGAGCGACGGGTCCGAAGATACGGGTACCCACGGGTTCGCCCTGGTTGGAGAGCAGGACAGCGGCGTTGCCGTCGAACTTGATGTAGGAGCCGTCCATGCGACGCACTTCCTTGGCAGTGCGCACGATAACGGCCTTCATGACGTCGCCTTTCTTGACCTTGCTGTGGGGCATGGCTTCCTTGACGGACACGACGATGATGTCGCCCACGGAAGCGTAACGGCGGTGGGAACCACCGAGCACCTTGATGCAGGCCACCTTTTTGGCGCCGCTGTTGTCGGCCACCTGAAGAGTCGATTCTACCTGGATCATGGTTCTACCCTACACAGCCTTTTCGATGATGGAGACCAGATGCCAGCGCTTGTTGCGCGACATGGGGCGGAACTCCACGATTTTAACCTTATCGCCCATGCCGCATTCGTTCATGGGATCATGAGCCGTGAACTTTTTGCGGCGCCTCACATACTTCTTGAGCAGAGGATGCTTCACCAGCGTTTCAACGCGCACGACGATGGTCTTGTCGTTCTTGTCGCTGACAACGATACCGGTGAGGGTTCTGCCCTTGCGATTTTCCAGAGCTTGCATGGTTCAGCCCCTCTATTCCTTTTCAGTCAAAACGGTGGAAATGCGAGCCACCTGACGGCGCATGGCCTTGAGCTCGGAAGTCTTTTCAAGCTGCGCGGTGGCATGCTTGAAACGGGCCGTCATGAGTTCTTCGCGCTGTTCGGCCAGCTTGGCACGCAGCTCTTCGACGCTCATGTCGCGCAGCTCGGCGGCAGTGGCCATGGCGGCTTTTTCGTTCTTCTTGGCAGCCATACTACAGGCCCTCCCTCACCACGATGATGGTCTTCACGGGCAGCTTGTGGGCGGCGCGGGTCAGAGCCTCGCGAGCCAGGTCAAGGCTGACGCCCTTGATTTCGTACAGCACGCGGCCGGGCTTGACCGGAGCGCACCAGCCCACCGGAGCACCCTTACCGGAACCCTGACGGGTTTCAAGAGGCTTGGCGGTCACGGGGCGGTCGGGGAACACGCGGATCCAGACCTTACCGCCACGCTTGATGTGACGCATCATGGCGATACGGGCGGCTTCAATCTGCTGGCTGGACAACTGACCGTGCTGCACGGCCTTCAGGCCAATATCGCCAAAGGCGATGGAGGCGCCGCGGCTAGCCAGGCCACGCAGGCGGCCCTTCTGCCATTTACGGAATTTAACTTTCTTAGGCGCGAGCATTACTGATCAACCTCTTTGTCAAGGATTTCACCCTTGTAGATCCACACCTTGACACCGATGATGCCGTAGGTGGTGTGCGCTTCGGCAAAACCGTAGTCGATGTCGGCGCGCAGGGTCTGCAACGGCACGCGACCGTCACGGTACCATTCGGTACGCGCGATTTCAGCCCGCCAGACGACCGGAGCAGGTCACCTTGATGCCTTCGCCACCGAACTTGCGGGCCATGGACACCGTGCGCTTCATGGCGCGACGGAAGGCCACGCGGCGTTCCAGCTGCTGGGCGATGTTTTCGGCCACGAGCTGGGCTTCCACTTCGGGACGACGGATTTCATTTACTTCCAGCGAGAACTCACGGCCAAACTTCTGGCGGAGGTCGCCGCGCAGCTTTTCGATTTCCACGCCCTTGCGGCCGATGACGATACCGGGACGGGCAGTGGACAGGATCAGACGGATCTTGCCACCGGCGCGTTCGATTTCGATCTTGGCCAGCCCCGCATGATACAGGAGCTTCTTCACATAGGCGCGAATCTTGCTGTCTTCAAACACAAAGGCAGGGTAGTCCTTCTTGCTGAACCAGCGGGACTGCCAGTTCTTGTTGTACCCCAGCCGGAAGCCAAACGGATGAACTTTCTGACCCATAGCCTATTCCTGCCCTTCTGCGAGTATAACGGTAACGTGGCTGGTACGCTTGTGAATCTTGGTGGCACGGCCCTGGGCGCGGGGCATGAAGCGCTTCCAGGTGGGGCCTTCGTTCACGATGACTTCCTTGATGACCATGGCGTCCACGTTCACGCCACCCAGCTGGGAGGCATTGGCCACGGCGCTCTTGAGCACATTCAGCAGCACGCCGGCGGGCTTGTTGGGGGTGAAGCGCAGAATGTTCATGGCTTCTTCCACACCCTTGCCCTGCACGTTCTTGGCCACAAGGCGGGTCTTGCGGGGCGACACGCGCTGGAATTTCGCGATAGCTTTGGATTCCATATCTCTACCCTACTTCTTGCCGGCCTTGGCCTTCTTGTCAGCGGCGTGGCCGTGGAAGGTACGGGTGGGCGAGAATTCGCCCAGCTTGTGACCCACCATGTTTTCGGTCACGAACACCGGCACAAACTTTTTGCCATTGTGCACCGCAAAGGTCAGACCCACCATTTCGGGCAGGATGGTCGAGCGGCGCGACCAGGTCTTCACCACGCGATGGTCATTGGAGGCCACCGCAGCGTCAACCTTCTTCATCAGGTGGCCGTCGATGAACGGCCCTTTCTTCAAAGATCTGGGCATCTGCTACTCCTACTTCTGGCCGCGGCGCTTAATGATAAGGCGCGAAGAAGCCTTGTTCTTGTCGCGGGTCTTGAAGCCCTTGGCAGGCATACCCCAGGGCGACACGGGATGACGACCACCGGAGCTGCGGCCTTCGCCACCGCCCAGGGGATGGTCGATGGGGTTCATGGCCACACCGCGGACCTGAGGACGGCGACCCAGCCAGCGGTTGCGGCCGGCCTTGCCCAGGGAGATGTTTTCGTGCTGGATGTTGCCCACCTGGCCCACAGTGGCCACGCAGGAAGCCAGCACCTTGCGCACTTCGCCGGAGGGCAGACGCAGCAGGGCGTACTTGCCTTCCTTGGCCACGAGCTGGGCGTAGGTGCCAGCGGCGCGGCAGAGCTGGCCACCCTTGCCGGGGTACAGCTCGACGTTGTGGATCACGGTACCCACCGGGATGCGGGACATCTGCATGGCGTTGCCGGGCTTGATGTCGGCACCTTCACCGGCCAGCACCACGTCGCCCTGCTTCAGACCCACAGGAGCGATGATGTAGCGCTTTTCGCCGTCCACGTAGTGGAGCAGGGCGATACGGGCGGTACGGTTGGGGTCGTATTCGATGTGCGCAACCTTGGCGGCGATGCCGAACTTGTTACGCTTGAAGTCGATGATGCGGTACAGGCGCTTCACACCGCCGCCACGACGACGGCTGGTCACGCGGCCACGGTTGTTGCGGCCGGCCTTCTTGGTCAGGCCCACGGTGAGCGACTTCTCAGGGGTCGTCCGGGTGATTTCCGCAAAGTCGGAAACCGTCTGGAAACGACGCCCGGCGGAGGTCGGTTTCAGCTTACGGACAGCCATTTTACACTCCCTCGAAGAACTCGATTTTATCGCCCTGGCGCAAGGTCACATAGGCCTTCTTCCAGCCGGGCTTACGGCCCACCACGCGACCCTGGCGTTCCCGATTGGAGGGAGCCTTGCGAACCACGTTGACCGCTTCAACTTTCACATCAAAAGCCTTTTCCACGGCCTGCTTGATTTCAAGCTTGTTGGCGCCGGGATGAACATAGAAAGCCACCTGACGGGACTCATCCTTCAGCAGGGTGGTCTTTTCCGTCAGCAGGGGCTTGATAAGAACCTGGGTGAATTCCATGAGTTGCCCCTCTTATTTTTCAAAGCGGGCCTGCACGGGCGCCACGGCGCCTTCCAGCAGGACCAGCTGCTTGTGGCGGAGGATCTCCAGCACGCTCAGACGATCAGGCGTGGTCAGCGTGATGCCGGGGATGTTGCGGGCGGAGCGGGTCAGGGCTTCGCTTTCCTCGGCGGTCACGATGAGAGCCTTGTTCAGGCCCAGAGTACCGGCCACTTTGGCAAAATGCTTGGTCTTGGCTTCGGGCAGTTCGATGCCCTTGACCACCAGCAGGTTTTCGGCGGCCAGACGGCTCGACAGAGCCATCTTCATGGCCAGGGCGCGCACCTTGCTGTTGACCTTGAAGCTGTAATCGCGGGGCTGGGGGCCAAACACGATGGCGCCGCCACGCCACACGGGCGAACGATTGGAGCCGGAACGGGCGCGACCGGTGCCCTTCTGCTTCCAGGGCTTCACGCCGCCGCCGGAAACGAAGGCGCGGGTCTTGGCCATGTGGGTACCGGCGCGCTTGGCGGCCATCTGGGCACGCACCACGAGGTTGAGGATCTCGGGACGAGCCTCAACTTCAAACACGTCGGCGGAAAGCGTCAGTTCGCCGCATTCCTGCTTGTTCTGGTCATAAACTTTCACGGTAGCCATTGTTGTGCTTCCTCTACTGCTTGCGGATCAGCACCAGCCCGTTCTTGGGGCCGGGCACGGAACCCTTGACCAGGATGACGTTGTCGGCAGGACGAACGTCAACGATCACAAGGCCCATTTCCGTCACGGTTTCGTTGCCCCAATGGCCAGCCATCTTACGGCCCTTGAACACATGGCCGGGGAAGGTGTTGTTACCGATGGAGCCGTTGTTACGGTGCACTTTTTCGCAACCGTGCGTATCCTTGGAACCGGCGAAGTTCCAACGGCGCATACGGCCCTGGTAGCCCTTACCGATGCTCTTGGCGGTCACTTTGACCTTGTCGCCGGTAGCAAACATTTCCACGGTCAGTTCCTGACCGGGTTCCATTTCAGGGGCGTTTTCCAGGCGGATTTCACGCAGTTCGCGGTACAGGCCGGTGCCGGCCTTGGCGAAGTGGCCCTTCATGGCCTTGCTGACGTGCTTTTCCTTGTCTTCGGTCAGCGCGATCTGCAGAGCGTTGTAACCGTCGGTTTCAACGGTCTTCACCTGGGTGACGGGGCAGGGCCCGGCCTGAATCACCGTGACGGGCACAGCGGCGCCGTCACCGGCAAAAATGCGGGTCATACCAAGTTTACGACCCAAAATTCCCATTTTCTCAGCCATGACTGCCTCTCACTAGAGCTTGATTTCAACGTCCACGCCAGCGGGCAGGGAAAGCTTGCCGAGGGCGTCAACGGTCTGCTGCGTGGGTTCAAGGATGTCCATAAGCCGCTTGTGGATGCGCATTTCGAACTGCTCACGGGACTTCTTGTCCACATGCACGGAACGCTGAATGGTGTACTTATGAATATTGGTGGGCAGCGGGATGGGCCCGGCCACACCGGCACCGGTATTGCGCGCCGTATCCACGATTTCCGCAACAGCCTTGTCCAGGATGCGGTAATCGTAGGCTTTGAGCTTGATCCGAATGCGATCACTGCTAACTGTCGTCATTGTTGCCTACTCCGTTTGAAAAATCCTGGCCGGTTGGGTTCGGCGCAGGTTTCTTAACAGCTTTGCGCGGGCCAAAAACCACGGGCCCGAAGGTCGGCCTCACCCGTTGGGGAGACTGGGCAACAACTTGGGGAAGAGAAGCGCTTGAAGCAGCGCACATCACAGAATCTGAAGGAATCAGATATATCGGAAGGTACGGACGCCTGAGCGTGCCTGCATCATCCGTGTGATGCTTCCCGGCGTAGCCCAGGCCTGTCACTGACTGAAGCAGTGACGAGGGTGGTCCCGCAGGGTCACCAAATGGGGGAACATCCCCCCTTACCTTTACAGCCCGGGGTCACCTGATCGCCAGGTGGGATCCGCTGTGTGGGCTGGAACGGCTCGACATTGTCTCGGCATCTGGTAACGCCTGCACATGTCAAAACCCGCCGCGGAGCGACCGCTTTGGGTGCATCAGGACAGACTCAATCTGCCCTTCCCTGCCGTCCAGGGAACAGCCTTGTTGCTCAAGGCGAGGTTCCTTCTATCGGGAATGGGGCGATGCGTCAAGTTTTTTTCACTGCGAGAGGGATTTTTTTTCGCGCTATTGCTGATTTTCCCGTTCCGACAAGAAAAAAGCGGAGCTCAGACGCGGATAAAGGAGGCATGTCATAAAATATATATTGCCATCCGCCGGAGTGGGGAATTTCTCACAGGCCGAAGCGCAAAAACACGACCTGTAGCCCCATGAAGCAAAAAAAAATCCCCAGCGACATCACGGATCGGGGGCTGCCCTGCCGCAGAGGCAAACAGCGTGACGAAAAATTGTTGCTTCGATTGTTGGAGGCCTTCCTCCCGCAAGATCCGGGAGCGGGATGTGACGGCTGCCCAGGATAGCGGGCGAGATCCACAGCCCGGTACAGCGTTTTTTCCCCAAAAAAGCGGGAGGGGACTTTCCCCAGCAGGAAAAGCCCCCCTCTCGTCTACATCATACTAAAATCAGCGCTACTTGCCCTGATCCAGGTCGCCCAGCAGGGCGCGGGCATAGTCGGCACCGTTGAAGGGCCGCAGGTCTTCGAGCTTTTCGCCCAGGCCCACATAGGTGATGGGCAGCTTTTCCTGCATGGCCACGGCGATGGCCACGCCACCCTTGGCCGTACCGTCCAGCTTGGTGAGGATGATGCCGGTCAGACCCGCCGTCTCCTTGAAGGTGCGGGCCTGCACCAGGCCGTTCTGGCCGGTGGTGGCGTCCAGCACCAGCAGCGTCTCCCGGTCGCATCCGGGACACTCCCGGTCGATGATCTTGGACAGCTTTGCCAGCTCCGCCATCAGATTTGCCTTGTTGTGGAGCCGTCCGGCGGTGTCGCACAGCACCACATCCACGTTCCGGGCCTTGGCGGCCTGCAATGCGTCAAACAGCACGGCGCCGGGGTCCGCGCCCTCATACTGCCGGACGATCTCGCATCCGGCCCGCTCCGCCCAGATCTCCAGCTGGTCGGCGGCGGCGGCGCGGAAGGTATCGGCGGCGCACAGCATCACCCGTTTGCCCTGCTTTTTCAGGCTGGCGGCGATCTTTCCGATGGAGGTGGTCTTGCCCACACCGTTGACGCCGATGAAGATGCAGACGCTGGGCTTCGTGTCCAGCTTCATTGCGGTGTCTCCCACCTCCATCTCTGCCATCAGGATCTCCCGCAGGCCCTCCCGGACGGCCTCCTGGCTTTGCAGATGTTCTTTACGAACCTTGGTACGCAGCTTCTCCACGGCGTCCGTGGCAGCGTCCACGCCAAGATCTGCCATGATGAGGGTTTCCTCCAATTCTTCAAAAAAGGCCTCGTCCGCCTCCGTAAACCCAGAGAACAGATTGCTGGTGATTTTTTTCAGCTTGTCAAAAAAGCCCATTGTAAACTCCTTTTTTCATGCGGTTTCCCGCATTTTTTGAACCTTCATTTCCTGCTCCTACGGAGGGATGTGGCGAACCGCCGCAGGGATGCAGCAAGGTGCCGCTTTGCGGCTCTGGAAGGCATGGTGATACCATGCAAGATTGAATCCCCATTTTCTTTTCCTCTTGCGGAAAAGAAAACGGCCATTCATGGTCAAAAGAAAAGACGCTGAGGGATAATTTGACACCTCTGTGTCAAATCACCCGAAACGGGGGCTGCCCGTCACGCACTGCCGACCAAATTTGGAAATCTCCTACCGGCTGCGCTATACTCAAATCTCAAATCAGTACGTCCCCGCACCAGAAAGTCCGCCGCATACCGGTGTTCTAATCAGGACACTCTCTGCCCCTCTTTCCGCTGCCGCTCGCATGTAGCACCAGGTAGTGCGTAGCGAAGCGGAACGCACGGGACTGTTGCAGAAAGCCTTTCAGGTTTGCAGCCCGGTAAATACCCTGCTTCCAAATGTGGGGAAGCACTCGGCTCTTTGCGGACTTTCAGCGCAGCCGGCAGAAGGTTTCCGGATTTTGGCGGCAGTCCGTACCGACTGCTCCTTCGTATGGGTGAGTTGGCCGCTTCGACGGTCAACTCATCCCTGACATTTTTTCTTTTCCACCGTGCACGGCGCATTTTCTTTTTGATGTCTCAAAAAGAAAATGGGGGGTGCATCCTCTGTGGACCACAGTCTCTGCGGGAGCAGAGAAACTATTGAATCTTCAATTCCTTCGCCATATCGTTCAGATTGATGGTCAAGATCTTACTGACCCCCTGCTCCTGCATGGTGACGCCATACAGCACGTCGGCGGCCTCCATGGTGCCCCGGCGGTGGGTGATGACGATGAACTGGGTCTTATCCGCCAGCGTCCGCATATAGCGGGCCGTGCGAACCACGTTGGCCTCGTCCAGCGCCGCCTCGATCTCATCCATAATGCAGAACGGGGTGGGGTGCACCTTCAAAATGGCGAAATATAACGCAATGGCCACGAACGCCTTCTCGCCGCCGGAGAGCAGCGAAATGGTTTTCAGGGCCTTACCGGGGGGCTGGGCCTTGATCTCGATGCCGCAGTCCAGAATGTGCTCTGGGTCCTCCAGTTCCAGCTTGGCCTGACCGCCGCCGAACAGCTCCACAAAGGTCTGCTCAAAGCTTTCGCTGAGCAATTTGAACTGCTGGCCGAAAATGTCAGTCATCTGGGAGGTGATCTCCCCGATGATGCCAGTCAGCTCGCCCTTGGCCTTTTCCACGTCGTTCCGCTGATCCGTCAAGTAAGTGTATCGGCCATTGACCCGCTCAAACTCGTCGATGGCGCCTACGTTGATGGTGCCGAGGCCGTTGATCTCCCGCTTCAGCTCCGCTACCCGGCGGGACGCCTTGGGTACGCTTTCCAGCTCGATCCGCTGGGCCTGAGCATCAGAATGGTTCAGCTCGTAGGTCTCCCACAGCTTGTCCAAGATCTGCTTTTCCTCCATGGCGGAGGTGGTTAGCTTCGTTTCCAGTCTGCTGGCGGCCCGTTCCAGATTCAGGAGCGTTTCGTTCATCTCCTGACCGGCGCGGCTCTTGGCGGTGCGTTCCGCCTCCAGTGCGATCTTTTCCTGACTGATCCCCGCCAGCCGCTCCGAGATCACGGCGCTCTGTGCCTTCAGCTGTGCCTGTTCCGCTCTCCGCTGGCCGCCTCAATCTGCCGCTGATACTGGGCCAAGGCCGCTTCCTTCTGGCTTCGGTCACCAGACAGCTCCGCTGCCAGCGTTCGCAGATCGGCGGCACGGCGCAGCGCCCCCTCCCGGTTGGCGTCGATGGCGGCCAGCTCCGCCTTGTGGGCGGCGATAGCCTCAGACAGTTGCCCGGACTGGGCCAGCAGCTCGCTCTGCCCGGAGAGGATGGCCTCCGCCTGCACGCGGCAGCTGGCTGCCTCACCTTCCCGGTCCGCCACGGTCTGCTCTGCCGCCGCGTTTCGGACCTCGTTTTCCTGAATACGGCCGTCGATGGCCTCGATCTCACCGGCGAGATTTTCCACGCTTTCCCGCAAATTGGAAAGCAGCATATCAAACTGATTCTTCACGCCTTGCAGCCGCAGGACCTCGTCCTCGGCGGCGCGGCGCTGAGTCTCAGCGGTGGTCAGTTCGTACTGAGCCGCGTCCAGCTCCCGGCGGGAGGCTTCCTCTGCCGCCCTGGCCTCCTCCAATTTCCGGTGCATCTCCGATGCCCGGCCATTCAGCCGTTCCAGTTCCGCCGCGCGGCTCAGCACACCGGCGCTGCGGCTGGTAGAGCCGCCGGTCATGGAGCCGCCCCGGTTGATGACCTGTCCGTCCAGCGTCACGATGCGAAAGGCGTTGCGGTACTTCCGGGCCATGGCAATGCCGCAATCCAGATCCTCCGCAATCACCGTTTTTCCCAGAAGGCTGTTAAAAATTTGCGTATACTTAGGGTCGAAGCGCACCAACCGGGACGCCACGCCCACAAAACCGAACTCGTTCTCCACGCCCCGCTCCCGGAGTTCCTCTCCCCGGATGGCGGTGAGGGGCAGGAAGGTGGCACGGCCGCCCTCCCGCTGCTTCAGGAAGGCGATGGCGCTCTTGGCGTCCTCCTCCCGGTCCACTACGATGTTCTGCAAACCGGCACCCAAAGCGATCTCTATGGCAAGGGAATACTTGCCGTCGGTCTTCATCAGACCCGCCACCGGGCCGTGGATGCCCCGGAGGTTGTTCTGGGCCTGACAGACCAGCTTGACAGCCTTGTTGAAGCCCTCGTAGTCCTTTTCCATTTCCGTCAGCAGACGGATGCGGTTATCCAGCGCGCCCACATCCATGGTGAGCTTCACTCTGGCTTCGGCAGCGGCGTCGGCCTTCTTCTTCCGCTCCTCCATCCGCAGGGTATGTCCGCTGATGATGTTGGCGGCAGCCTCCGCATCCTCTTGTGCGTCCTCCAAGGCCCGGCGGTTAGCTTTTGCCTCCCGCCCCTGTTCCTCTAACTGACGCTCCGCGGTCTCCTGATCCGCCAGCGCCGCCATGCGGCGGAATCTGATCTGCTCCGTCTCCGCACGGATGGCAGCGGCCTCCGCACGGGCGTCTGCGGCAGCGGCAATGGCGATGGCCTCTTTACCTCGGAAAGCCTCTGCCTCCGCGGCGGCGCCTCCCGCCTGCTCCGACGCAGCCTGAGCCTGAGCCAGCAGCTTGTCCAGTTCCGCATTCAGCGCGGCGGCCTGCTGCTCCAACTCTGTCGCTTGGGCGTCCTGTTCCGCTGCCTGGACCTCATAGCCCCCGGTGCGGCTCTCTGATTCCTCCAGTTCGCTTTTTGCTCGTTCAATATTCTCCGTCAGATGACTGATGGTGCTTTCCAGCACCGCCACGGCGGAATCCTGCTCCGCTGTCCGGGCGTCCAGCTGGGCGGCTTCAGTCCGCAGACCCTCCGCCTCCATGTCCTTTTCCTGCATCCGCTGGCCAAACTGCTCGTTTTCCGCGAACAGTGCGTCCATGCGGGACCGGGCCTCGTCCCGTTCCTGTTCCGCGTTCCGCAGGTCGATCTCCAGCTTCCGGGCGTTGGCCTTCAGCGCTTCCAGATTTTCCAGCCACAGGGAGATCTCCAACAGGCGCATCTCGTCCCGGAGGACCAGATATTTTTTCGCTGTCTCCGCCTGCATCCGCAGCGGCTCTACCTGAAGCTCCAGCTCCGCGATCTTATCGTTGATCCGCACCAGATTTTCCTCTGTGCGTTCCAGCTTCCGCTCCGCTTCTTCCTTCCGGTGACGGTACTTGGAAATACCTGCCGCCTCCTCGAAGATCTCCCGGCGGTCCGTGCTCTTGGTGGAGAGGATCTCATCCACCCGGCCCTGACCTACGATGGAATAGCCCTCCCGGCCCATGCCGGTGTCCATAAACAGCTCCGTCATGTCCTTCAGTCGGACGGACTGGCGGTTGATGTAATACTCGCTCTCTCCGCTGCGGTAATACCGCCGGGTGACGGCCACCTCAGACTCGTCCATAGATGGGAACAGATGACCGGTGTTGTCCAGCACCAGCGTCACCTGAGCAAAGCCCACCGGGGCGCGTTTTTCCGTGCCGCCGAAGATCACGTCCTCCATTTTGCCGCCCCGGAGGGCCTTGCTGGACTGCTCGCCCATGACCCAGCGGATGGCGTCGGAAATGTTGGACTTGCCGGAGCCGTTAGGCCCCACGATGGCCGTAATATCCTCACCGAAGTTCAGGACCGTCTTATCAGGGAAGGATTTGAAGCCCTGCACCTCCAGTGCTTTTAAGTACATCTATGTCTCACCTCGATCTACACCCATATACTTTAAACATACTTTAACTAAGATACTATACCAGAAAAACGCACTTATTTCAATAGGAAAACGAGGGGTGTCACCCCCTCGTTTCGTTCATTTTCCGATAGAGCCAGTCCAATCCTTCCCGCAATCCGCCCAGCTGGTCGATGATCCCCAGATGCACCGCCTCCTCACCGTAGATCACGCTGCCCACATCCGCCGCCATGTCATCCTTTGCCAGCATGAGGGCCTGAAACTTCTCCGCCGAGATCCGGCTGTGTCCCGCCACAAAGGCCACGATCCGCTCCTGAAGCCGCTGAAAATAGTTGTAGGTCTGGGGCGCAGCGATGACCGTTCCGCTCATCCGCACGGGATGGATGGTCATGGCGGCGGAGGGCACCGCAAAGCTCCGCTGGGCCGCCACCGCCAATGGGACGCCAATGGAATGGCTGCCCCCTAAAACGATGGCCGCCGTGGGCTTGGTCAGTCCGGCGATCAGCTCCGCGATGGCCAGTCCCGCCTCCACATCACCTCCCACGGTGTTCAGCAGAAATAAAATACCGTCTACCTCCCGGCTCTCCTCCAGCTTCGCCAGCAGAGGCAGCATATGCTCATACTGGGTGGTTTTCGTGCCGTTGGGCGCCGCCGTGTGCCCCTCGATCTGTCCGATGATGGCCAGCGTATAAACGGTTCCGTGGGCGGTTTTTGTCATGGCGGAGCCGAAATCTACTACGTTCTGGTTCACCTGACTCCCTTCCCGCTCCTCCGTCGCCTTTGTCTCCTTGTCCTTCTCCATTGCGATCCCTCACTTTCCCCGTTAGTCTCCGCAGGAAAGCGTCGGCCTATGCGCCGGAACGAAAAAGAGAGCCGCAGAGATAAAATCTCTGCGGCTCTTTTGGAAATCAATGTGTGTTTTTCGTCTGAAAATCAGGCAGCCTTGGGCATCATCTCGGCAGTGGGGATCACCTTCATGCAGAAGTTGGCCAGGAACTCTGCCACGTTGTAGCGAGGTGCCGCAGCGCGAGGCGTCAGGGTCTTTTCAGCCGCCAGAACGCCGGAGCCGACAGCCCACTGCATCGCGGGGATGGCATACTCGCCAACCTCACCCACATCCTCGAAGGAGAGGATATTGGTATCCTCGCCCACAGACACATCATAGCCCATGAACTGTGCGTAGCGATACAGGATGGTCAGGAACTGCTGACGGGAAATGGCCTGTGCCGGGGCAAAGGTCGTCTCGGTGATGCCGTTGGTCAGCTTGTTCTCGGCTGCCCAGGCGATGGCCTTGACGAAGGGAGAGGTAACGGCCACATCGCCGAAGGGATTGGCGTTCTTGGGCTCGGGAGAGCCGTTCATCCGCCACAGCACCGTGACCATCTGGCCCCGGGTGATGGTGTTGTTGGGCATGAACATCGTATCCGTGACGCCCTTGAAGATGTTGTTCTCATAGCAGTACTTCACCGCGCTGTAATAGGCGGCGGAAGGATCCACATCCGTAAAGGGCAGGCCCTTGATGATGGTGATGCGGTCACCGGCCTCGCCGTAATTCTCAGCGGACACAACGCCCTTCAGCTCGGTCTTAACATAATCCATCACGACCTCGTCCATGGGGATACCCAGATCGTAGTTGACGGAAGCGGTCTTGAATGCGTAATAGGTATCGCCGCCGGCAGCCAGGAAGTCATTGGTAGCGATGGTGTAGACCGTTCTGAGGTTGAAGGCCTTGCCGCCAACGGACTGGATCGTAACACGGCGGATGGTCTTGGGTGCGTGGTAGGTGGAGCCTTCATACACATCGCCCGCGTCATAGGTCTTGGTGCCGTCAATGGTGTAGACGATGCCGCTGACCTGGGGGAAGCCGCCGATGGAATCCGGCGTGCAGTAGGTCGAAGCCTCCAGAGCCTCCAGCAGCTCCGCGCCGGTGACCTTCACGATGCTCAGTGTATTGCCGAAGGGCAGCACGGTGTTGATGTCCTTCTTGGTAATATCGCCCTTCTTGATGGTGGCCCGGATGCCGCCGCCGTTGGTGACAGCCGCGTCCACCTTGGTGCCGTTCTTGCCTGCGCCCCAAACCAGCGCATCGGTGATGAGGTCACCCAGATTGGTCTCATGGGTCCGGACATTGCCCTTCACGCCGTCCAGCTCCACCTTGGTCTTTGCGAATACGGTGCCGTAGTCATCGTCGATCTCCTTCTTGATGGCGGCAGCTCTGGCAGCCACGTCCTTATCCTCGGCAGTCATGCCCTCGGTAGGAGCGCTCATAGCCGTGACCTTGCCCTTGGGGCTGATGGTCACAACGCCAACGCTGGCCAGCTTGGTGCCGGTGGACGTGAGGAGGGTGCCGTTGACCTTGCCGTCCTTGTCGGTCACTTCGGCAATGTCCTTCATGGTGGAGTGGGAGTGTCCGTCAATGAACACGTCGATACCGTCCACAACATTCAGCAGGTCCGTGGAACGGTTGCCAATGGATTCCTTGTCGATGCCCAGATGGCCCAGGCAGATGATGTAATCGCAGCCGTCCGCCTTCAGGGAGTCCACCTGCGCCTGTGCGCAGTCAAACATGGACTTGTCGCCCAGAATGGTCACGCCCTTGATCTTAGCGGGGTGTGCCTTGGTTGCGGTCTCAGGGGTCTCCAGACCGAACACGCCGATCTTGACGCCGGACGGCGTGGTGAAGATCTGATTGGAGTTGAATGCCACCTTCCCCTGATAGAGCACGTTGGCTGCCACAATGGGGAACTTGGCTTCCTTGGAGAGATTCACCAGATTGTCATAGCCGTAGTCGAACTCGTGGTTGCCAAGGGTCGTGACGTCATACCCGGCCATGTTCATCAGTTCAACAGCCGTTTTACCCTGAGAAACGCTGACCGTGGGATCGCCCTGGCAGAAGTCGCCGGCGTCCATCAGCAGGACATAGGCACCCTCAGCCTCATAGGCTTTCTTCAAGGCCGCCACCTTGGCATAGCCGGAAATAGCGCCGTGCACATCGTTGGTGTGCAGCACTACTACATAGCCGTCCATCTCGCCCTTGGTCTCGTCCGCAGAGACTGTGACCGTCAGAGAGAAGATCATAGCCAATGCCAGCAGCACAGACAGGAACTTCTTCATTCGCAAAGACCTCCTTTTTATTTAGGGCGGTACAATTTGCAAGCGAGCTCCGCCCTGCTATGTCCAAATTATACCATATCGACCTTTGGTTGCAACTACTATTTGTAAATTTTTGTGTTTTATCCGGTCAATTCTCCGTCAGCTCTCCCCCATTGTCCCTCTGGTTTTTTTCGGAAAACCGTGCTATACTGACGGCAGAATCTAATCTGGAGGTGCTTTATATGCGTACGCTGTTCAAGGGCGGTACCGTCATCACCGGCCGGGGGCCCAAGCGGGCCGACGTGCTGGTGGAGGGTGAAAAGGTCAGGCAGGTGGGCCGTCTGATCCTCACGCCGGCAGACCGGACGGTGGATGTGGAGGGCTGTCTCCTGTTCCCCGGCTTTATTGACGCCCACACCCACTTTGATCTGGACGTCTGCAACACCACCACGGCGGACGATTTCACCACTGGCAGCCGTGCGGCTCTGAAGGGCGGCACCACCACCGTCATCGACTTCGCCTGCCCCAACAAGGGGGAGAGCCTGCAATACGGTCTGGATCTCTGGCATAAGAAAGCAGACGGCCGCACCTTCTGCGACTACGGCTTCCACATGACCATCGACGATTGGAACGAATCCATCCGGGCGGAGCTGCCGGAGATGTTCCGCCAGGGCGTGTCCTCCTTCAAGATGTATATGACTTACCCCGCCATGATGGTGGGTGACCGGGATATGTACTGGGCCTTGAAGGAGCTGCGTCACTTGGGCGGTATCTGCGGTGTCCACTGTGAGAACGCCGGTGTCATCGATGGTATGATCGCTGAGAAAAAGGCAGCCGGGCTGATGGGTCCCTCCAGTCATCCGGAGACCCGTCCTCCCTATCTGGAGGCTGAGGCCATCAGCCGCCTTCTGCGGATCGCCCAGGCGGCGGACTGCCCGGTGGTCATCGTCCACCTGACCAACGAGGAGGCTCTCAAGGAGGTGGAGCACGCCCGGAAGCGGGGCCAGAAGGTCTATGTGGAGACCTGTCCCCAGTATCTTCTGCTGGACGAAAGCGTTTATTACGCTCCCGACTACTCTCAGGCGGCCCGGTACATCTGCGCACCCCCCATCCGGGAAAAGGCCAATCAGGAGGTTCTGTGGCGGGGCCTGCGCCGGGGCGAGATCCAGACAATCTCCACCGACCACTGCTCCTTCACCCTGGCCCAGAAGGACATGGGCCGGGAGGACTTCACCAAGATCCCCGGCGGTCTCCCCGGTGTAGAGACCCGAGGCGAGTTGATCTATTCCTACGGCGTGGCCGCCAAGAAGCTCTCTCTGGCCCAGATGTGCCGGGTGCTGAGTGAGAACCCCGCCAAGCTGTACGGTCTCTATCCCCGCAAGGGCGTTCTGGCCCCCGGCAGCGATGCCGACATCGTGATCTACGATCCCGGTGACAGCCATGTGATCCGTGCGGAGGACTGCGTCGCCAACGTGGACTACAACCCCTACGAGGGCTTTGTCACCGCAGGCGGCATCCGGGAGGTCTGGCTCCGTGGCCGCAAGACCGTGGAGAACGGCAAGGTGCTGGACACCGTCCCGGCAGGCATGTATCTGGCCCGTGGAAAATGCGATCTGTAACATCATTCCTGTAAAGGATTATCGCTTTATATCGCGTTGATTTCAACAGTTTTCGTTTATTTTTGCAAAAAATCCCGCAGTTCGTCCCGTGTTTCCCACGATTGCATTTCTTTTTATTCTTTGCTATAATACGGCTGTTGAAGAGACCGCCAGACGGTTTTCTTTCCTTGAAATTCAGCGGATCATCCAAAAGCAGGGGCGATGGACCGCCCCTGTTTCACCGCGGGGAGGTATTGTATGCACTACGGTGAGATCAAAAACTGCGATATTGCCAATGGCGAGGGCGTCCGGGTCACGCTGTTCGTCTCCGGCTGCACCAACCACTGTGAGCACTGCTTTCAGCCCCAGACGTGGGACTTTGACTATGGTCAGCCCTTCACATCAGAAACAGAGCAGCAGCTTTTAGACCTGCTGGCCCCCTCTTACATTCGGGGACTGACCCTGCTGGGCGGCGAGCCCTTCGAGCCGGAAAATCAACGGGTACTGGTCCCCTTTGTCCGCCGGGTGCGGGAAACCTACCCGCAAAAGACCGTGTGGGCCTTCTCCGGGTTCACACTGGAGGAGCTGCGGACCGAGGGCAGCCATCCCCGCTGCGAGGCGACGGACGAGCTGCTGTCCATGCTGGACGTGCTGGTGGACGGCCGCTTTGTGGAGGCCTTGAAGGACATCTCCCTGCGGTTCCGAGGGTCCAGCAATCAACGACTCATCGACATGAAAAAAACACTGGCATCAGGCGAGATCGTCCTGCTGCCGGATCTGGACCGGAAACCCGGTCAAGCATAAGGAGGAATCATCCCATCATGGTAACTATGGCACAGAGGATCGAAGCACTTCGGACGGAAAAGGGCCTCAGCCGCCCCGCGCTGGCGGCGGCGCTGGGACTGCCCCGCCTGTCCATCGAAAAGTTTGAAACCGGCCGCCAGACGCCCTCTCAGGAGCAGCAGCAAAAGCTGGCAGGGGCCTTCGGCGTGTCCCTCCCCTATCTCCGGGGCGAGACCGATGACCCCACCAGTATGGACAACTGGCTCAGCGGTGCCGTCCCCCAGGAGGACGTAGTGCTGCCCAAGGCCGTCCGGAAGGCAACGGCCGCAGTGGTGGCCCAGTCCGGCGACAGCGGCAGGAGCGACGGCGCCGTGTTCAGCGCCCTGCTGAAAAGCGACTCCTTCAAGGCGCTGGTGCGGGAGACCGTACTGGACGTCTTAAAATCCCCCGAAGGACAGGCCCTGCTGGCAAAAGCCGCCAAAAAGTAAAAAAACAGCCCCGAATCTGCCTGCAAACAGATTCGGGGCCGTTTTTATCCCTCTTTCAGAAACCGCTCCGCGGCTTGGACCGTATTGCTGAGATACCGGATGACCTCCACCGGCCACTTTCCCACCGCCGTTTCTCCGGTGACCATCACCGCAGCGGCGCCATCTGCCACAGCGTTGAAAATATCGCTGACCTCCGCCCGGGTGGGCACCGGATTCTGCTCCATGGACGCCAGCATCTGCGTCACCACCATGAATGGCTTCCCCGCCTTGCGGCACTGGGCCTCGATCCGCTTCTGGGCCGCCGGCAGCTCCCACAGGGGCATGGCGTTCCCCAGATCCCCTCTGGCAATGACGATCTCATCCGCCGTTTCCAGAAATTCCGGGAGCCGTTCCAGCCCTGTCTGGTTTTCAATCTTGGCGAACAGCCGGATATTCGCTCCGCCGTTTTCGTCCAGTGCCTGCCGGACGGTTTCCAGATCCCGTCGGCTGCGCACAAAGGGCTGCATAACGCCGGTGACGCCGCAGAACGCCGCAACGCGGATATTCTCCACATCGGATGCCGTCATCGTCGGCGGTTCCAGATCCGCTCCCGGCAGAGCCAGACTCTTTCGTCCCCGCAGAACGCCGCCTCGAAGGACCTCTGCCACCGCGCCGCTCTCAGTCTGCTCCGTGACCCGCAGCAGCAGCTTGCCGTCATCCAAAAGCACCTCCTGGCCGGGCAATAGCGCAGGAATCGCAATATCCGGCAAGGGAATTCCCTTGCCGCCTAATTCAAGTACTTCACCCTCATTCAGCGTCATCGGCTCCGCCAATACGCCTACCCGCAGCTCCGGTCCCTGCATATCAATGAGCAGCTCCGCCTGCTTTCCGCAGCGCTGCGCCGCCTTATGCAGCGCGTCCACCTGATCCGCCGCCTGAGCCAGCGTCACATGGGAAAGGTTCAGCCGGATGCCGGTCATCCCGGCCCGGAACATGGCTTCTAGCGTCTCCACATCCGCACAGGCCGGTCCGATGGTCCCGTAGATCTGCCGTGCGGAGGGCTGTTCTTTCATTGCGGTCATAATGCCTCCTCAATGTTTTTTTCCAATATACCACATTCCGCCCCAAAAAGGAAGCCTTGGCAGCTCTGTCCCCAAGCGGCTTGTGCATCTGTCTAAACTTGTCCGCTATTTTTGACTATTTCGGAGAATTTTCAGATTCTTCTTGACCTTCTCCGTAAATCTTGTTAATCTAATATCGTAAACGTTTACACATGTTGCGTTTTTCGTCTGTGCTACCCTTTCATTTTGTGGTCCGCAGACTTGCTCCAAGCCCTTCCCTACCGTAAAATTTTGCAGGAAAAGGAGTTAATGAATACATGCAAGGTATCCCGCTGAATGAACGCAAGCGTCTGGGGGCGCTGTTAGATGACCGGCCGCAGACGGAGGTCATGGCCATGATCCCCCAGTTTTCCCAGGCGGAGACTGATAACTTTGTCGCGCCGCCCGCACAGATCCCGGAGGCCCTGGGCGTCCTGATGTTCAACATGGAACGGGGCGTGAACCTGCCGGAAATTCAGGAATTTCTGCGGGATTGCCCGGATATTCAGCCCTTTGACGTGATCCTGGCCAACGAGCTGGATGACGGCTGCGCCCGCTCCGGCAACAAGAACACCGCCCGTGAACTGGCACAGGCGTTTGGTTTGAACTACGCCTGGGGCCTTGAATTCATCGAGCTGGTGAATGATGAAAACGCCAAGGGCTTCCATGGCAACGCTGTTTTCTCCCGCTGGCCCATCCGCCGCGCCGGTGTGATCCGCCTGCCCGAGCAGTATAACTGGTACTTCGACCGCCAGAAGCGCATCGGCGGACGGCTGGCCGTCTTTGCGGAGCTGGACGTAGGCGGACAGCCGGTGGGCGCTGTGTCCATCCACTTGGAAAACCGCACCCACGGCGAGGGCCGCAAGGCCCAGATGGCCGCCATTCTGGAGGCCGTCCGTAAGGAGCTGCCCGATATGCCCCTGATCTTAGGCGGCGATCTGAACACCAACACCTTCGATGGCCGGGCCAAGGAGGACATCGGCGCCATCGCTGCCGATCCCGCTCTGCGCCGCCGCTGCTTAGAGGATGTGGGCAGCTTTGAGCCTCTGCTGCCCCTGTGCGCTGCCGACGGCTACGAGATCGTTCCGAAGGAGCCCCGTCTCACCCGCCGCAAGCCCCTGCCCAACGGCGATTCCCTGCCCCTGCGTCTGGACTGGATCCTGCTGAAGGGCGTCACCGCGTCGGAAAGCCGGATGATCTCCACCGCCAAGGAGGATCTCACCTATGCCAAGCCCGGCTCCGCTCTGGAACGCTTTCAGGGGGCAGAGCTGTCGGACCACAATGCCGTCTGGGCCATGTGCCGCCTTCGCTGATTTTTTCTGCAAAAGTGAGCTTTTTCCCTCGAAAAACACGTTTCAAGCTGCAAAAAAGCTCCGTGTCCATGGACACGGAGCTTTTTATGTTGCAAAAAGTCTTGCTTACTTCAGCTCGACCTTGCCGCCGGCCTCTTCGATCTGCTTCTTCAGAGCCTCGGCCTCGTCCTTGCTGACAGCTTCCTTCAGAGTGGAAGGAGCGCCCTCGACGGTAGCCTTAGCCTCAGCCAGGCCCTGGCCGGTGATCTCGCGGACAACCTTGATGACCTTGATCTTGGCAGCAGCGTCAAAGCCAGCCAGAACAACGTCGAAATCGGTCTTCTCCTCAGCAGCGGGAGCAGCAGCACCAGCCGCTTGCGTTGCGGTGCGCACAGGCCGGGAATGTCGCCCGTTTCGGTCAGCTCCTGTGCGATTTGCCGGACGGAAAATTCCATCAGGCCGGGATTGCCGCCAAAGTCCTTTGCAAGTGCAGCTTCCTGTTCCTGCCCGGACAGCAGCTCCACCACGCCCAGCCGTCCGGGCAGGAATTCCGCAAGGCTGCCGGGACCGTCGGCAGGGAGATTCGGACTATCATCGGTAATGGATTCGATCAGCGCCATGCGCTGAAGCTGGAGCTGGTCGCGCTTTGCACAGGCGCGAAGCTCTTCCACATCGCGCCGGCGCAAAGTTTCCGCATCCAACCGGGCGCGCACGCGCTGGAGCACCGCCTCCACGCCGCTGCGGGACAAGGGCTTGAGCAGATAGTCCATCACATGCAGCTGCACGGCCTGCTGCGCGTAGCTGAAATCGTCGTATCCGCTGACGATGACGAACTGCATCGCCGGGTGTACCTTCCGCAGACGGCGGATCAATTCCAGCCCGTCGATGTAGGGCATGCAGATATCGGTCATCACCACGTCGGGCAGCAGCTCGTCCGCCATTTCCAGCGCTTCCAGGCTGCCCGCCGCGCAACCGCAGAGCGAAAAGCCCTGTGTGTCCCAATCGATCATCCGGGCGATGCTCTCGCGCACATCGGTTTCGTCGTCTACCAGCAAAATGCGATACATGCTCCATTCCTCCACGAAAAACACAAACGTGAAAATACTGTTTGAAATAAAGAGTAGCATTGTGCTGGACGGCTTGTCAAGCCGAAGCGCGCCGTGCTATAATCGGGGCGTCCAGAAAAAAACAGAGGAGGCGAGGCTCCATGTTTTCATTCATGAGAAAAAGACCGGAAGAAGTGGGGATTCCTTCAGGCGCGATAGCAGCCTATATCCGCGCGATCGAGGAGCGGCGGCTGTGCCTGCATTCGCTACTGATCATCCGCAGGGGCGCGCTGGTGTTTGAAGGCCAGTGGGCGCCGATGACCTCGACCGAAAAGCACAGATTGTATTCCAGCTCCAAGTCCTTTGTCTCCATGGCGATCGGGCTGCTGGTCGGCGACGGCAAATTACAGCTCAGCGACCGCGTGGTGGATTTCTTCCCCGAGTACGACCAGAGTGGGATGCATCATTGGATGAAGGACACGACCATTCGCGATTTGCTCTGCATGGCGGATTGTCACGACGACACGACCTATAACATGAACAAGCCTGAGCCGGACATGGATTGGGTGCGCACCTGGTTTGAAACCCCGCCCACGCATAAGAGCGGCACGGTTTTCCAATATAACACAGCCTGCACGCTGATGCTCTGCGCAATCGTAGAGCGCGTTGCGGGGAAGAACTTTGAGAATTTGCTGCGGGAGCGCGTCTTTGAACCGATGGGGATGCGGGAGGATATCACCTGCGTCAAATCCCCCTGCGGCCACAGCTGGGGCGGCAGCGGCATTCTGGCGGGCGCGATGGATTTGGCGAAGATGGCCTACCTCGTGATGCACGGCGGCTGCGTGGACGGCAAACAGCTGTTGCCTGCGGATTACGTCCGCGAGGCGACGGCCAACCAGATCGATAACGCGATCGATGCGGACAACGTCGAATATATGGAGGGCTACGGCTACCAGATTTGGCGGCTGCGCCATAACGGCTTCGGCTTCCTCGGCATGGGCAGCCAGCAGGCGTTCTGCTTCCCGGATGAGGATCTCCTGATTGCGGTGACGGGCGATACGCAGGCCATGGCCGACGCGCGCACGATGGAGCTGATGCACCTATGGAACACCGTGTTCCGGGAGATGCAGGATCAGCCCCTGCTGTCGAACGATGCGGCCTGGAAAAATCTGGAAGCGCTGCGCAAATCGCTGAAGCTGCGGTGCGTGGACGGCGCGCACGATTCCCCGATGACGCGGCAGCTCTCCGGCGCGAGATACGCCTTTGAGCCCAACGCGATGGGACTGAAAGAGATGGAGTTCCGCTTTACGCCCGGCGGCGGGCTGGTGACCTATGTCAACGATACCGGTTGGCACAGCATCAGCTTCGGCTACGGCTTTCATGTTGAGCAGCA
>ERZ779890.1541-NODE-1541-length-23626-cov-4.762971_pt1 | contig 23626 bp, 18 predicted proteins | sample MGYA00511553_ERZ779890 | MGnify/ENA primary metagenome ERZ779890 (study PRJEB29588, sample SAMEA2152064) | human gut metagenome | biome: human gut; feature: human-associated habitat; material: faeces | place: Denmark | collected 2008/2010 ... | reverse complement strand
AAAAAGCGTGACCACCGCAAGCTCGGCAAGGAACTCGGCTTGTTTGCAATGATGGACGAAGGCCCCGGCTTCCCGTTCTTCCTGCCCAAGGGCATGGTGCTCAAAAACAAACTCATTGACTATTGGCGCGAAGTACATAAGCGTTACGGCTATGTTGAAATTTCAACGCCCATAATGCTTAACCGCAGCCTTTGGGAGCGTTCGGGTCACTGGGATCATTACAAAAACAACATGTACACCACCGTTATTGATGATGTGGACTTTGCGGTAAAACCCATGAACTGCCCCGGCGGTATGCTCGTTTATCAAACGGAGATGCGTTCGTACCGCGATCTGCCCCTGCGCATGGGTGAACTCGGTCTTGTTCACCGCCATGAGCTTTCAGGTGCGCTGCACGGCCTTTTCCGCGTTCGCTGCTTCACTCAGGATGATGCCCATATCTTCATGACTTGGGATCAAATGAAGGACGAAATCAAAAACGTCGTCCGCCTGTTCGACGAGGTTTATTCCACTTTCGGCCTTAAATATTCCATCGAGCTTTCCACAATGCCCGAAGACCATATCGGCGACGTAAAGGATTGGGATTTCGCAACCGAAACCCTCAAGGCGGCAATCACCGAACTCGGCAAGGAATACGTCATTAACGAGGGTGACGGCGCGTTCTACGGCCCGAAACTCGACTTCCACCTTGCGGACTGTCTCGGCAGAACATGGCAGTGCGGCACGATTCAGCTCGACATGCAGCTTCCCGAAAGGTTTGAACTTGAATACACCGGCGCGGACGGCGCAAAGCATCGCCCCGTCATGATTCATCGCGTTGTTTTCGGCTCTATCGAAAGGTTCATCGGTGTTATCACCGAGCATTTCGCCGGCGCATTCCCCACATGGCTTGCACCCGTTCAGGTCAAAGTCATGGCAATGACCGACCGCACCCGCGATGCCGTGTGCGATATCGCCGCCAAGCTCGAAGCGCAGGGTATCCGCGTTGAAACCGATCTGCGCAACGAAAAAATCGGCTTCAAAATCCGTGAAGCTCAAATGCAGAAAATCCCCTACATGCTCATCGTCGGCGACAAAGAGGTCGAAAACGGCGTTGTTGCCGTTCGCGCAAGAAAGGGCGGCGATCTCGGCACAATGACCCTCGACGCTTTCGAACAGAAAATCAATGAAGAGGTCGCTTCAAAAACTCTCGATTGATATTATTAACATCGATATCTGATATTAACATCAATATCGATGTATACCGATGTTCGTAACCCGTTCGGCAAAACTCTGAACTTAACATCCCGCATTCACGCAGTCTTAACGGCATGCCCTAAAACGCTCAGCTCGGAAGGGTGTGCCGTTTTGTGTCCACCCCGCATTCGGTTATAGCTTTTTTGTCAAAAATGTGCTATAATAACATTCGAGAATATGCTCCAAAGAGTTTGATAATGAGGGAGACCGTCCACATGCAGGAAAAGCAGGTAAAATCAAAGCAGCGTGTTGCTGATCACGGGGAGGTTTTCACCGCCGAACGCGAGGTTAATGCAATGCTGGATTTGGTGAAACAGGAAACCGAGCGCATAGAGTCCCGCTTTCTGGAACCTGCCTGCGGCGAAGGCGCATTCTTAACGGAAATTCTGCGCCGCAAACTTGCAGTTGTAAAAAAACGTTACGGCAAAAGTCCGTTCGATTATGAACGCTATGCCGTTCTTGCAGTTTCGAGCATTTACGGCGTTGATATCCTTGCGGACAATGCCGAGGTATGCCGCAGCAACTTGTTTGATATTTGGAACAGGGAATATACCGAAAATGCAAAATCTCAGGCAAATGATGACTGCCGAAAGATTGTGCGTTTTATTCTTAAAAAGAACATTTTATGCGGGGACGCGCTGACGATGCTTCAGGCGGACGGCAGCCCGATTATCTTCGCAGAATGGAGCATGGTGACGGACAGCTGCATAAAGCGCAGAGATTATGCGCTGGATGAACTTCTCAGCATCAACGATATTCAGATAAACATTTTTCAGATCGGCTGGGAGTTTGATGAAGAATTGAAGGCATACATTCCAGCACCGGTGCGGGAGTTTCCGCCGACTGATTACAGGAGCATCGATAAGTATGACTGATATAACGAGCAACACATACAACCCGGACGTGCTGACCTGCATCGCAAACCTTTCAAACGATGAGGTCTTCACACCTCCCGCGGTTGCAAGAGCAATGCTTGACATGCTGCCGCAAACACTTTTTTCCGACCCGAATGCAACCTTTTTGGATCCTGCCTGTAAATCCGGCGTTTTCCTGAGGGAGATTGCGAAGCGGCTGATTAAAGGACTGGAGCCGCAGATCCCGGATTTGCAGCAGCGGGTTGACCATATCTTTCAAAAGCAGCTTTTCGGAATCGCAATCACGGAGCTTACCGGTCTGCTTTCGCGAAGGAGCGTTTATTGCTCAAAATACCCGAACAGTATTTATTCCGTTTCAAAATTCAACAGCGTTCAGGGCAATATACGCTATAAAAACATTCAGCACCGTTGGCAAAACGGAAAGTGCACCTTTTGCGGCGCATCCGAAAAGGAATACGGCGATGAAAAGCGCGGGCAGCAGCTGGAATCTCATGCATATGAATTGATCCATACCACAAAGCCGGAGGATATTTTTAAAATGAAATTTGATGTGATAATTGGTAATCCGCCGTATCAGCTTAGCACGGGTGGTGCGGGAAAACAAGCAAAACCAATATATAACATGTTTGTCGAACAAGCTAAGAGACTAAAACCAAAATATCTTGCAATGATTATTCCGTCTCGATGGTTTTCGGGTGGCATGGGACTCGAGGAGTTTAGAACAAACATGATGGAGGATGAACGTATTTCCAGAATAGTGGATTACTCAAATGCAAAGGACTGTTTTCCACAGAATAGTATAAGCGGCGGTGTTTGCTATTTTTTATGGGAAAGGGATAGAGAAGGCAAATGTCAGTTTACAAATATAACTAATGGGAAGGAGAGTACTTTGCTGCGCTCACTGAACGAATTCCCTGTTATGGTTAGATATAACAGTGCTGTTTCGATTATTCATAAAATACGTTCTTTTAATCAAGCATCAATTGATTCGATTACCAGCTCGTTAATGCCGTATGGACTGTCAACGAATTATCGTGGACAAACGTTAAAACGGGCAAACAGTGATTTAACACTACATGCCAGTGATGGTGTAACGTATATTAAACCAGATGAAATCACAAAAGGGTTTGACAGTGTAAATAAGTTCAAAGTTTTAGTTAGTAAAACAAGCGCAGAACATGCAGGTGAGCCGGGAAAGGATGGCATGTTTAGAGTATTGACATCATCGATAAAAGTAATTGGACCAAGTGAAGTTTGTACCCATTCATACTTTACGGTTGGAAACTGTAACGATGAGAACGAAGCAAAGAATATCCTGTCTTATTTGAAAACACGGTTTGTGAGATTTTTAATTTTGGTAGCATTAAATTCAATCAATTTATCTAAACTGGTTTTCACATTTGTACCCATTCAGGACTTCTCAAAGCCATGGACGGATGCGGAGCTGTATGAAAAATACGGTTTGAATGATGAAGAGATCGCTTTTATTGAGTCGATGATAAAGCCGATGGAGTAAAAATATGCTTAAAACTAAAGAAGAATATAACAAAAGACGTGAAGAAATTTACTACATGATTCATGACGCATACATGGATAAGTGTATACTCGAATACATTGAAAGAATAAACAAGTTGGTTAAATGCGGTGAAATGCACTTTGAAAGTAATAGTAAACATGTTATGCAACATATGATATATCTAACTATAAGTGACCTTGTGCTGAATATTTGTAAAATATGCCATGACAAGGAAAGAAATAATGCCCCGAAAAAGACTGAAAAGACTGAAAAGACTGAAAAGCCTAAAATTGGCGAAAAGACTGCAATAAATAAAATGGAAAAATGCTTAAATGAGCTTTTAAAAGAGGAAAACTTAGCTTCGGTTGAAGTGGTTGGGAAGAATTTAAATAAATATGTAGAACATATAGAGAAATTGGCGGGTAGCAGGAATAAGGTTATTGCTCATAATGATTTAGACAAAAACGAAAAACAAGATATTGAAACAACTGATATTGAAAAAATGTATGATCTTCTTGATAAAATAATTGATGTATACAATCAGTTGTCTGACATTTCCGTTAACGGCACGGTGATAAAAATAACAGATGAGGAGTTGGCGAAAATAAAATTCGAAGTTTCAGAAGGCTTAAGACGGATGATGAGTCAGGTGTGTTACCGAAAAACTTCGAATTCTTTGCAAGGGGAGGACGAAAATCGCAGCAAATCTTGATGCGTTTGTATCCAAGCGTTCAACAGCGCACCCGATGATATATGCTTATTCGGACAGCAACCCGGCCTACAGCGGGCTATTAAAAGTTGGCTTTACTTCTGTGGATATTGATGCACGCGTTGCGCAGCAATACCCCACAAAAAGGCCGGACGGCAGCGTTCCGTACCGAATTGTTGTTCGTGAATCCGCAATGCTTGAGGACGGCGGTTCGTTTACGGACAGGGAAGTTCACAAAATGCTGCGCCTTAAGGGATTTGAGTGCGTCGGAGGCGAATGGTTCAGGTGCGGGGCGGAGGATGTTGTTGCCGCCGTCATTGCCGTGCGCACCGGCACCGCCAATGTTGAAAACCGCACTCAGAGTTTTAAAATGCGTCCGGAGCAGGAAAAAGCGGTCAACCGAACAACGGAATACTATCGCTCGGCATATGAAGAGAATTCAGTCCGCGCACCGAAGTTCCTTTGGAACGCGAAAATGCGATTCGGAAAGACCTTTGCTGCGTATCAGCTTGCAAAGCGAATGGGTATGACTCGCATTCTTATTTTGACTTTTAAACCCGCCGTGCAGACAGCATGGAGGGATGATCTTTTGAGCCACGTTGATTTTGAAGGTTGGCAGTTCATCTCAAATGATTCAAAGGAAAAAATCGATTCACAATATCAACGGGCAAACAAAGACAGACCGATTGTGTGTTTCGGCTCGTTTCAGGATTTTCTCGGCGAAAACGGGACGGGCGGAATAAAGGCAAAAAATGAATGGGTGCACGCAATTAATTGGGATTTGGTTATATTTTATGAGTACCATTTCGGCGCATGGAAGGAAAATGCAAAGAGCCTTTTCGAACAGGATGAGGATGTTTTCGAGGAGGATTTAAGCAGGTATGACAGATACGATGCGTATGATGAGACTTGGCTTCCTATCACGACGAGTTATTACCTTTACCTGTCCGGAACGCCGTTCCGTGCATTGAACACGGGCGAATTTATTGAAGATCAGATCTATAACTGGACATATTCCGATGAACAGCGTGCAAAACTGAACTGGACGGGAGAAAACAACCCATATGCTGCTCTGCCGCGTATGGTGATGCTTACCTATCAACTTCCGGACAGTATAGTACGCATTGCAAAACAGGGCGAGTTTGATGAATTCGATTTAAACGTTTTCTTTTCAGCAAAAGGTGAGGGAGAGAATGCTCGATTCGTGTACTCTGATTACGTTCAAAAGTGGTTGGATTTGATTCGCGGGTCTTATCTTGAAACAACAACGGATGAATTGAAGCTGGGAGCGCAGAAGCCGCCGATGCCGTATTCCGACACCCGTTTGCTGAGCGTATTGTCCCATACGCTGTGGTTTATGCCGAATGTGGCCTCCTGTTACGCAATGGCAAATCTGCTTAAACAGAAGCAGAATAGGTTTTATCATGACTATCATATTAACATTTGCGCGGGAATAAAGGCCGGAATCGGAGCAAAAGCTTTGGAGCCCGTGCTGAAATCGATGCGAGATCCTCTGGAAACAAAAACAATCACGCTTTCCTGCGGAAAACTGGTGACTGGAGTTACTGTCAAACCGTGGACAGGCATTTTTATGCTGCGTAACATGTCAAGTCCGGAAACGTATTTTCAGGCTGCATTTCGTGTGCAAAGCCCGTGGGTAATAACAAAAGACAACGGTAAAAAAGAAATAATGAAGGAAGAGTGCTATGTTTTTGACTTTGCACTGAACCGTGCGTTAAAACAGATTTCAGATTACTCATGTCGACTGAACATCAGTGAGAACAACCCGGAAAAGAAAGTTGAGGAGTTTGTAAACTTTTTGCCGGTGCTTGCATATGACGGAAGCACTATGCGCAGCGTTAATGCAGCAGAAATACTTGACATGGCAATGGCCGGAACATCTGCAACATTGCTTGCTAAGCGTTGGGAATCCGCACTGCTTGTGAATGTTGATAACGAAACGCTTGCAAGACTGCTGGCCAACGAGGAAGCAATGGCGGCATTGATGCGAATTGAGGGCTTCCGCAGTTTGAATGCCGATATTCAAACGATAATAAACAAGTCGGAGTCCGTCAAAAGGGCGAAAAAGGAAGGCGGAAATATTTCTGAAAAGAAGAAAAAAGAACTGACGGAAGCAGAAAAAGAATACAAAAGCAAGCGGAAAATGATTCAGGAAAAACTGATTAAATTTGCAACGCGTGTACCTGTTTTTATGTATCTAACTGACTATAGGGAATATAGCCTTAAAGATGTAATCACACAGCTTGAACCGCAGCTTTTCAAAAAAGTTACCGGACTTGAAGTTAATGACTTTGAGCTGCTGGTTTCACTTAATGTATTCAACGAAGCCTTGATGAATGATGCTGTTTATAAGTTCAAACGCTATGAGGATTCAAGCCTTTCATATACGGGCATTGATCGTCACAGAGGGGAGCGGGTCGGACTTTTCAGCACATCGCTTAAGCGTGAAGAATACGAAGCAATGGCAGGGCAGCTTGCTGCTGCTGAAGTTGCGCCGAAGCCGCAAGCGGCTGATTTACAGATTGCGCAATATTACCCTGAAGGCGAGGACGCAAAAGGTTGGGCAGCTGCGCGGAAGAATGAGTTGCCGAAGCAAATTTCGATGAGAAATGAAAGCCCTGTTGCACAGAAACAAAAAACAAAAAGTGTTGCAGCCGTTTTGCCCGCAGCAAAAGAATCTTGTAACAAAAATAATGTTCAAAACATTGAGATCGGCGATACTGTCGTTCATAAGGCGTTCGGAACAGGTACCGTTATCGGCACAGAGACAGGAAAAATAACGGTTTCGTTTAACGGAGCAGAGAAGAAGTTTCAGTTCCCGGGCGCATTTATGCAAGGATTTTTAAAAAAGCAGAAATGAATTCGGAATAAAAGCCACACCAACAGCAAACGACCTGTCCGCCGGCAAGCGGGCAGGTCGTTTTTGTTTGTTTAAGTCGGAATCAATGCAAATTCACACGATTCGTATGTCGGTTATCAGCGGGCAATGAAGAACATTGCGGCGAACAGTATGCCGATGATCCAGGTGCTGAGGCTGATATCTTTGATCTTGCCGGTGAAGAGCTTGATGAAGATGTAGGAGATAAGGCCGAACGCAATACCATAGGAGATATTGTAGGTGAACGGCATGATCGCCATGGTCATGAACGCGGGAACTGCCGCAGAAGCATCGCTCCAGTCGATTTCCTTGACGCCGCCGATCATAAGGATGCCCACGAAGATGAGCGAAGCGGCGGTTGCACAGCTCGGAATGAGCGCGGCAATGGGCGCAAGGAACATTGCGATGAAGAACATTGCAGCCGTGAAAACGGAGGAAAGACCGGTCTTGCCGCCTTCTGCGATGCCGGCGGAGGATTCAACAAAGGTGGTAACCGTTGAAGTGCCGCAGACTGCACCGAAACATGTTGCTGCCGCATCGGCCAACATGGCTTTGTTCATGTTGGGAACATTGCCGTCCTTATCGAGCAGATTGCCGGCGGAACATGCACCGTATAGAGTTCCGAGAGTGTCGAACATGTCAACCATGCAGAATGCGAGCATGGAAGCGATGAACGTTGCCGCAAAGCTGCCGACGCCGTTGGCAGCGATGTATTCGGAGAAGTTGAAGCCTTCGGTGAAAACTTTGCCGAAAGAAATGTTGAAGAAATCACGGAAGGGCTGGATGATGTTGAGAGAGAGCTTGCTCTGAACATTGCTTGCATAGAATCCGTCGATCGTCAGAAGGCCGAGTGCATAATAAAGCACTGCGCCGCCGATGATACCCCAGAAGACTGCGCCCTTGATCTTTTTCTTTGACATTGCGCCGATTGCGATGAGAGCCGCAATGGTTATGAGCAGGGGCATTATCTCTGCCCATGTAGTGTGGCCGAAGATAATGTTGAACGAGTGCAGGTCAACGAGTGTGGAATCGCTGTTAACAACGATTCCGGAATTCTGAAGCCCGAGGAATGCAATGAAAAGACCGATGCCCGGTGCAATTGCAGCCTTGACAGCTTTCGGTATTGCGTCAAAGATAAGCCTGCGGAGGCCTGTGACCGTGAGCAGAAGAAACACGATGCCGTCCACAAGAACCATAACGAGCGCATTTGCATAGGTAAAGCCCATGCCGATGCAAACCGAGTAAACAAAGAATGCATTCAGACCCATGCCGGATGCCTGTGCAAGCGGCAGGTTGGAAAGCAGGCCGATGAGCAGCGTTCCGAACACTGCGGAGAGTGCGGTTGCGATATAAACGGCGTTATAATAACTTGCGCCGAGTGCGTCGCCTCCGAGCGTGGAGAACATTCCTGCGTTGACCATCAGAATGTACGCCATCGCCATAAAGGTCGTGATGCCCGCAACCAATTCGGTGCGAACTGTGGTGTTGTTTTGTTTGAGCTTAAACATGTTTCCTCCTCGAACTCAAAACTTTGCAGCCTTTTCAACGCCGAAAGTCAGCCGCATACGATTGCGGACATTCAGCCATTGAATCGCCGCATTTTATTATATCAAAAGCTTTTGGGTTAATCAATATCGGTTTTGAAAAAGAAGGGAAAGGGATTTTGCGGTTGTTCATGCCGAACACTTGTGGTATACTGTTGACAGAAGCTTTCAAAAGCCGGCGAATGCGGCGAAAGCAGCACAAAACCAAACATTCCGGAAGGATTGAATATTATGAGAAAAACAAAACGAATTACAGCGGCGGTTCTTGCGGCAATGCTGCTTGCATTAAGCCTTTTTTCCGCATATGCGGAACCGCAGACCAAAACGGAGATCTATTCCGAAAATTCGGCGGGCGAAACGGTTGTGCGGATACAGATCCGCCTGCGCGAGCTGGGCTATCTTTGGTTTAAGCCGACCGGGGTTTACAGGGCAATGACAGTAAAAGCGGTTGAGGAATTCCAAACCCGCTGTGTTGCCTACGGTGAAAGGCTTGGCGTTGACGGAAGAATGGGGGAGCAGTCCATGCTTGAACTGTTTGCGCCGAGTGCGCCGAAATTCCGCATTCCGGATTCGGTTCATCTGCCGCGCGGACCGATTGCGGATACATTAAAAGTTAAAGGCGAGGTTCAAAGCTGGAACGCCGTAAAACAAAAATTGAATGTCAACGAGGAGTATACGGTTATTGACTGCAACACGGGCAAGGAATTCAAGCTCGTGTTCACAGGCGGGGAAAACCATGCCGAGGCGGAGTTGGCTTCCGAGTCGGAACTTGAAGCTTTCAACTATATCTGCGGAAGCGAGTATAACTTTCTTAAACGTCCCGTTGTTGTGATGTTCGGAGAAACGGCAGTCGCTGCCTCAATTCAATGCTATCCGCACGGCAGCGATTCCGTGGCGGATAACGGCATGGAAGGGCATGTCTGCCTGTTCTTTGAAGGCAGTCTGTCCCATGTGGGCAGCTTGCCCGATGTTGAACATAATGCAAATGTTTTTGCGGCGGCGGGCAGAGGATAAGAGCAAACGCTCATTGTTTTCGTTTTTTAAAACGGTATTTAACTCGGCATTCGGGCATTTCGTACGGGATGCTTTATGTGCCGAGTTTCTGATTTCGTGCATAGAAAAAGATGTATTGCTGAACGATTCCGGAAAGCTTGCCGATGCTGCGTGCGGCGGCCTGAATTTCTGATTTTGCAGGCGCAGGGCGGGCGGCCGAGGTGTCGGCGGTCGATGAGTCGGAAAAATACAGTTCGGTCATTGCACGCTCAATCCATACATCAACGGGGAAAGCATCCGCGTGTCCGAGGGAAAACAAAAGGATGCAGTCCGCAACCTTCGGGCCGACACCGGGAAACGTCAAAAGTTCCTTTCGTGCTTCGGCTGTCGGAAGCGACCGCAGCTTTTCGAGATCATAACCGTCGGCAATGCGTTTGGCGGATTTGATTATATACGGAGCGCGATAACCTGCACCGATTTGCTTTAATTCATCTTCGGAAAGTGCGGCAATGCGTTCCGGCGTCGGAAAAGCGAAAACTTCACTGTTTTTACCAAAATCGCAATCGGCGGCCGCGCAATCGGAAAAGTACCGCACGGGCAGCTTTTCTCCCGCAAGGGAACAGAGCCTGTCAATAATTCCCGATATACGCTTGATATTGTTGTTTGCAGATATTATGAACGAGATCAGCGCTTCAAACGGTTCCTGGTTAAAAACGCGAATGCCCGATGAACCGGGAAGGCATACCCGAAGCCTTTCGTCGGCTGCAAGCGCGGCTTCAACGGCGGAATAATCGCGTTTAAGGTCAAAATAATCGATAAAAAGCTGTGCTTCGCCCTTTGCGCACGGAGTGACAATAAGCGAATCGTCGGATTGCATAACAAGCACGGCGCGCCCGCGAATTACGCCGGCGAACGCAAGGAAAGCTTCGGCATCGGGCAGACCGCATTCGTCAAACAAACCCGCCTGCATGTGCACGGGGTTTTTGACCCAACGGAACGCCTGCCCGCAGGTGCAGCATTTTTCAAGATCAAACGGTTTCACGCCGCTGATAACAAGCATGTTTTTGAAATATTTGAACTCCATATGCCGATTATACGGCAGAACGCGCGGAAAGGGAAGTGTTTTGGCGAAAATATACAGCTGTGGCGGCAAAAAATGCTTGACAATGCACGCTGAATATGGTAACATTACTCATTGAGCCGCTCCGAAACGGTTCAAAGTGATGCGAAGGCATTCACCGGAAGGGCGAGACTGGTAAGAGGAGGAACTATTATAATGTACGCAATCATCGTAACCGGCGGTAAGCAGTACAAGGTTGAGGTTGGCAGCGAGATCATGGTCGAAAAGCTCGATGAGCAGATCGGTGCAAACGTCAATTTCGACGTACTGATGATGGCTGACGGCGAAAACGTTCAGATCGGCACCCCCGTTGTTAAGGGCGTTTCTGCAAAGGCAGAGGTTCTCGAACACGGCAAGGGCAAAAAGGTCGTTGTTTTCAAGTATAAGCCCAAAAAGGATTATCGCAAGAAACAGGGTCATCGTCAGCCCTACACCAAGGTCAAGATCCTTTCCATCGGCTGAGAGGTAATTGCATGACCGAGATAACCGTTTTTTTGAAGGACGGCAAACCGATAGGCTTTGATGCACACGGACATACGGGTTATGCCGAATGCGGAGAAGATATTGTTTGTGCAGCGGTTTCGGCAATCACGCAGACCGCCGCAATGGGCGTTTCGGAACTTGTCCGCTGCCCGGTCGCACTGGAGATTAAAGACGGAGGGCTCTATCTGATGCTTGAAAAAACCGTTAAAGGTTCAAAATTGCAACAGGCAGAGCTTATACTTGGAACGATGCTCTTAGGGCTTCGTTCCGTTGAACAAGATTATAGTGATTATCTTAAACTGACAGAGAGGGAGGTTTAACTATGTTCAGGATCAATTTGCAGCTTTTCGCACATAAGAAGGGCGTCGGCAGCTCCCGTAACGGTCGTGAAAGTGAATCCAAGCGTTTGGGACCCAAGCGTGCGGACGGTCAGTTCGTTCTTGCGGGCAACATCCTCGTAAGGCAGCGCGGCACACATTTCCATCCCGGCAATAACGTCGGCATCGGTAAGGACGATACGCTGTTTGCAAAGGTTGACGGCATTCTTCGCTTTGAAACCAAGCACGGCGGCCGCAAGTGCGTCAGCGTTTATCCCGAGGAAATCGCAGGCTGAGCTTTTCACCGAGCGAATTCTTGACAGCTCCGCAGATTCGGGCGGAGTGTAAACAAAATAACATAAAACAAAAAGCCGCGGTTTAACGACTGCGGCTTTTGTGCATGAATATGCATGAAGAAATGCACCGCTTCAAAAGTGCTGATTTGTAACAGCTTGTGCGGGCGGGATCAATGCTTGCTCATCATGCTGCGCCAGATATGCTTCGTGTCGCGCTTTGCACGCTTTGGAATGTCGGGATAAACCGCTGAAACGGCAGCAACCGCCGCTGCCATGCCGAGCGCAATTCCGGAGACAAAACCGATAGCTTTCATTTTGCGTACCTCCTGCTTTTTTTGAACAGCCGAAAAGCCGAAGCTGTTGCCTTATTAGTTTGTTCACGGGATGCGAAGCTCATGCGCAGAAGAGGCTGCGGCAAATTTTTCAATTTATTCACTGCGAAAGGTTGCTATTTTTTTTTAATTGAATTATACTTGAAGTGCGGCAGTGCGCCGTGAGCGGTAAAACGATACTGAAATGACTACATTAAATCGGAGGCAGAAAATGAACGATAATTCAAAGGCACATGTAAACGATGTTATCAAAACGATGCTTGAACGCAGCAGCATTCGCGCCTACACGGACGAAAAACTCACCCAAGAGCAGATTTCTCTGCTTCGGGATGCCGCGCTCAGTGCACCGACGGCAATGAACGCGCAGGATCAGCGGTTTGTGTTCGTTACGAATGCGGAAATCATTGCAGAGCTTGAAGCGGGCGTTGTGGAGGAGGCGTGCGCCGGCGGCGATGCTGCTTTTGCCGAAAGAATCAAACAGCGCGGCGGCAAAATTATGTACGATGCACCTCTTTTTGTAGGTATTTTTGCTCATCCGGCAAAATTTTCCGGGGTTGATGCGGGTATAGCGGTGCAGAATATTGCGCTTGCCGCAAAAAGCATCGGCTTGGATTCCGTCATACTCGGGCTGCCGAGGCTCGCTTTTGAAGGCCCGAATGCGGCAAAATACAAAAAACTGCTCGGTATAGAAGTGGAACGCGAATTCATGATCGGAATTTCCGTCGGTCATGCTGCAATGAGCAAAACCCCGCATGAGTGGGATTGCAGTCATATTATTGATATCAGGTAAACACGTGCAGGCGGAACGGGAAAGTTTCAATATTTATCCTGTTTTGTCCTGCTTTATCCCTGCCGTGCGCACAACGCCGAAAACGGCAAACGGGGCAATAAAAAAGTTTGGAGGCAGCTTCGGACGGTTTACTCCGAAACGGAAGAAATAAACGGGCACGAAGCGGTTTGAATATGAGTAGAATACAGGTGAATGTCGGCGGAGTCCGCATTGGCGGCGGTGCACCGATTTCGATTCAGTCCATGACAAACACGGATACGCGCAATGCTGAAGCAACGGTGAAACAGATTCTGGAGCTTGAGAATGCAGGGTGCGAAATCGTCCGTTCTTCGGTCTATGATGAACGCTGCGTTGAAGTATTGCCGCAAATAATATCAAAAATACATATTCCGCTCGTTGCGGATATCCATTTTGATTACAGACTTGCCATAGGTGCAATCAAGGCGGGTGTTGCCAAAGTCCGCATCAATCCGGGAAACATCGGCTCGGAAGCGGGCGTGCGGAAGCTTGCGGAATGCGCCTCGGCATACGGAGTTCCGATACGTATCGGAGTGAACGGCGGTTCACTTGAAAAAGAACTTTTGCAAAAATACGGAGTATGCGCGGAAGCAATGGTTGAAAGCGCACAGCGTCACGCGGAACTGCTTGAAAACTGCGGCTTCAGCGATATTGTTGTTTCGCTTAAAGCGTCGGATCCGGTAACGACTGTACGCGCCTATCGCCTGGCATCGCAAATTATGCCGTATCCGCTCCATATCGGTGTTACGGAGGCGGGCATGGGCGAGACCGCATTGCTGAAATCCGCAATCGGAATCGGCAGCCTGCTTATTGACGGCATCGGTGATACGGTGCGCGTTTCGATGACCGGAGGAGTTTTGCAGGAGGTTGAGGCAGCAAAGAAGATCCTTCGCGCTGTCGGCCTGCGTAAGGATGGGGCGGATGTTGTGAGCTGCCCGACTTGCGGGCGCACCCGCGTTAACCTTGAAGAAATAGTCAAAAAGGTTCGCGCTGCGCTGCCCGAAGATACGGGCAATGCAATGAAAATCGCCGTTATGGGCTGCGCTGTCAACGGCCCGGGCGAAGCGCGTGAAGCTGATATAGGCATTGCGTTCGGTTCGGTGAACGCAGTTGTGTTTAAAAAGGGCGAAATAATCTATTCGGATAAGCTGCCGCAAGTGGTGGACAGGTTCATCGCAGATGCATCGGAAATGATGAAACGGAAATGAAATGACATGATATGATTCTTGATTCATGCCTTGAATCTTTGAGCTGATTAACAAACCGAATCAAAGCAAAATGACTCGATCGCGGCTTTGCAATTGATAATGATTTTGCTTAATTAAGCCAACCCGAAAAGCGGAAGGAAGCTTTCACTGTTGAGAAAGCCATGTTGAAAATGAACAAGAGCAGTATGGAAGAATTGAATATGTACGAAAACATAAATGAGTACGGCGGAACACCCGGCTCGGCTGCGCCGGCTGATGTTCCGTTGGACGATCTTCCGCCGGCTGACAATTTCTCCGAAATGACGGCTGATGTTCCGTGGAGGGATGATCCGCCGGACGGGGGGTATTATTCGTACTCGGAGTACGGGGAATCCGGCATCGATGAGTGCAGGCAGCCCGATTCCGTGCGTGCAAAAAATCAAAAAGAAAATTCAGCAAAGAAGCAAAAAAACGGCGGACACTCAAAAAAGAACCTTGCCGTTGAGTATCTTGCAAACGGGACGGTTTCAATAAAGTCTGCCGTGCGCAGCAAAAAAACGGGCGAAATCAGTGTTGATGTCGAGTGTGCGCGTCTGCTGCTGCCTGCCGAAACGGAGGAGCTGGAAAAAAACATACAGGCGGAGCTGCAATATCAAACGGTCAAATGCAGCTTTGACTATTCCGAGGTTGTTGCGCGGCTTGTCGGCGGAGAAGGCGAACCGGAACTGCTGCTTCTGGATCTTTGGTGTGAAACCGCACCGCAGCTTGAACCGATACTGCGCCGTTCCCGCGTTGAACGGCACGGAGGCGAATATGTATTCTTTGTTCCGGAACGGTACACGCGTGCAGTGTCTCAGGCGGCGGCAGGTGAGTTCCGCGCATTTGTTGCGCACAGTTACGGTTGGAATACGCCGCTGCGCATTGTTGCCGATGCAAATGCGGATGACGGAATCGATCTTGCCGAACCGGTCGTAAAGCGCGATTGGGGCAGTGCGGCAGCTTTGAAAAAACCCGTCAAAACGCAGCGCAAGAACATTAAAAAGCTTTCTCCCGGCGATATTGTTTACGGAAAAGAAATTCTCAAACCCGAAGTTCAGCGCATGGCGGATTTGGACGATAAATCCGGGCGCGTCACTGTAAAAGGAACAATACTGAGCATTGAAACATTTGTTTCACCAAAGCGCGGAACGGTTATAATCACGGTTTTTATAACCGACCTCACAAACTCCGTTGCGGTAAAGCTATTTCCCGATGAAGCAGCAAAGGCGCGAACTTCACAGCTGCTTGAAAAAGCAAAGGAGGAGGGCGCGGCACTGATGGTGCGCGGCTGGTTCAGGTACGATAATTATGCCCGTGATTACTGTATTTTTGCGGACGATATAAACCGTTATCCCGTTGAGCGCAGAGCCGATACATCGGCCGAAAAGCGTGTTGAGCTGCACCTTCACACACGAATGTCCGCAATGGATGCAACGGCGGATCTGGACAAAGTTGTTGAGCTTGCCGCAAAATGGGGGCATACGGCAATTGCAATAACCGATCACGGCGTTGTGCACTCTTTCCCGGAGGCCAAAAAAGCCGCCAAAAAGAACAATATAAAGGTTATATTCGGCTGCGAAGGCTATCTGCTTCCAGATTGCGAACTTGTTCCGCTTGAAAGGGAGTATTGTGCCGTTGCGGTGACATATTTCGGAAGCGGCATTCACGGGCGCGTGTTTGATATCGGCGCAGTGAAGTTCGATTCGTTCGGGCGCGTTATTTCAACATTCAGAACTCCGGTGAACCCCGGCGTCCCTCAGCTTCCGCGCATTGCAAAGCTGACGGGTTACACGGATGATGATATTGACGGTGCACCTCTGCTTTCCGAAGCAGTGAATATGCTTTCGGATTTTGCGGGAGGGGCGGCGCTTGTTCTGTATTGCCCGGAACAGCTTGATCTGCTGCATGAACTGACTGCCGCGGCAGGGCACGGAAAGGAACTCGGGCTCAGCAAAAGCTGCGTTTCGGGCTCAATGCTGATGCAGTATCTGCGCCGTGACTTAAAGGCGGAGGAAAGACAGCTTCCGGAGCTGAATGCGGGTGCGGCAGCGGAATGGACAGCAAAAAACACGGCCGATTTGCTGAGCAAATGCCGTGAGCTGAATGTTTCGACGGTTCCGCTGATTGACTGCACGATAAAAAATCTTCACAAGCAGAAAACGAACCACATAGTGCTGCTTGCGGCAACGCAGCCCGGACTTAAGAATCTGTATAAATTGGTTTCGTATTCAAACCTTGACCATTTTTATAAGACACCGCGTATTCCGCGCAGTCTTCTCAACCTGCACCGCGAGGGTATTATAATCGGCACGGCATGTGAGGCCGGTGAGCTTTTCCGTGCAATGGTGGACGGAAAAAGCGAGGAGGAATTGCTGAAGATAGCTTCATGGTACGATTACCTTGAAATTCAGCCGATCGGAAACAATGCCTTCCTTGTGCGCGAGGGGCTTGCAAAGGATGATGAAGAGCTTCGCGATTTCAACCGCCGTATTGTTGCACTCGGCGAAAAACTGAACAAACCCGTTGTTGCAACGGGAGACGTTCATTTTATCGAACCGGAGGATTCGATTTTCCGCGCAATACTGATGTGCTCTCAGAATTTCAAAGACGCAGCGGTTCAGCCGCCTCTTTATTTCAGAACAACGGAAGACATGCTTGCGGAGTTTCAATATCTCGGCAGTGATAAGGCGTTTGAAGTTGTTGTTAAGAATACAAATTTGATTGCCGATATGTGTTCTCAGCTCCGCCCGTTTTTGGACGAAAAACAAACTTACTCGCCGGAACTTCCGGGCGCGGCGGATGAACTTAAGGGCCTTGCCCTGAACACCGCACACGAGCTTTACGGGGATCCGCTGCCGGAAATCGTCCAAAAAAGACTCGATAAGGAATTGAACTCAATCATCGGCAACGGTTACTCATCACTCTATATGGTTGCGCAGAAACTCGTTTCAAAATCCCTCAGCGACGGCTATCTTGTCGGTTCAAGGGGTTCGGTCGGTTCGTCCTTTGTTGCACACCTTGCAGGGATAACCGAGGTAAACGCGCTCCCCGCGCATTATCGCTGCCCGAATTGCAAATACAGCGAATTTCCCGATGTAGGCGATGACTCACGCTGCGGGATCGACCTTCCGCCGAAAGACTGCCCGAACTGCGGAACTCCGCTGCGACGGGAAGGGTATGAAATTCCGTTTGAAACTTTCCTTGGTTTCAAGGGTGATAAAACTCCGGATATCGATCTTAACTTTTCGGGCGAATATCAGCCCGTTGCGCACAAGTTTACGGAGGTCATGTTCGGTGAAGGTCATGCCTTCCGCGCGGGCACGATTTCGGGCGTTAAAGATAAAACCGCATACGGTTATGTGCTGCACTATTGCGAGGAATACGGGCTGAACCTTTCCGAAGCGGAAAAAAACCGTCTTGCAATGGGTTGTGTCGGCACGCGCCGAACAACGGGGCAGCATCCGGGCGGCATTGTGATCGTCCCGGAAGATTTGGAGATTTTTGACTTTTGTCCCGTGCAGCATCCGGCGGAAAAAATCGATGCGGAAAGCATAACAACACACTTTGACTTCCATGCATTGGACGACAAACTTGTCAAACTTGACATTCTCGGACATGATGACCCGACAACACTGCGAATGCTTCAGGATATAACGGGCATAGATCCGAAGAGTATTCCGCTGCACGATGAAGAAACAATGTCAATCTTTAAGTCGGATGAGGCACTCGGAATATCCCTTAAGGAGCTGAAATGCGATGTCGGCAGCCTCGGCATTCCCGAATTCGGAACAAACTTTGTTCGCGGAATGCTGATGGATACGCGTCCGACAACAATGGAAGAGCTTGTTCGTATCGCCGGACTTTCCCACGGCACGGATGTGTGGCTTAATAATGCGCAGGATCTTGTGCGGGACGGCACCGCAACGCTGATGGAGGTTATATGCACACGCGACGATATTATGAACTATCTCATTGCACACGGCGGAGAACCCTCGCTGTCGTTCAAAACGATGGAGAGCGTCCGAAAAGGCAAGGGACTTAAGCCCGAGATGGAGGATGCAATGCACGAGAACAATATTCCGCAGTGGTATATCGACAGCTGCAAAAAAATCAAGTATATGTTCCCGCGCGCTCATGCAGCGGCGTATGTTATGATGTCTTTCCGCGTAGCATATTATAAGGTGCATTACCCGCTTGCGTTCTATGCGGTTTATTTCACGGTTCGTGCGGATAAATTTGATATTGAACAGTGCCTCGGCGGCGCGGAACGCGTACTCGGCAATCTTGAGGAGCTTAAGGCAAAGGATAAACTTGAAACAAAGGACGAGGAACAGATAGTTATCCTTGAAATGGTCTACGAGATGAATCTGCGCGGAATCGAGCTGCTCCCGATAGATATTTACAAATCGAAAGCAACGCGTTTCACTGTTGAGGACGGCAAGCTTCGCCCGCCGTTCAATGCTATTGCCGGCTTGGGCGATAACGCCGCTCTGTTGATTGAAAAAGGCGCGGAGGGAGGACAATTCATTTCCCGCGAGGAGTTTGTGAAGCGTACCCGCGCAAATTCCGCCGTGATGGAAAAGTTGGATGCCCTCGGATGCCTTAACGATTTACCGGACAGTGATCAGGTCTCAATGTTCTGACGGGACGCCGCACGGACAGCAGGAACATCCGAACCGAGCGATATTCGGAAAATTCCGCAATATATGCAATGTTTTTTCGGAAAGCTATTGCTTTTTGAGGCAAAGTATGGTATGCTTACCCCAGTAATGAGTTTTTTGATGCATTTAAGCCTTGAATTTGTGTTCAAATGCATCATTTCGGATGAGCGGCATGAGTTATTCGTGCATTTAAGAGTGGGCAAAACCCGCTCTTTAATTTTGAAAAAACCTTGCGCATGCATTGCGTTTCGGAGGAATTGCGGTTGAAGCTGACAGACAGGATTTTTGAACTCACGGAATCAAAAGTTCGTGAATTGGGCTATGAGCTCTATGATGTTGAATATCAAAAGGAATACGACAACTGGGTTCTCACCCTCTATATCGACAGTAAAGACGGAATTTCACTTGACGATTGCGAAATTGTGAGCAATGCTGTTGATCCGATTCTTGATGAAGCGGATCCGATTGAACAGGCATACTATCTTTCGGTCAGCTCCGTCGGCATAGATCGCCCGCTGAAAAAAGACAAAGATTTTCAGCGCAGCATCGGCAAAACGATCGACGTGAAGCTTTATGCGCCGCTGAAAGGCAAAAAGGAGTTCTGCGGAGAGCTTGTTTCGTTTGATGCGGAATCATTTACGGTTCGCACATTGCCGCGAAAGCCCGGCGAAGCTTCGGAAACGGTCACCGTTGGGCGCAGGCAGGCGGCACTCGTGCGTCCGCACATAGATTTTTAAACATTCCCGGGTCTGCGGGTTCAAAAAATTAAAATTTTTAAACCGAAAAATATTTGTGATTTCTAAGGAGTATAAATATAATGAAGAACAATGCCGAGCTTATCAGCGCGCTTAACGTAATCAGCAAACAGCGCGGGATTTCCGTTGATATCCTTGCGGATGCTATCGAATCCGCACTTGTAAGTGCCTATAAAAAGAACTACAATGTGAACTGCAACGTCCGTGCGAATCTGGATCGCGAAACAGGTGCAATCGAAATCTGGGCTTCCAAAACCGTTGTTGAACAGGTTGAAAACCCCTTTACGGAAATTTCAATTGAAAAAGCAAATCAGATAAATCCGCTTTATGAAATCGGCGATGTTCTCGAGGAAGAAGCGGACACAAAGAATTTCGGCAGGATCGCGGCGCAGACTGCAAAGCAGGTCGTTATGCAGCGCATTCGCGAAGCGGAACAGGGCGCAATCTTTGAGGAATATTCCGACAAAGAATACGAAGTTCTGACGGCAATCGTTCAGCGCGTCGAAAAGAACGGTGTTTATGTTGAACTCGGCAAAACCGACGGCATAATTCCGTTCAATGAGGTTATCGTCGGCGAAAACTATGCGCCGAATGACCACATCAAGGTTTATGTTCTGAAAATACAGCGCGACACGAAAGGCCCGCAGATTATCGTTTCAAGGACGCATCCCGGCCTTGTAAAGCGGCTGTTTGAGCTTGAAGTACCCGAAATTCAGAGCGGAGTCGTGCAGATAAAGTCTGTTGCGCGTGAGGCCGGACAGCGCACCAAGATCGCGGTTGCAAGCTTTGACCCCCAGGTTGATGCCGTCGGTGCATGCGTCGGACAACGCGGCACAAGGGTCGAAAACATCGTCAACGAGCTCCATAACGAAAAAATGGACATCATCGAGTGGGATCCCGACATTGCGGTTTATATCGCAAAGGCACTCGGTCCCGCAAAGGTTTTGATGGTTTACATTAACGAAGCGGAAAAGGCTGCAAAGGTCATTGTTCCCGATAATCAGCTTTCACTTGCAATCGGCAAGGAAGGACAGAACGCAAGGCTTGCCGCAAAGCTCACAGGCTGGAAGATAGATATCAAGAGTCATTCCCAGGCTGAAGCGGATATGGAACTTGAGATGGGTTCCGTTGACGGCGTTCCCGGCAGCGAAAGCGGAAACGATATGTTCAATGATGACGAGGCATTCGGAGAGCAGGGGTTCAACGGTGCTCCGATGAATTTTGATGATTTCGGCGGGCAGAACATCTGATTTTCGCCGAAACAAAACTTCAAACATGATTTAAATTTTAACCGAGGTTATTGGTGAATCGGAACGGACTTCGGTACGGAGGTTGCGAATTGCAAAAGAAAATCCCTCTGCGCATGTGCGTCGGCTGCCGTGAGATGCGGCCCAAAAGAGAACTCGTGCGCGTTGTGTGCAGCAAAGACGGGCAGATTTCCGTTGACTTAACAGGAAAAGCTGCGGGACGCGGTGCGTATGTATGCCCAACGGAAGAATGCCTTAAAAAAGCCGTTAAAACACGTGCGCTTGAAAGGGCATTCTCTCAAAAAATCGAACCCGAAGTCTTTGACAGGCTTGCGGCGCAGGTTGAGCACTCAAAACCCGAACCGCAAAATTCGGCGGAAGAAAAGCGCGAAGCGGTGCCCGATTTGCCGAACTCATCCGCGAACAACAAAGAGGGGTGAGCTGCTTTGACAACAACCAACGCAAAACTCAACAATTCAATCGGTTTGGCGATGAAAGCGGGCAAAATTGCTTCCGGAGATTTTTCGGTTGAAAAAGCCGTCAGATCCGGAACGGCAAAGCTTGTTATGCTCGATGAGAGCGCGTCCGAAAACACAAAAAAACAATGGCGGGATGCATGCAGCTTCAGAAACATTCCGCTGATAAGAATCCGTGCAATGGGCAGCGCGATCGGAAAACCTGCCAGAATGGTTGCCGCCGTGACGGACGAAGGTTTTTCGGCAATGATAATTAAAAATTCCAACAAAAACAATGAAGCAATGACTGAACTTACGGAGGCAATGACCGATGACAAAGGCTGAATTATTAAACAATGCAAAAAGGATCCAAGCCGCAGCACAGGAATTGCTGGATAAAACGAGCGTCCTCAAAACAGACATCGGCAATTCTCTCCAAGCGGCAAAACGCCATGAAAGCAAACTTATCAGCAAGGAGCGCGCCGCAGAGGCGGAACGCAGAGAAAAAGAAAAGGCTGAACGTTTGATTGAATACCTCAATTCGGACGAGCAGCGCGGCGTTTACGTCAGCGATCGCGATTCCGCAGCGGGAAATGCCGCTGATGCAGGCACCGAAAAAGCACCAAAGGCGGAGGCGGAAAAGGTGCAGGGTGAACCGAGACCCGAAAATGCGGACAGGGAGCCCGAGAAGGGCGCGCAAAAGCCCGAACCGCCCGAGCAAAAGCCGGTGCAGCCCGCGCCGAAGCCCGAAGAAAACAAACCCGAAAAGGCGGCGGAACGGGAACAGGAACAAAACGTGGATAAGCCCGCCGAACATAAGCCCGAAAAGGCAGAACCGGTTCGGAATAACGTTGCTGACAAGGTCGCAGACAGTGTCAATGACGCGCAAGAAACAAAGGATAAAAACAACAAAGAAATGCCCGGAGCAAACAAAGAAACAAAACAAAACAGCGAACAGGCTGCAAAAGCTAAGAATACAGCGGAAAAAACCGAAATTTCCGCAAAGTCCGACTCTTCCGAACGTGTTGCGGAACGAACCGAAAATGCAGAGCAGCCCAAGAAGAACGAGTCTCCCGAAAACGGAAGGAATTCCGACAGAAGCCGCAGTCCGCAAAGAACGAACGACGGCCGCCGCGGCGACGGCCACTTCCAGAAGGCGCTGGACGCCATGGATCTCATGCGCCGCTACCGCATCCCCTTCGGCGTGTCCATCTGCTACACCAGCCAGAACTATAAGGTGGTCACCAGTGACGAATTCCTTGATCTGCTGATCTCCAAGGGCTGCGTCTTTGCGTGGTATTTCCACTACATGCCCGTGGGCGTGAGCGCCTCGACCGAGCTGCTGCCGACGCCGGAGCAGAGAGCCTACATGAAAGACCGCGTGCGCGAGATCCGCGGGCTGACCGGCGGCAAGGAGCTGTACTGCATCGACTTCCAGAACGACGGCGAATTTGCCGGCGGCTGCGTGGCGGGCGGCAGAATTTACTGCCACATCAACGCCGCGGGCGACGTCGAGCCGTGCGTCTTTATCCACTATTCCGGCGCGAACATCCGCGAAAAGAGCTTCCTCGAATGCCTTCAGCAGCCGCTGTTCAAGCTCTACCGCGAGGGTCAGCCCTTTCATGACAACCATCTGCGCCCCTGCCCGATGCTGGAAAACCCGGAGCTGCTGCCGAAGATGGTTGCCGAGAGCGGCGCACATTCTACCGACCTCGAAGCCCCGGAGAGCGCCGAGCATCTTTGCGAAAAGTGCAGAGCCTACGCCGAATGCTGGACGCTCGAGGCGGACAAGCTGTGGGCCGAGAACCACAGTTCCTGCTGAGCCGGAAATCTGAACGCTGCAAAGGAGGATACATTCTATGAAGAACACCATCAAAGAGCGGCTTGCGAGCTGTCCGTGCCTGAAAAGCCGCCGATCCGCCTTTTTGACCGGCGCTGCCGTCGCGGCCGGCGGCCTGCTCGTGTGCAGGCTCCGCCGCAGACAGCACAAGCGGCAGCGCAGCACGGACTGACATTCTATTTTGCCATTTCCCTTTTTTCCATCTCCCTTTCCATGGCCAGAGCGCCCCGGCACAGAAAACCCGTGCCGGGGCGCTTTGCAGTCTGTCAAAAAACCTCGTAGAGTTTCGCCGCGCACGGCGATGCGCACCACGT
>ERZ779890.1538-NODE-1538-length-23667-cov-7.957606_pt1 | contig 23667 bp, 21 predicted proteins | sample MGYA00511553_ERZ779890 | MGnify/ENA primary metagenome ERZ779890 (study PRJEB29588, sample SAMEA2152064) | human gut metagenome | biome: human gut; feature: human-associated habitat; material: faeces | place: Denmark | collected 2008/2010 ... | reverse complement strand
CTGCAACATGAGCCATTCCAATAATTGCATAATGATTTTTCATATCGCCAACATGGCGAAAATTAAACGCATAATTACGTGGTGTAATTACTATCTGATCACCATAAGAGAATTCATAATCGAGGGTTCGTCCAAAGTAAAAATCTTTTGTTTTATAAGTTGCTGCTGTACACATGATCGTTTATCCTCCTAAATAGATTGAAATATGTCAATGAGTTTTTTTCTTGAACAATATTATAGCACAATTCTTTTATTTTGTTCCAACTTCATACATGATCATAACATGTAAACTTTAAACTATTTTCCTAGATTATTTCTCCATCAGTTTTTCAAACCAGGTATCCATAGCTAGGATGAATTGACCTACGTCTGGCAATTCTTGCAGCATTTCGTTTAGGGTTTTGTGCTTCACATATTTCTGCACATACACCCAACAGGCAACGCTACTGGCTTCTGATACAATGTCAGCTATGGTTTTGCGCATAAGCTCTTCAAATTCAGCAATTTCTTCTTTTGGGACAACATCATACAGTGTTGGTGCCTGATGACTTATTTTTACTCCATTTTCATTTGCATCTTTAAGCAGATTCTTAACTTTTTCTCTTGAATCCTCCGGTACTTTCATGTACTCCCACATAAATGCTACCACATCGGACGGTGTGTCTTTTTTTAGTGGTGGTAACTGAATATAATCATTGTTTTCGCTCATTTTCATATCCTCCTCACGATATAATAAAATCAATAATACGTTCTCTTGTCATGTCCAGTACAGTATCTACAAACACTCCTGCAAACAGGATCAGATACAGAATTACACTCAGCGAAAATAGAAATGCAACCTGTACCCAGTCATGATAACAGTATGCAGTCGCTATAATCAGCAAAGTGAATAGAAACCCAAGGATTCCCCTGACAACCGCATAAGTCTGTACTGTCATCTTCACTGCTAGGCCGATCACAAAAAGGATCAGCCATACTGGCAGTAATAATATCTTCCCAGCAAGTTTTAAAATAAACATGTGTACCTTCTATCTTACCAGTCCTGCATATCATGGTTCACCTCTGCCTGGTAATATCCCTGCATGGTTGCCGGAGCATTATACAATGCAGCGAGTAAATATTTCTTAATGTTCTTGATTTCGGTTGTATTTTTCTTCATGCTGGAAATTACATACTGGATATGCATGAAGTTTAGTTTCATGAATCGATTTTTAACAAATTCTGTTGGTAGTTCATTACTGGCAATCACTAACTTTTTTCCAGTGTATGCTACAGTCTCAACAATCAACTCATAGATTCCCTGTACGAGTTGTACTTCGTTTGGGTAACTCTGCAAAAGAACATCATAATCGATATTTTGTTTGACTGTCTCTTCCAAGATAGAATACTGTTCCATCTCATCACATCTGATCTTATCATCTTCTGATTCTTGAGCCACAGATAGGATAAGATTAGATTCTGTATTACTCTTGTAAGTATTATTAGAATGGAAAAGACAAAGGAGCTGGTTACAATTGTATGTACTCAGCTCCTTTGTGTATAATAACACAAGGAATGATTCATCAACCGGTATCCTAAGCTAAAACAAGGAATGAATCCCTATAGGAACATAGAATATTTTGAGAAACGAAAAGAATTCATCAGGAGAAAAAGAAAAATAGCAAAGAATCGAGTTGCCGCTGCTAATCCTACTTATGTATAAAAGGATTAGTAGTCATCAAGGCTCGAGCCGTATACAGGGAAACTTGTAAAAATATAATGGATGGCTGCAACTTTTTTCATATGACTTTTGTATATAAGGTAAAGAGATGAAAAGAAGGTGGGAGGTGGAACGTATTGAGTAATTATTATGATGAGAATGAACTAATTAGACGAATCCAAAAAGGAGATGAATCAGCGTTAGCAATAATAATTTCGGAATATCATGCTTATGTCGGAAAAATTGTATACAGTATCTTAGGCAGTTACTCTCATAAAATTGATCTTCAGGGTGTGGTTAATCAGATCTTTTTTACCTTGTGGCATAAAGCTAATAAAATTGATCCATTGAAAAGCGTTACAATAAAAGGTTATTTAGGCACATTGGCCAGAAATACAGCTATAAATGAAAAGAAAAAATGCATACCAGATTACCAGATAAATGATGAGGTCATAGCAGATATTTCCGATGATTTTAACCAGGTTGAATTGAGATTACTGCTGGCGAATGCTCTGAGGAAACTGAATAAGGATGAGCAGTTAATATTAGTTCTGTTTTATTTTCAAAATGAGAAAATAGCCGATATTTCCCGCATTACAGGTATTCCGGCATCCACAGTAAAAAGCAAACTCAAACGCTGCAAAGAGAAGATGAAAAAATTTTTGGAAGAAGGAGGAAATCAGTATGAAAATTTCGTATAACGATATGTTTACTAACATTTCAGATGTTGCTTATGAAATATTAGAAGAAAATGATATGTTTAATGATGAAACCGATGATATGTTTTCTTCAGATAGAACTTGTAAAGATGTAACAGATATGATCCATGATCAGAAAATCGTGAGAAAAAGGCATTTTGCTATCAAGAGTGTTTTACTGGTTGCAGCTCTTGCTGCAATGTCGTCTATTCTTGCTATTGCTCACAACTACGGTGCAGCATTAATTGATGACAGCAACCGGCATTTAGTTGGAAAAGGACTTCATGGAGAAGGACAGATAATAGGAGCTGATGAAGAGATAGAGGTTCCGGATGAACCTTCAGATGGAATTTGGGAAACAACAGCTCGTATTAAATCATACAAAAACGTAAGCATTAGTCCAAACAGTATAACAGAATTTGCTGTATCCGGTGACGCCGGACAATATATTACTCCGGAAATTATATTTGGCAACAATGATTTAGTCATTTTTGAGCAGGAAGACGGATCAGGCTGGGAATTAAATGAGGGAGAAACCTTAATGATTCAGGCAACGGAATATGAAGCGGAAACAAACGGTGGAAATGGGCAGGGAATCATGTATTTTTATATCTGTGACGGTGAAATATTAGATGGAAAATCAGAGCCTCGTAAAGAATTAAATCAAACCTTTGAATTAACTGCAGAAAAATCCGGAGAATATTATATCTGTCTTTTAGGTGTAAGCTCAGATCCTATATCTTTAAAGGAAGGAAAAATAGTTATTAAATAGTAAAAAACGGTTATGAGAGAGAGTGCGATTACCAGGTTAGGTGATCGCACTCTCTCATTTTTTTATTATTAGGAAACTTCCATTTTTTTTAAAATTATGCAACTTTTTTTAATGTTCCATTGTATATATAGGTAACAGGAAGTGTGGAAAATAAAGGAGGTAAATGTTTTTATGAAAACAATTTTAAAGCGAACGATTGGTTTTTTTCTTTCTCTTGCAATGATAATTTCTGTAGCATGTTCTACGGCGGTCGCAGCAGAGACACTAGAAGATCAAAATGTGACATCACATAGGGTAAGTTATATCATCTACAAAGAAGATGGTACAGTAAAGGAAACCGGAACATTGGCCATGTCTGAAGAAGAGACATATAGCAGCTGTTGTAGTCCTTTGACAGGCAGATAAGCGGCTTGTACAGGGATAATCACTTCATCAGCAGCTACTAGAGCGTTAATTGTCATCATTCCAAGGGATGGTGCACAGTCGATTAAGATATAGTCGTAGAAATCTCTAAGTGAGTCTATAAACTCTTTCAAAATCAGTTCTCTGCTCAATACATTGGATAGTTGTACCTCTAATTCAGATAATTCTATATTTCCTGGAACCAAATCCACACCTTCTTCGTGGTGTAAAATTACTTTTGATAAATCAATTTCTTCTTCATTGATGGTTTTTGCCATAATAGTTGCAAGGGTTACTTTCAGTTCATCAGGCTTTTGGAATCCAAGGCTTGCTGTCAAGCTCCCCTGTGCGTCCGCATCGATTAGAACAACTTTCTTTCCTGCATTTGCCAGTCCAATCCCAATATTTACAGCACTTGTGGTTTTGGAACAGCCTCCTTTTTGGTTGACGATTGAAATAACTTTACACATAATGCATACCTCCTATTTTTCTGAATACTGTTTTTTATAGATTTTCAAAATTTCTAATATTTCTCGTTTCATCATTGCCGGTGAGTAATTGTATGGGAAGAACTTATGAAGTTGTGCATTATTAAACTCAACTCTTGTGACTTCTCCCTTTTTTATTTCACTTAAGATATCTTCCATATGTTTTTTTGTTAATTCTCCGGCTTTGCTTAGTTTTTTGATTCGTTGCGCCTGTGAAACAGATGGTGTGGATTGGGCATAATTCATTGCTTCTAGCAAGAAATATGTAGATTCAATGACTGTATCATATGGATATGTGTTCAGTTCAGAAGAGAAATGGAACAGCGTGTATGATATTGCGAAAGCTGCAGACAAAAGAATGTATGAGAGCAAAGCTAATTTTTATCGTGAAAAAGAAAGGGATAGAAGAAAATAAAGCCGGTGCAGGATTCATTTCCTGTATCGGCTTTACTGCTCCTATCAAGACCCTCTATGTTTCTCAATATAATACGGAACGCAGGTTGTGAAGAAGTCAAGTAGCGTATCTGCATAAGAAGTATCATCTTTTGGAATCGCATGAAGTACCTGTTGAATCGCGAATCCATCAAGTGTAGCCATAAAGATAGAAGCGAATTGTTCTGCAAGCTTACGATCATCAAGTGCAAATGCAGAAGCAAAAAGCGTAGCAGCCTGATCCAGGATCGACTTCAATCCGGAGGTATATTTCTGGGAAAATTCTGAATCACATTTCATTGCATCTGATAATAGAAGTAAGTATAGCTTTTCTTCCTGAAGGCGTTTGAAACGAATCCGAGCTTCTTTTTCTACATCAGAAAAGAGAGAATCTACGGTGATTTTCTCGTTTTCATTTTCATGAAAAATACGATGTGCAAAATGAATCGAATCAGTGACAATCTCATCAAATAAATCCTGTTTATTCTTATAGTAATAATAAATCGCGCCGGTTGTCATATTGGCTTCGGCAGCAATCGAACGCATACTTGTCTTATCAATTCCGAACTTTTCAATCTGTCGGATTGCAGCTTGTTTGATCTGTGTTTTGGTTGTGTTTTTTTGTTCATTCATGTTCTTTACACCTCGAAATGAATTTGTGTTATTACTCACAAAATCTGCATTATCCGTGTCTCTTGGCAGTGTGGTTGACACGGGAGTGAACAGTAACATGATTATAGCATAAAAAAAGAGAAATGTAACATCGATATTTGTTTGACAAAGCACATAACAAATGTTATGTTGATCTTATAGGAAATTATTATAATTTATGAAAAGATTTATGAAAAAGGAGAGGGAATATGACAGACAAATTTAAAGGCTGGTATCCGGACTATATTGAGAACGAAAAAGAACGTGAACCAATCTTAAAACTTGCCAAGATGATGACAGGGCGTGCAAAAAAAAAGCTCGGATTAGAGAAGATGACAAAGTACGATCCGGAGTATTGGGGACTGGCACTTTTGTGTACGGATGAGCAGGCTGAGATCGCAATGAAGATGGGGGTGCGCCAGCCGAAAACTTTAGATCAGATGGTGAAGGTGACAGGCAAGGACAGAGGTTATCTGGAGAAGCAGTTAGAGGAAATGGCAGAGGTTGCGCTGGTGGAGTATAACTGGGAAAATCCACAGCATGAGAAGCAGTATGTACTGCCAATCTTCGTGCCTGGAAGTGCAGAGTTCTCTTGTATGAATGCGAAGATGTTAGAGAAGCATCCGGAGCTTGGAATTTTCTTTGAGAGAATGAGTCGTATTGCATTGGAAGGACTTGCACCATTTATGCCTGAGGGCGGTGTTGGAATGCATGTTATTCCGGTAGAGAAGGCAATTTCAACAGAGAATCAGTCTCTGCCGATCGAGCACATTTCACATTGGCTTGAAAAGTATGAGGGAAAATATGCAGCGAGTCCATGTTCTTGTAGAAGATCTCGTAAAACATTCGATGAGGGATGTGCGGATGATCCGGAAGAATGGTGTATTGCGGTGGGCGATATGGCAGATTATATCGTTGAGACAAATAAAGGTGGACACTATATTACAAAGGAACGTGCGTTAGAGATTCTGAAACAGGCAGAGGACAATGGTTTCGTACATCAGATTACAAATATTGACGGTGAGAATAAGATTTTCGCCATCTGTAACTGTAATGTAAATGTCTGTTATGCGCTTCGTACTTCACAGTTATTTAATACACCGAATATGGACAGATCTGCATATGTTGCAAAAGTTGAGACAGAGAACTGTGTGGCTTGCGGACGTTGTGTAGAGTACTGCCCGGCAGGTGCTGTTAAGCTTGGTCAGAAGCTTTGTAAGAAGGATGGTTCTCAGGTAGAGTATCCGAAGCATGTTCTTCCTACAGAGAAGAAATGGGGACCGGAGATGTGGGACGAAGACTATCGTGATAAGAACCGCATCAACTGTTATGATACAGGTACAGCTCCGTGTAAGACAGCATGTCCGGCACATATCGCTGTTCAGGGTTATATCAAGATGGCAGCGCAGGGAAGATACAGAGATGCCCTTGCACTGATCAAGAAGAACAACCCACTCCCGGCAGTCTGCGGACATATCTGTAACCGTCGCTGTGAGGACGCATGTACACGTGGAACAATCGATCAGGCAATTGCAATCGATGAAGTTAAGAAGTTTATTGCAGCTCAGGATCTGAATGCTGAGACACGTTTTATTCCGGAGAAAGTAGTTCCGGCAACAAAAGGATATTTCGATGAGAAGATTGCGATCATCGGTGGTGGACCGGCAGGTTTATCCTGTGCATTCTATCTTGCTGAAAAAGGATATAAGCCGACTATTTTCGAGAAAAATGAGCGTGCCGGCGGTATGCTCGTATACGGAATCCCATCATTCAAATTAGAGAAGGATGTCGTACAGGCAGAAATCGATATTATCAAAGAGATGGGGGTAGAGATCAAGACTGGTGTAGAAGTTGGAAAAGACATCACATTAGATGAACTTCGTGCACAGGGATACAAAGCATTTTACATTGCAATCGGATGTCAGGGGGGACGTCTTCCGGGAATCCCGAATGATACAGCAAAGGGATGTGCATCTGCAGTTGATCTCTTAAAAGAGGTGAATGCAAATGAAAAATACGACATCAAGGGTGACGTAGTTGTCATCGGTGGTGGTAACGTAGCAATCGACGTAGCAAGAGACTCTAAGAGATGTGCAAGTGACGATACAAAGGTAAATATGTTCTGTCTGGAGTCCAGAGAGACAATGCCGGCTTCCGTAGAAGAGATAGAAGAAGCTGAGTCAGAAGGAATCGTTGTAAATCCGGGCTGGGGACCGAAGGAAGTTCTCGTAGACGAGAATGGTGAGGTTCGCGGTGTTGTATTAAAGAAATGTCTTTCTGTATTTGATGCAGAAGGAAGATTCAATCCGACATATGATGAGAGTGAGCTTATGACAGTAGAATGTAAGCATGTATTCTTCTCTGTTGGTCAGTCAATCGTATGGGGTGATCTGTTAAAGGGAAGTAAGGTAGAACTTGGACGCGGCAATGGAGCAGTTGCAGACGAGCTTACTTACCAGACAGCAGAACCGGATATTTTCGTTGGTGGAGATGTTTATACAGGACCGAAGTTTGCAATCGATGCGATCGCAGCAGGAAAGCAGGGAGCAATCTCAATTCATCGTTTTGTACAGCCACAGTCCAGTCTTACAATCGGACGTAACAGAAATGATTTCATCGAATTAGATAAGAATGACATCAAGGTGGAGAATTATGATAATTCCAGCCGTCAGATTCCAGGACATAATGATGCAATTGATACAAAACATTCCTTCCGTGATGCAAAGCTTTTATTTACAGAAGAGCAGGTGAAAGCGGAGACAGCGCGCTGTCTTGGATGTGGAGCATCTGTTGTTGATCCGAATAAATGTATCGGCTGCGGACTTTGTACAACAAAATGTGAGTTTGATGCAATCAAGTTACATAGAGAACTTCCTGGATGCAGCAAGATGGTTCCAAGTGAAGATAAGTTGAAATATATTCTTCCAAATGGAGCAAAGCAGGCGATTAAGATTAAATTCTCCAAGAAGAAGTAATCATTTACAGAGAGGAATAAAATGCACGAACTTGGAATTATTGTACATGTTATGCGTACCGTGGAGGAAGTTGCAGCAGAGAACAATCTCACAGAGATCAGATCCGTGACCTGTGAGATTGGAGAAGTCAGCGGCGTTGTCCCGGAATACATGACAGACTGCTGGGGCTATGCAAGAAGCAGATCAGAGCTTTTAAAAGACTCAGAATTAAAAATCGAGATCATACCTGGTGTTACCATGTGTGAGGACTGTGAAAAAACCTATTCCACAGTCCAGTATGCAAAAATATGTCCGCACTGTGGAAGCAGTGCCACGTATCTTCTGGAAGGAAACGGATTCAGCATCAAGGAGATTGAAGGGGCATAACAAAAAAATATTGTTAGTAAAAACCTCACTGGCTAAGTATAATCTGCTGGTGAGGTTTTTCTATAAAAAGTAAAAATACACAGAGACCAAATCCGCCTCTCATGCATCTAATCTATGTAAATACAAAAAAGCCGGCGGGAAGGATACTATGAAAAGAGAACAACTGGGTCAACTGATTCTGGCATCGGAGGACAGCATGTATCATGTGGCGAAATCATTGCTCTATAATGATGCAGATTGTCAGGATGCCATTCAGGAGACCATCGCAAAAGCATTTGACAAGATTGGAACGTTAAAACAGGACACGTATGCAAAGACCTGGCTGATCCGTATTCTGATCAATGAATGCTATGGAATCATGCGTAAGGAAAAGAAAATCATATCACTGGAGACCTGTGAACGGGAAGAGCCGTGGATGGAGAGACAGGATTATTCAGATCTTTATGAGGCGTTGATGAGGCTTACAGAGGAAGCAAGACTGGCGGTGACTCTGTATTATATGGAAGGATACAGCATTCGGGAGATTGCCAGAATGACAAGAGTGACAGAAAGTGCGGTGAAGAACCGGCTTGCCAGAGCGAGGACAAAGCTGAAGGAAGAATTATCCAAAGAAGATATCTTAAAAAGAATTCAGGAAGGCGGAGTTGTAGGACAGGGTGGTGCAGGTTTCCCGACACATGTGAAGCTTTCACCGAAGGAACCGGACAAGATCGACCACATTCTGGTAAATGGTGCAGAGTGCGAGCCTTATATTACCAGTGACTACCGCAGAATGATGGAAGAACCGGAGAATGTTGTAAAAGGACTGGAAGTAATCCTGAAAGTATTCCCGAAAGCAGTGGGATGCATCTGTATCGAGGATAACAAGCCTGACTGTATTGCCAAAATGAAGGAAGCTATCAAGGGCAAGGAACGTATGGAGGTAAAAGAACTCAAGACCAAATATCCGCAGGGTGGTGAGCGTACTCTGATCTATGCGGTTACAGGCAGAGAGATCAATTCTACCATGCTTCCGGCAGATGTAGGATGTGTTGTTGATAACGTAGAAACCGTTACCTCTGTTTATAAAGCAGTAATCCTTGGTCAGCCGGTTATCAGCCGTAATTTAACAGTTACAGGAGACGGCATCCGCACACCGAAAAACTTTTCCGTTCTTACAGGAACAGATCTGTCAGAACTTGTAAATAAGTGTATTACACAGACACTGACAAGAAGTATTTATACTTCACTGACAACATTTATCATGGTTGCGGTACTGTTTATTATGGGTGTAAGTTCTATTCGTGAGTTTGCAGCACCTCTGATGGTAGGTATCGTCTGCGGTGGATATTCTTCTGTATGTGTTACAGGAGCACTGTGGTATGTAATGAAGACGAAAGTCGGCAAAAAAGCACAGCCAAAGAAAAAGAAAAAATAGATCATAAAATGATCCGGGAAGCAGTTATGCCTATTGACAGGGCATAACTGCTTTTTTTAAAATAGAAACATAATATTCTGACGGACAGATACAAAGGGGATAAAGATAAATGGAACGATGGGTTCTGCTGCGCAAAGGTGCAGATTTTGAAGCGATAGGAAAGAAATATCAGATTAGTCCGAGACTGGCATGCCTGATCCGCAACAGGGATGTGATCGGAGAAGAGGCAATCGAACGTTATCTGAATGGAACGATCAGTGATCTGTATGATGGGATGCTGATGAAAGATGCGGATAAGGCGATTGACATTTTGAAAGAAAAGATTGCAGAGGAGAAGAAAATCCGGGTGATCGGAGATTATGATATTGATGGTGTGAATGCGACGTATATTTTGCTGGAGGGGCTGGAACGTCTCGGGGCATATGTGGACAGTGATATTCCGGACCGCATAGGTGACGGATATGGTCTGAATCGGCATCTGATCGACCGGGCTTACGATGCCGGAATCGATACGATCATTACCTGTGATAATGGAATCGCAGCAGCAAATGAGATTGCATATGGCAAAGAACTGGGCATGACGATCATCGTAACGGATCATCATGAGATCCCGTTCGATGAAATAGACGGAGAAAAGATATACAGACTTCCACCAGCGGATGCAGTGATCGATCCGAAGCAGAAGGACTGTGTATATCCGTTCAAGGGACTCTGTGGCGCGGCGGTTGCATATAAACTGATGGAGGCGTTGTGGGAAAGCATGGGGAAAGATTCCACTGATCTGGATGATCTGATTGAAAATGTTGCAATCGCAACGGTCGGTGACGTGATGGATCTGGAGGATGAGAACCGGATCTTTGTCAAAGAAGGACTGCAGATGCTTAAGCGAACGAAGAATCCGGGACTGAAAGCACTGATAGAATGTACAGGAATTGATAAAGAAAGTCTGAATTCTTATCATATAGGGTTTGTTCTGGGCCCCTGTATCAACGCAAGCGGGAGGCTGGATACAGCAAAGCGGGCACTGAAACTTCTGCGGGTGCGTACACAGAAAGAAGCGGATATTCTTGCGGGTGATTTAAAAGCATTAAATGACAGCAGAAAGGATATGACCGAAGAAGCAGTAAAGCTTGCGAAAGAACAGGTGGAGACGACAGATTTATCCGACGACAGGGTACTGGTCATCTATCTGCCGGATTGTCATGAAAGCCTTGCGGGGATTGTTGCGGGAAGAATAAGGGAATGCTATTACAAACCGGTATTCGTACTGACGGATGCGGAGGATGGTGCGAAAGGATCCGGACGGTCGATCGACGGATATCATATGTATGAGGAACTGAATAAATGCAAAGATATCCTGACGAAGTTTGGCGGACACCGGCTGGCAGCAGGACTTTCTCTGGAAAAAGAGAATATCGCAGAATTCCGGAGAAGACTGAATGAGAACTGCACCCTGACGGAAGAAGAAATGAAAGAAAAAGTCACGATTGATATGGAGATGCCGTTTCTTTGTGTGACGGAAGAACTGGTGAAAGAGCTGGAACTTCTGGAACCATTCGGAAAAGGGAATACAAAGCCGATATTTGCCGCACGCGGAGTGACGCTTCTGGGAGCGAGAATACTTGGAAAGAACAGAAATGTACTGAAGATAAAGGCACAGGATGCAAACGGAAGTGTTATAGAAGCCATGCTGTTCCAGAATGTGGAAGGATTCTTAAAGAATATGGAAGAGACCTACGGGCGCATGGAGGTGGATGCTCTTTTACAAGGCAGAGGCGGTCATATAAAAATTGCGGTGACTTATTATCCTGATATCAATGAATATATGGGAAAGAGAACACCGCAGATTGTGATCACACATTACCGTTAAGCTGGTTTCTCTCGTTGCAGGGTGAAAACCATAGATTGAAAATCAGAACGAGTAATGGTATACTTAAAGTTGTATTTTAGACAGAAATGGAGAGAGTATCATGAAACCGATAGAAGAGTATGTAAGAAGTATTCCGGATTTTCCGGAACCGGGAATTATATTCAGAGACGTAACAAGCATCCTTCAGGATGCAGATGGATTACATCTGGCGATAGACCTGATGCAGGAAAAATTAAAAGACGTGGATTTTGATGTGGTTGTAGGACCGGAATCAAGAGGATTTATCTTTGGTGTACCGATCGCATATAATCTGCACAAGCCATTTATCCCAATCAGAAAAAAAGGAAAACTCCCATGCGAGACGGTTTCTGTTGAATATGAACTGGAGTATGGCACAGCCACGATCGAGATGCACAAAGATGCAATCAAGCCGGGGCAGAAAGTGGTTATTATTGATGACCTGATTGCTACAGGCGGAACCAACGAGGCTATGGTGAAGATGATCGAAAGCCTCGGCGGAGAAGTGGTAAAAGCAGTATTTCTGATGGAACTTGCCGGGGTAAAAGGAAGAGAAAGATTAGAAGGATATGATGTGGACGCTGTGATCACATATCCTGGAAAATAAAAAGAGAGAAATCAAGGGAAGGAGGCGTTAATATGTCTGATAAGACAACCTATGAATCACTGGACAACCGGATCGCACCGGAAGCACTGACAGAAGATCACACGAAAGGGCTTGCAGTTGTAGACGGGCATGCGGTAAAATCTCAGGAAGATTATGAGGACCCGAACCGGTTATATGACATGTTAATTGCCCGTATCCGAAAGTATCATCCGTCCACAGATGTTTCCATGATTGAAAAGGCTTATAAGCTGGCGGTAAAGGCGCATGGAGATCAGCGCAGGAAATCCGGAGAACCATATATCATCCATCCTTTGTGGGTAGCGATCATTCTGGCTGATCTGGAGATGGATAAAGAGACGATTGCGGCAGGTATGCTGCATGATGTGGTAGAAGATACAAAGTTTACGGAAGAAGATATCCGGAGGGAATTTGGAGATGAGGTAGCACTTCTGGTAGATGGAGTTACCAAACTGGGAAGACTCTCTTATTCATCGGATAAACTGGAGGTACAGGCAGAAAACCTGCGTAAGATGTTCCTTGCCATGGCGAAGGATATCCGTGTGATCATTATCAAACTGGCAGACCGTCTGCATAATATGCGTACCTTGCAGTTCATGACGCCGGCAAAGCAGAAAGAAAAAGCGAAAGAGACGATGGACATCTATGCGCCGATCGCACAGCGTCTTGGTATATCTAAGATCAAGACGGAACTGGATGACCTGGCACTTAAGTATTCCCAGCCGGAGGTGTTCTATGACCTGGTGAACCAGATCAATGCAAGAAAGACAGAGAGGGAAGAATTCGTAGAGCAGATCGTAGAAGAAGTATCGACACATATGAAGAATGCGAATATCAAAGCAGAGGTCAACGGACGTGTTAAACATTTCTTCAGTATCTATAAGAAGATGGTGAATCAGGATAAGACGGTTGACCAGATCTATGATCTGTTTGCTGTGCGTATCATAGTAGAATCTGTAAAAGACTGTTATGCGGCACTGGGTGTGATCCATGAGATGTATACGCCGATTCCGGGACGTTTTAAAGACTATATTGCTATGCCGAAGCCGAATATGTACCAGTCACTGCATACGACACTGATGAGTTCGGTCGGACAGCCGTTCGAGATCCAGATCCGTACAGAAGAGATGCATAAGACAGCTGAATATGGTATCGCTGCACACTGGAAGTATAAAGAATCCAATGACGGTAAGAAGAGTGTGGAGGCACAGGAGGAAGAGAAGTTAAGCTGGCTGCGTCAGATCCTGGAGTGGCAGAGAGACATGTCGGATAACAGAGAATTCCTGAACCTGATCAAAGGAGATTTGGATCTGTTTGCAGAGGATGTCTATTGCTTTACTCCGCAGGGAGATGTAAAGAACCTGCCGAATGGTTCAACTCCGATCGATTTTGCTTATGCGATCCACAGTGCGGTCGGTAACAAGATGGTAGGAGCCAGAGTCAACGGAAAACTTGTTAACATTGATTATAAGATCCAGAATGGTGACAGGATCGAAATCCTGACGTCCCAGAATTCCAAAGGACCAAGCAGAGACTGGCTGAATATTGTAAAAAGTACGCAGGCGAAGAATAAGATCAACCAGTGGTTTAAAAGAGAATTTAAAGAAGATAATATTATCCGTGGAAAGGAACTGATCGGCAATTACTGCCGCAGTAAATCTATAGATCTTGTCAATATACTGAAGCCGAAATACGAGCAGATCGTTCAGCGGAAATATGGGTTCCGTGACTGGGATGCGGTGCTTGCAGCAATCGGACATGGCGGACTGAAGGAAGGTCAGGTTGTAAACCGTCTGCTGGAAGAATATGAAAAGGATCATAAGAAAGAGATCACGGATGAAAATATCCTGGAGAAGATTTCTGAGGCAAATAAGCAGAAAGTGCATATTGCCAGATCCAAGAGCGGAATTGTTGTCAAGGGAATCAATGATATGGCAGTGCGTTTTTCCAAGTGCTGCAATCCGGTTCCGGGAGATGAGATCGTCGGTTTTGTTACGAGAGGAAGAGGTATGTCTATCCACAGGACAGACTGCGTCAATGTGATCAATCTGTCTGCGGCAGAGAGATCCCGTCTGATCACTGCCGAATGGGAAGATCCGGGTGATACGGAAGAGGGAGGGCAGTATCTTGCAGAGCTGAAGCTTTATGCAGACGACAGAAGAGGACTTCTTCTGGATATCACAAAAGTATTTACGGAAGAAAAGATCGATGTAAAGTCCATGAATACGAGAACGAGTAAAAAAGGAACCGCAACGATGGATATGGGCTTTATCGTCCATGGACGTGAGGAGCTGAACCGGGTAATTAAAAAGTTAAGGCAGATTGAAAATGTCATTGATATAGAAAGAACGACAGGCTGATAAGAATGTCAGACAGCCTGAACAGATCAGAGGGGAAAAATATGAAAATTGAGAGATTTGTACTTGGACCGATTGAAACGAACTGTTATGTGGTAGTAAATGAGGATACAAAGGAGTGCTTTGCAGTTGATATGGCATATTGTCCTAAGGCGTATGTGGATCATATCAGGGAGCAGGGATATCAGATGAAGGCACTGTTCCTGACACATGGACATTTTGACCATATTATGGGAATAGAAGATTTTCTGAAAGCATTTGATGTTCCGGTTTATGTCGGCAGAGAGGAACAGCCGTTACTGGCAGATGACAGACTGAATGCTTCATCTATGTACGGATATCATTGTGCATATACAGGAGCAAAAGCTTTGGAAGACGGACAGACAGTTGAATGTGCAGGAACAGAAATTCACGTGATCCATACACCGGGACATACAGTAGGCGGATGCTGCTATTATCTTCCGGAGGATGAAGCACTGTTTTGCGGAGACACTTTGTTTTGTGGTTCGATCGGAAGGACAGATCTTCCTACAGGAAGCAGCCGGGATCTGGCACATTCTATCAGAGAAAAGCTGATGATTCTGCCGGATGAGACAAAGCTGTATCCGGGGCATATGGATGAGTCTACGATTGGCTATGAAAAAGAGATTAATCCTTTTATCTAAAAAAATAACAGAATAGGAAAAGAATGATAGAGATAAAAAGTAAGAAAAATAAATTTACCTATAATGTATATCATGTCACGAAAGCTTTTTTCCCTGAGGAGGAGATCGTGCAGACTGTTGATGAAGAGCAAGAGCCGCTGGTATGGATGCAGTTACCGGGAGGAGCTTGCTTTTCCCTTGCAGAGAGAAGTCTGACGATGGCAGACAGAAAAATGACTCCGGAGGAGGAACAGACAGAAAAGCGGGAAGTGACCCGGCAGGTCTATCGGTTTCTTTCCGAAGAATGCGACAGAGAACTGGCATGGGGAATGCTCACGGGAGTCAGACCTACGAAGCTTGTGATGCAGAAGCTGGAAGACGGAATGGATCAGGCACAGATCAAGAGGTTCCTTGAGGAAGAATACTGTGTTACGAAAGAAAAGGCAGAGATTGCTTATGAGATTGCGTGCAGGGAAAAGGAGCAGCTTGGAAAGCTGGATGTCAGCGAAGGATTCAGCCTTTATGTCGGGATTCCGTTCTGTCCGAGTATCTGTTCCTACTGTTCTTTCAGTTCTTCTCCGGTCGGCGAGTGGAAAGATAAGATTGATGCCTATCTGGATGCACTGATCAAGGAACTGAAAGCACTTGGCAGGATGGCAGGAGAACGGAAACCGGATACGGTGTATGTCGGTGGAGGAACTCCGACGACACTGGAGGCGGGACAGTTAGATCGTCTTCTCGGAACAATCCGAAACTGTTTTGATCTGTCTGAACTGAAAGAGTTTACAGTGGAGGCAGGCAGACCAGACAGCATTACGAGAGAAAAGCTGGAAGTGATCCGCAGATATCCGGTGACGAGAATTTCTGTCAATCCACAGACGATGCAGCAAAAGACGCTAGATCTGGTCGGAAGAAAGCATACCGTTGAAGAGGTAGAACGCATTTTTTGTATGGCACGAAAGCTTGGATTTGATAATATCAATATGGATCTGATCGCAGGACTTCCGGGCGAGACAAGGGTAGATATGCAGGATACATTGAGAAGAATCAAAGCACTTGCTCCTGACAGTCTGACGGTGCATGCACTGGCAATCAAACGGGCGGCAAAATTCGGGCAGGAGGGCAGAACGATGGATCTGCATTCTGAGATTTCCGGGATGGTAGAGGATGCGGCTGAATGTGCAGAAGAGATGGGGTTAAAGCCGTATTATCTGTACCGTCAGAAAAATATTGCGGGAAATTTTGAGAATGTTGGTTATGCAGAGGTTGACAAAGCCGGAATTTACAATATACTTATTATGGAAGAAAAGCAGACCATCCTGGCAGCAGGAGCAGGAGCTTCGACCAAGCTCGTATTGCCGGAGAAGATTCAGACGGCAGGTGGAAAAAAGACGAATCTGATCCGCATCGAGAATGTGAAAAATATTATGGAGTATATCCATCGTATTGATGAGATGATAGAGCGAAAAGGAGAATGGTTATGGCATTAAAGAGAAAACCGGTTACCGGAATGAAAGATATTCTTCCGGGCGAAATGGAGATCCGGGATTATGTGATCAGTCTGATCAAAGAGACATACAGGACATTTGGATTTTCATCCATTGAGACACCGTGCGTAGAACATATCGAGAATCTTTGCAGTAAGCAGGGCGGAGATAATGAAAAGCTGATCTTTAAGATCTTAAAGCGTGGTGAGAAACTGAAGCTGGCAGAGGCAAAAGAAGAGGCGGATCTGGTAGACGGAGGACTCAGGTATGACCTGACTGTGCCGCTTTCCCGTTATTATGCGAACCACTCCAATGAGCTTCCGGCACCTTTTAAGGCACTTCAGATGGGAAATGTATGGCGTGCTGACCGTCCGCAGAGAGGCCGGTTTCGTCAGTTTATGCAGTGCGATATTGATATCCTTGGCGAGCCATCCAATCTGGCAGAGATCGAGCTGATCCTTGCGACAACAGCACTTCTCGGAAAGCTGGATTTCAAGAATTTTACAATCCGTATCAATGATCGCCGTTTCCTTAAGGCGATGGCAGCTTACAGCGGATTTGCAGAGGAAGATTATGATAATGTTTTTATTACACTGGACAAGATGGATAAGATTGGTCTGGAAGGTGTTGCCGCAGAGCTGAAAGAAAATGGTTATGCGGAAGAGTCAGTTGAGAAATATCTGCAGTTATTCAAGGAGATTACGAATGATGTTGCAGGAGTGCGTTCCTGTAAGGAGAGGCTGGAGGGATTTCTTCCGGCAGAAGCAGCAGATTCACTTGAGAGGATCATTACAAGTGTAGAGAGTGCAAAAGAGGCAGAGTTCCGTATGTTCTTTGATCCGACACTGGTACGTGGAATGTCCTACTATACAGGAACAATCTTTGAGATTTCCATGGATGAGTTTGGAGGTTCCGTCGGCGGAGGCGGTCGTTATGATAAGATGATCGGAAAGTTTACGGGTCAGGATACACCGGCAGTAGGATTTTCCATCGGATTTGAGCGGATTGTCATGCTGCTGATGGAACGTGGATACAAAGTGCCTACAAGTAAGGAAAAGAAAGCATTCCTGATCGAGAAAAATATGCCGCAGGAAGGCATGCTGAAAGTGCTGGCACTTGCAAAGAAAGAGCGTGAAAATGGCCGTCAGGTGATGATCGTGAATATGAAGAAAAATAAAAAGTTCCAGAAAGAGCAGCTTGCAGAGCAGGGATATACAGAGATCACAGAGTGCTACCGTGATTCTGTGGACAGCCTGTAAGACGGTAGAGCAGAGCGAAAAGAAAGAGCTGCGATAGAAAAAGCAGCAATAAAAAGCAGCGATAGACAGAACAGGAAGAAAGTAAAAAGGAAAGGATGAGATACAATGGCTGAATCAATGCAGGGGCTGAAGAGAACTCACCGTTGTGGCGAGTTGTCTGCAGTGAATGTCGGTGAGACAGTGACCATCATGGGATGGGTACAGAAGAACAGAAATAAAGGAGGTCTCGTATTCACAGATGTCAGAGACCGTTCCGGAATTATCCAGGTAGTCTGTGAGGAGGGGACGACAGAACCGGCTCTGATCGAGAAAGCGGCATCCCTCCGTTCAGAGTATGTTGTGGCGATCGTTGGTAAGGTCGCAAGACGTTCGGGAGCTGTAAATGATAAGATTGCAACAGGAGAGATCGAGGTGATCCCAAGTGAACTGAGGATTCTTTCCGAGGCAATGACTCCTCCGTTCCCGATTGAGGAAAATTCAAAGACAAAAGAAGAAATCCGTCTCAAATACCGTTATCTGGATTTAAGAAGACCGGATCTTCAGAGAAATCTTAAAATGAAGAGTCAGGTTATGACGCTGACCCGTCAGTATTTTGCAGAAGAAGGATTCCTTGAAGTGGAAACTCCGATGCTTGGAAAGACAACACCGGAAGGGGCAAGAGATTACCTTGTGCCAAGCCGTGTGCATCCGGGTTCTTTCTACGGTCTTCCACAGTCTCCGCAGCTTTACAAGCAGCTTCTGATGTGCTCTGGCGTGGATCGTTATATCCAGATTGCAAGATGTTTCCGTGATGAGGATCTTCGTGCAGACAGACAGCCGGAGTTTACGCAGATCGATATGGAGTTGTCCTTTGTAGATGTGGATGATGTGATCGATGTCAACGAAAGATATCTGAAGAAACTGTTCCGGGAAGTGCTGGATGTAGAGGTACAGCTTCCGATCCAGAGAATGACCTGGCAGGAAGCAATGGATCGTTTTGGATCAGATAAGCCGGATCTCAGATTTGGAATGGAACTGACGGATGTAAGTGAAGTGGTAAAGGACTGTGGTTTCGGTGTCTTTACAGCAGCACTGGAGAATGGTGGAAGTGTTCGTGGTATCAATGCCAAAGGACAGGGCGGCATGCCAAGAAAGAAGATCGACAAGCTGACAGCATTTGTAAAAGATTACGGTGCAAAAGGGCTGGCATATGTTGCCATTCAGGAAGACGGAACCGTGAAATCTTCTTTTGCCAAGTTTATGACAGAGGAGCAGATGCAGGCACTGATCGCAGCAATGAACGGAGAAGCAGGAGATCTGCTGTTATTTGCTGCTGATAAAAATAAAGTAGTATGGGATTCACTGGGAGCATTGCGTATAGAGCTTGCGAAGCAGCTTGAACTCCTTGATAAAAATGAATATCGTTTTGTATGGATCACAGAGTTCCCGCTTCTTGAGTGGAGCGAAGAGCAGAACCGTTTTGTTGCGATGCATCATCCATTTACGATGCCGATGGAAGAAGATCTTCAGTATATTGAGTCTGATCCGGGCAGGGTACGTGCAAAAGCATACGATATCGTCCTCAATGGAAATGAGATCGGCGGAGGAAGTGTCAGAATCTTCCAGGATGACATTCAGGAGAAGATGTTCCATGCACTTGGATTTACAGATGAGCAGGCATACAGCCAGTTCGGTTTCCTGTTAGATGCATTTAAATACGGAGTTCCACCGCACGCAGGACTTGCTTACGGACTGGACCGTCTGGTGATGCTGATGGCAAAGCAGGACAGTATCCGTGACGTAATTGCATTCCCGAAGATCAAGGACGCATCCTGTCTGATGACGGAAGCTCCTACGCCGGCAGATACAAAGCAGTTGGAGGAGCTGGGACTGGAAGTTGTCACAGAAGAAAAATAAAAGTTCTCTTCAGGATGAATCAGGCTGAGAATGAGAATGTGAGAAAGAAAATAAAAATCTTCTTGACAAATGAAGTAAGGAAGACTAGAATAGAGTTCATCAAAAGCAAAAACCGATGAGGAAGAGAAGTAAGTTTTAAAAGAATTTGCAGAGAGCAGCAGGTGGTGGGATTGCTGTAAGGATTTTAATTCCGAATGGACTTTCGAGGGTGGCCTGAAATGAAAAGAGTAGGAGTCGCCGGGAACCGAACCCGTTATCAATCAGGAGCGTATGTTAGTACGTGAGAAAGTGGACGCAGGTCAATTTGAGTGGTACCGCGATAGTAAAGAAATTTATTACCGTCTCAAGCATTTCGCTTGAGGCGGTTTTTTGTTGCATCAGCCGGAAATGAAAGCCTGTATCCAAGATCGGCTCCTTTGCTTTTGCAGAAAATGAAAAGAAAAAAGGAGACAAAGTATTATGAAGAAAAGAATTTTAGCAGTAGTTTTAGGTGCGGTAATGGTAATGAGCCTGGCAGGATGCGGCTCAGGAACATCAGGAGAGGATAAAAAAGCTTCCTCCGATGGAGAAAAGACTTATACGATCGGAATTTCCCAGTTTGCAGAGCATGGTTCACTGGATAACTGCAGGGAAGGATTCCTTGAAGGGCTGAAAGAAGAGGGAATTGAAGAGGGTAAGAACCTGACAGTTTCTGTAAAGAATGCAGCGGCAGATCAGGGTACAGCAAAGCAGATCAGTGATTCATTTGTATCCGATAAAGTGGATCTGATCTGTGCAATCGCAACTCCGAGTGCACAGGCAGCATACAATTCAGCGATGGATTCAGAAATCCCGGTTGTTTATACAGCAGTCACAGACCCGGTTGCGGCAAAGCTTGCAAAAGATGACGGAACAGCAGTCGGAAATGTAACAGGAACGAGTGATGAGCTTCCGATCAAGGCACAGCTTGAAATGATCCGTGAGATGATGCCGGATGCAAAGAAGATCGGTATCCTTTATACGACAAGTGAGGCAAATTCCGTATCCGCTCTTGCAAAATATGATGATCTTGCAGGAGACTATGGATTTGAGATCGTAGAAAAAGGTATTAGCCAGACCGCAGATATTTCTCTTGCGGCAGATGAACTTCTCGGAGAAGTTGACTGCCTGACGAACCTGACAGACAATACAGTTGTAGCTTCGCTGGCAACGATCCTTGACAAGGCAAATGCAAAGAAGATTCCGGTATTCGGAAGTGAGATCGAACAGGTGAAGATCGGATGCCTTGCAGCAGAAGGACTGGATTATGTGGCACTTGGAAAGCAGACGGGAAAGATGGCAGCCAAGATCCTGAAAGGTGAGAAGAAAGCATCTGATATGCAGTTTGAGACAATTACAGAACCTGGTTTTTATGTAAATAATGAAGTAGCGAAGAATCTCGGAATCACAGTTCCGGAGGATCTTCAGGACAAAGCTGTAGAAAGCTTTGATGAGATTACAAAATAATGAAAGAATCCGGAGGCGTAGAGTGATGGGGATTTATATAACAATATTGGAGCAGGGGCTGATTTATGGAATACTCGCCCTTGGAGTATACATAACATATAAGATTCTGGATTTCCCGGATCTGACAGTGGATGGAAGTTTTCCGCTGGGAGCAGCACTGACTGCAACAATGATCACGAAAGGTGTGAACCCATATCTCACACTTCCGGCATCATTTCTGATCGGTGTTCTTGCCGGGATCTGTACCGGTCTGATCCATGTGAAATGTAAGGTGCGTGATCTGCTGTCCGGTATTATTATGATGACAGCATTATGGACGATCAACCTCCGGCTGGCAGGAACGGCAAATGTACCGATCTTTGGCGAGGACAGTATTTTTGACAATGCAGCCGTAAATGGGATCTTTCAGGGAGGAGCATCCTCCTATAAGGTTCTGGTGATCGTTCTGATCATTGCGGTAGTAAGCAAAGTCCTTTTAGATCTTTATATGAAGACAAAGTCGGGATTCCTTCTCCGTGCAGTCGGTGATAATGAAGTGCTGGTCACTTCTCTTGCAAAAGATGAGGGGAATGTCAAGATCCTCGGACTTGCGATCGCCAATGGACTGGTTTCCCTGGCAGGATCTATTTTCTGTCAGGAACAGAGAGTTTTTGAAATTTCCAGTGGTACAGGTGCCATTGTTATCGGACTTGCGAGCGTGATCATCGGAACAAGCCTGTTCAAGAATTTTTCATTCCTGAAAACCACAACGGCTGTTCTGATCGGTTCCATTATTTATAAAGCCTGTGTTGCTGCAGCCTTAAAGTTTTTTGAGCCGCAGGATATGAAACTGATCACGGCAGTTTTATTCCTTCTGATTCTGGTGATCGGAAGAGACAGAAAGAAGAAGGTGAAGAAAAATGCTTGAATTAAAGAAAATCGATAAATATTATAATCCCGGAACAGTCAATGAGATGTGCCTGTTTGACGGATTTGACCTGACGGTAGCAGACGGAGAGTTTGTATCGGTTGTGGGAAGTAACGGTTCAGGAAAAACCTCGATGCTGAATATCCTCTGTGGAAGTATTCCTGTAGATGGCGGAAAGATCCTGATGAATGGGAAAGATATTACAAATAAAAAGGAATTTAAAAGAAACCGTAACATCGGACGTGTATATCAGAACCCATCGATGGGAACCTGCCCGTCGATGACCATTCTGGAGAATATGTCTCTGGCAGATAATAAAGGAAAATTCTTTGGACTTGGTGCAGGAATCAATAAGGCGAGAAGAGAAGAGTACCGGGAAATGTTGAGCCAGCTAGGCCTGGGACTGGAAAATAAAATGGATGTAAAAGTCGGAGTACTTTCCGGTGGACAGCGTCAGGCAATCGCACTTCTGATGTCAACCATGACACCCATTGATTTCCTGATCCTGGATGAGCATACAGCAGCACTTGATCCAAAGACAGCAGAGCTGATCATGGAACTGACAGATAAGATCGTCAGAGAAAAGCATCTGACAACCATCATGGTTACTCATAACCTGCGTTATGCGGTAGAATATGGGAACCGTCTTCTGATGATGCATCAGGGCGGGATTGTGATGGATTTAAAGGGAGAAGAAAAAGCACATCTTGAGGTGGAGCAGATCCTGGATAAATTTAATGAGATCAGTATTGAATGTGGTAACTAGGTCTTTCATAAAAAAGTAGCTTTCCACAAAAATAAAAAGACGGGAACAGCGGATTGGCTCTGCTGTTCCCGTCTTTTTCGCGTATCATTTCTATAGTGTGATAATAGAAATGGTTCTTTTGTGCTGTGAAAGGTTATTCGTCCCAGCCTTCGTAAAAACGGATATTGACAGAAATATTGCGGATCAGTTCATCTTCGGCAAGGAGAATATCTTCCGGATCGGAGACATGAGGAAGAATCGGCTCGTCCTCTTCGAGTTCTACCGTGATCCAGGTTCTGGCAGCTTCATTTGCGTTGTCGATGGCATCATCCAGTGTCTCACCGGATGCTTCGCAGAACTCAAGATCAGGAAAGTAAGCAGCGTATCCTCCGTCAGTTTTCTTTTTAAATACAGCGGGATATATAAATTTCATGAATCATACCTCCTAAAATGATCTATGGTAAAGAAAAAAGC
>ERZ779890.1534-NODE-1534-length-23694-cov-3.977156_pt1 | contig 23694 bp, 21 predicted proteins | sample MGYA00511553_ERZ779890 | MGnify/ENA primary metagenome ERZ779890 (study PRJEB29588, sample SAMEA2152064) | human gut metagenome | biome: human gut; feature: human-associated habitat; material: faeces | place: Denmark | collected 2008/2010 ... | reverse complement strand
TTTGTTGGTCATTCGTTGCTCAAATATTTTGCCACAAGCCTTTAAATATCATGGAAAAGTTTTACCTTTGTAGCAATTTATCCCAATTCGGTCGTTAGGACTTATTGTATTTTGATTTTTCAGGAGAGCAGATTTCGCTTGCTGTTATTATGAGTAATAGCGGGCTATTTCGAGCAAAGGGCAGGCGTCAGATGCCTTATGAAAAACAAAAGACAACAAGAAGTTCTGAAAATATATCATTTACGACCTTATGACCGATTTTGGTTTATATCTATCTGGAGGATGTACGCACAGGAGAAAATCAAACCCTATAACCAGCAAGAAGAAAAAGGAGCGCAGGTAGAGCGAATGTTTGACAGCATAGCCAACACCTATGACCGACTTAACCACCTCCTGTCGTTGGGAATAGACCGTCGATGGCGCAAAACAACCATCAACTCTCTGAAGCCTTTTGCCCCCGACTGTATTCTTGACATAGCCACAGGCACTGGCGACTTCGCCATATTGGAAGCAAAGTTGCTTAAGCCCACCAGCATTATCGGAGCGGATCTGTCGGAAGGCATGATGAACATTGCACGACAGAAAACCATACAGGCGGGACTCGACAAAATCATCTCGTTCAAAAAAGAAGATTGCACCAACCTTACCTTTAGCGACCATACGTTTGATGCCGTTACCGTTGCCTATGGCGTGCGCAACTACAAGGATCTCGACAAAGGGCTAAAAGAAATGCTGCGTGTTCTGAAACCTGGTGGCCACCTTGCCATTTTGGAGCTGTGCACCCCAAAGAGTTTTCCCATGCGCCAATTGTTCTGGCTCTACAGCCACATCGTAATGCCTGCAATGGGCAGACTGCTATCAAAAGACGGTCACGCCTACAAATACCTACCAGCTACAATGGAGGCGTTTCCGCAAGGCGAGACGATGAAGCTAATCCTTGAGAAAGCCGGATACGAAAACGTTTCCTTCAAACGTTTTACATTCGGACTCTGCACAATGTATCTCGCCTCGTCACCACAAGCAAACAACGACAAGCCATGACTGAATACGGACTTATAGGTTTTCCGCTTATCCATTCGTTTTCAAAGCAATTCTTTACAGAGAAATTTGCAAACGAGCACCTCGAAGCAGAGTACCTCAACTTCGAGATGGAAACCGTTGACAATTTAATTGACATCATCAAGGCACACCCTCTGCTCAGGGGACTTAACGTAACCATTCCACACAAGCAACACGTCATGCCTTTGCTCAACGACATGAGCACAGAAGCACGCGAAATCGGAGCTGTAAACGTAATTGCCATCAAGCGCAATACGGACGGCAACTTGTTTCTCAAAGGCTATAACGCTGACGTCATAGGATTCGAAGAAAGTATCAAGCCCCTGCTCGCACCTCACCACACACAGGCTTTAATTCTCGGCACGGGGGGTGCATCGAAGGCCATTCGCTATGGGCTGGAACGACTGGGTCTGAACACCACCTTTGTCAGTCGCACACCTAAAGAAGGGATACTGACCTATGAACAACTCACACCACAGGTTTTGGAACAACACACCGTGGTGGTAAACTGCACTCCAGTGGGAACCTTTCCACATCAGGACAAATGCCCCGACATACCCTACCATCTGCTGACTGACCGGCATCTGCTCTACGACTTGGTGTACAACCCCGAGAAAACTCTCTTCCTGCAAAAGGGCGAGACACAGGGTGCCACAATCAAGAACGGGCTTGAAATGCTACACCGTCAAGCGTTGGCAAGTTGGAGATTTTGGAACGAAAAATAATCAACATACAATACACAACGAAAACATAATTCCTCATGGATAACAAACAACGATACATGATGCGTGGCGTAAGTGCCATGAAAGAAGACGTTCACAACGCCATCAAAAACATTGACAAAGGCATCTTTCCGCAAGCTTTCTGCAAGATAATTCCCGACATTCTCGGGGGAGATCCCGAATACTGCAACATCATGCACGCCGACGGCGCCGGCACCAAGTCGAGCCTTGCCTATATGTATTGGAAAGAAACCGGCGACCTCAGTGTTTGGAAAGGCATTGCCCAAGACGCCCTCATCATGAACACAGACGACCTGCTCTGCGTAGGTGCCGTCGACAACATTCTGGTGAGCAGCACAATCGGACGCAACAAAATGCTCATTCCCGGTGAAGTAATCTCTGCCATCATCAACGGCACAGATGAACTGATGGCACAAATGCGCGAGATGGGTATAGGCATCTATGGCACCGGTGGCGAGACTGCCGATGTGGGCGACTTAGTGCGCACCATCATTGTCGACTCTACCGTAACCTGTCGCATGAAGCGAAGCGAAGTTGTCAACAATGCCAACATAAGACCAGGCGACGTGATAGTAGGATTGTCATCGTGCGGGCAGGCAACCTACGAAACCGAATACAACGGCGGCATGGGCAGCAACGGACTGACATCTGCCCGCCATGACGTGTTCAGCAAATATCTGGCAGAGAAATATCCTGAGAGCTACGACAAAGCCGTGCCAGAAGATTTGGTATACAGTGGGTCGTACAAGTTGACAGACTCCGTTGAAGGTTCGCCCATCAATGCAGGCAAACTTGTTCTATCCCCCACCCGCACATATGCCCCTGTAGTTAAACAACTGCTCGACAGACTGCGTCCCGAGATACACGGCATGGTACACTGCACGGGTGGAGCACAGACCAAGGTTCTTCACTTCGTGAGCGACAACTGCCGTGTAGTGAAAGACAACATGTTCCCCGTTCCACCATTATTTAAAACCATTGCAAAGGAAAGCGGCACCGACTGGGCCGAAATGTACAAGGTGTTCAACATGGGACACCGCCTTGAAGTCTATATCGAGCCAAAGCGTGCGCAAGAGGTTATAGCCATCTCTAAGAGTTTTAACATCGATGCTCAAATCGTAGGCCACATCGAAGAGGGACCACGCTCACTTACCATCAAGAGCGAGTTCGGCGAATTCAACTATTAACCAATATCTCATCTGAAACACAGAAAAAGCACAACCACAGCAAATGAATTCATTGTTGGAAAAACTCGATGCCCTCGTAGCGCGTTTTGAAGAGGTAAGCACACTCATTACCGACCCTAATGTCATTGCTGACCAACAGCGCTATGTAAAGCTAACCAAGGAATATAAGGAACTCGAAGACCTCATGGCCGCAAGAAAAGAATATGCCAATCTGCTCAGCAACCTTGAGGAAGGCAAGAACATGCTCGTGAACGAAGCTGACCCCGACCTAAAGGAAATGGCTCGTGAACAAGTAGCGGAATGCGAAGCACGCATGCCGGCACTGGAAGAAAGCATCAAGCTCATGCTCGTACCGAAAGACCCCGAAGACTCCAAAAACGCCATACTCGAAATACGCAGTGGTACAGGAGGCGACGAAGCTGCCCTTTTTGCCGGCGACCTCTTCAGAATGTATGCCAAGTATTGCGAAGCTAAAGGTTGGAAGCTCGAAGTGTCAAGCTCAAGCGAGGGGGCTGTTGGTGGATACAAGGAAATAATCTGCTCCGTGACAGGTGACAACGTTTATGGCATCTTGAAATACGAAAGTGGAGTACATCGCGTGCAACGAGTACCCGCCACAGAGACACAAGGCAGAGTACACACCAGTGCCGCCACCGTTGCCGTATTGCCCGAAGCCGAAGCCTTTGACGTGGTCATCAACGAAGGTGAAATTAAATGGGATACTTTCCGCTCATCCGGGGCAGGAGGACAAAATGTCAATAAAGTGGAGTCGGGTGTGCGTCTGCGCTACAACTGGAAAAACCCAAACACGGGTGAAGTACAGGAAATACTCATAGAGTGCACAGAAACACGTGACCAACCAAAAAACAAAGAACGCGCCCTGGCACGTCTGCGCACATTTATCTACGACAATGAACGCCAGAAATATGATGCCGACATCGCCAACAAGCGAAAGTCACTTGTTTCAACTGGTGACCGCTCCGCCAAAATACGCACATACAACTACCCGCAAGGCCGCATAACCGACCACCGCATCAACTATACCATCTACAACCTCAATGCTTTTATGGACGGTGACATACAGGACTGCATTGACCATCTTATCGTGGCCGAAAACGCAGAGCGACTCAAAGACAGCAGTCTGTCATAGAGACGACAAATACCACAATCGTAACATGCAGACAGAACCGTCTTTGCCACAACACCTTCATTTTCTTCCAGACAACAAAACAACACCATAATGAACAAACAACAATTAATTGAAAATATCAGGACCAAACGTTCGTTTCTGTGTGTAGGCCTTGACACCGACCTCAAGAAAATACCACAACATCTGCTCAAAGAAGAAGACCCCATCTTCGCTTTCAACAAAGCCATCATTGATGCCACATCACCCTACTGTGTTGCCTACAAACCAAACCTCGCTTTCTACGAATGCTTTGGCCTTAAAGGTTGGGTTGCCTTTGACAAAACAGTGAGGTACATCAAGGAACACCATCCAGACCAATTCATCATAGCTGACGCCAAACGGGGCGACATCGGCAACACCAGTGCCATGTATGCCCGATGCTTCTTTGAGGAATTGGATATCGACTCGCTGACCGTAGCACCATATATGGGAGAAGACAGTGTTACACCGTTTCTGCAATACAAAGACAAGTGGGTCATCCTGCTTGCACTGACCAGCAACAAGGGTTCGCACGACTTCCAACTTACAGAAGACAAAGATGGAGTACGCCTCTTTGAAAAAGTGCTGTGCACCTCACAGCAATGGGCCAGCGACCAACAGATGATGTATGTAGTCGGGGCTACCCAAGGACGCCTCTTTGAAGATATACGCAAGATTGCACCTGAACACTTCTTGCTGGTTCCAGGAGTAGGGGCACAGGGAGGCTCACTCGAAGAAGTGTGCAAATACGGCATGACAAAAGACTGTGGACTGCTCGTAAACTCTTCGCGTGGCATCATTTATGCTGACAGCACCGAGAACTTTGCCACAGCTGCCGGCCAAAAAGCCAAAGAATTGCAACAGCAGATGTCTGCCTTGCTACCATAGCTGGCCAAGTTGCGACAAGACGCCACTGCCCTGCCATACATTGGCAAACCTAATAAATAGAAAGATGATAATCAACGATCCCGTACACGGCTTTATCGAGATTCCCGACGGCATACTTGCCTCGCTGGTAAAGCATCCATACTTTATACGCCTCAACCGCATTGAGCAGCTGGGGCCCACATCATACGTGTACCCAGGGGGGCGTCATACCCGTTTTCTGCACTCCATAGGTGCACTGCACCTAATCACCAACGCTTTGCAGACTCTGCGCAGCCGACATTGCGACATCGCACCGGAAGAGGCTCTTGGTGTCCAAATCGCCATGCTGCTGCACGACATAGGCCACGGCCCCATGTCACACTGCCTTGAAGGGATGTTTATAAGTGACCTGACCCATGAGGACATCTCCCTCCTGCTGATGGAGAGGCTTAACGATGAATTCAACGGTAAACTTGACATAGCCATAAGCATCTTTAAAGACCAATACCCCAAGCACTTCCTTCACGAACTGATATGCAGTCAACTCGACATGGACAGACTTGACTACCTGTGCCGTGACAGTTTCTTTACAGGAGTCAGAGAAGGCAATATCGGGGCGGAACGTATTATAAAAATGCTCAACGTACGCGAAGACCGCCTCGTGGTCGAATCGAAAGGCATCTACACAATAGAGAACTATCTTATGTCGCGACGACTGATGTATTGGCAGGTTTACCTTCACAAGACAGTGTTGGCGGCACGCTACACTCTCTTATCTGCGCTGGAGCGCGCCAAAGAACTCGTCAGCATCGGACACCCCATTCAATTGGGAGAACGGATGGAATATTTTCTCTGCAACAATGTCAACAAAAAGCACATTGCAGCCCATCCTGAAGCCATCGATGCTTTCATCATGCTTGACGACCACGACATATATCTGGCACTCAAAGAGTGGATGACCAGTAAAGACAAAGTGTTGCGCACACTGTCGCAGAACTATATCAACCGCCATCTATACAAGACAAAAGAACTTAGCCGCCCATTGTCTGCATCCGACCGCGAGCAACTGGAACAAACGGCAGCACAATGTCTTGACATCGCACCAAGATGTGCCCACTACTTCATCAGACCACTCAATGTGTCACAGATGCTCTACTCTACCACTGATGACCACATAAACATTTTGACAAAAGAGAACAAAATACGTGACATTTCGAATTTCTCCGAACTGCTTCACAGTGAAATGGTTGACCGACGTAGCGAACGGCATTATCTCCTTTATCAAAGAGATTCCGGAATAATTGACAATCCAACCGTTTGCGACATTCTGGACAAATACTAAGACCTTTTCTTGTACGCAATACATATAAATAGCATAAAACATACCGGTTATTTTAGGCTATGTTATTATTTTTTGCGATATTTGCATTTATACAGAAAAACGATACATTTTAACATGGAATTTTCAGCCAAGCAGATTGCTGAATTCCTTCACGGAACAATAGAAGGAGACGAGAATGCAACAGTCAACACCTTTGCAAAAATAGAGGAAGGCACGACTGGAGCCATCTCGTTCTTGGCCAATCAGGCTTACGAACACTATATCTACGACACCGCATCAAGCGTCGTTCTGGTTAACGACAGTTTCAAACCATGCAAGCCTGTCAGCACCACGCTGATAAAAGTGCCGAATGCTTATGAAGCCGTTGCAAAACTTCTGCAACTTTACGAGTCTATGAAACCCAAGAAGGTAGGTGTCAGTTCGCTTGCTTATATTGATCCCACTGCCACCATTGGCAAGGATTGCTACATTGGGCCGTTTGTAGCCATAGGCCCAAAAGTTGTTATCGGCGAAGGGTGTGTTTTCCATCCACACGTAACGATTGGCGAAGGGGCAAGCGTTGGCAAAAACACCGAAATATACAGCAACGCTGTTATCTACCACGGCTGCAAGGTGGGCAACAACTGCATTCTTCATGCAGGCTGTGTGATTGGAGCTGACGGATTTGGCTTTGCACCATCGGCAGAAGGCTATGACAAAATCCCGCAAATTGGTATTGTCACCATAGAAGACAATGTGGAGATAGGTGCAAACACCTGTGTAGACCGCTCCACAATGGGGTCCACTGTAGTCAGAAAAGGTGTTAAACTGGATAACCTCGTCCAAATAGCCCACAACGTTGTTGTTGGCGAAAATACAGTGATGAGCTCACAAGCAGGCATTGCTGGTAGCACCAAGATAGGAAAATGGTGTATGCTCGGAGGCCAAGTTGGAGTAGCTGGACACGTAAACATTGCAGACTATACCACATGTGCGGCAAAGGCTGGAGTGGCAGGACCAGTAATCAAGGAACATGCCACGCTACTTGGCATTCCAGCCATTGATGCACGCAAGTTTGCGCGCTGCAACGCAGTATTTCGCAACTTGCCTGAGATGTCAGCCGATGTACAGGCACTCAAGCGCGAGATAGCTGAACTAAAGGAGTTGCTTGGCAAAAAGTGACACACATTCAAGTCTAAAACATACATACACAATATATGTCAAAACAACATACGCTAAAAGGAATGTTCTCTGTTGAAGGCAAAGGCCTCCATACAGGAATACACACCGTAGCAACATTCAACCCTGCACCAGAAAACACAGGGTACAGATTTCAACGCACCGACATTGAAGGAATGCCCATAATTGAGGGGGTTGCCGAAAACGTTGTCGATACCACACGAAGCACCGTATTGGCAAAAGACAATGTGCGCATCGGCACCGTGGAGCATGCTCTCGCTGCACTATACGGCATGGGCGTTGACAACTGCCTGATTCAAATCAACGGCCCCGAAATGCCTATCCTTGAAGGAAGTTCGCAAACATACGTAGACAACATCAACAAGGTCGGGAAAGAAGAACAGAAAGAGGACCGCCATTATTACGTAATAAAGAAAAAGACCGAATTCCGCGACGAAAACACAGGAGCATCCATCGTATTGCTTCCTGATGACAAATTCAGCCTCACGGCAATGATTGCCTACGACAGCGATTGGTTTGCAAGCCAATTTGCCACTATTGAGGATATAAAAACTTTCGAAAGCGAAATAGCAGGTGCACGTACATTTGTGTTTGTACGCGAAGTTGAACCTCTTATCAATGCAGGGCTGATAAGGGGGGGTGACCTGAATAACGCCATAGTAATATACGAAAACCAAATCTCACAAGAACGCCTTGACCGCCTTGCCGATGAAGTAGGCATTGAGCACAAAGATGCAACCAAGCTCGGCTTCCTCAATTCCAAACCACTGGTGTGGAAAAACGAACCGGCACGCCACAAGGTGCTTGACATCATCGGCGACATGGCTCTCATCGGCCGGCCACTTAAAGGGCGCATCATAGCCACCAAGCCTGGCCACACCATTAACAACAAGTTTGCTCGCCAAATGCGTCGTGAGATACGTGCCCACGAAGTGCAGACACCGCAATACGACTGTAACAAAGCACCGCTGATGGATGTCAACCGCATACGCGAATTGCTCCCACACCGCTACCCTATGCAACTGGTAGACAAAATTATCGAAATAGGAGCGAACTATATTGTTGGAATCAAAAACGTTACAAGCAACGAACCATTTTTTCAAGGGCACTTCCCGAAAGAACCCGTCATGCCTGGCGTACTGCAAATCGAAGCCATGGCTCAGGCTGGAGGTCTGTTGGTGCTGAACAAACTTGAAGAGCCGGAAAAATGGAGCACATACTTCATGCGCATTGACAATGTCAAGTTCAGACAAAAAGTTGTTCCTGGTGACACCTTGATATTCAAAGTAGAATTGCTCGCCCCCGTGCGACACGGCATTTCGTCGATGAAGGGCTATATCTTTGTAGGCGAGAAAATTGTAAGCGAGTGTGCCTTTACCGCACAAATTACAAAAAACAAATAATCCCCTCTTGGCAATAAAGCAAATCTTATTGCCCATGTCAGTTATATCTACAACACACACAAAGCAATGAGCAACATCAGTCCTTTAGCCTATGTACACCCAGAAGCCAAAATCGGAGAGAACTGCGAGATTGGCCCATTCTGCTACATTGACAAGAATGTGGTGATTGGCGACAACAACACATTCATGAACAACGTCACCATTCTATACGGTGCACGCATAGGCAACGGCAACATCATCTTCCCTGGAGCCGTAATCAGTGCCATACCACAAGACCTGAAATTTCAAGGCGAAGAAACCACCGCAGAAATTGGCGACAACAACAAGATACGAGAAAACGTGACCGTCAACCGCGGAACAAAAGCCAAGGGCAAAACCGTTGTCGGTAGCAATAATCTCCTGATGGAGAGTGTACACGTTGCCCACGATGCCATTGTAGGCAACGGATGTATCATCGGAAACAGCACAAAAATTGCAGGAGAGGTAGTGGTTGACGATTTTGCCGTTATCAGTGCAAGCGTGCTGATACATCAGTTCTGTCGCGTGGGCAGCTTCTCCATGCTTGGAGGAGGCACACGCACCAGTCAAGACATTCCACCATACTCAACAGTAGCCCGTGAACCGGCGGCATACTGTGGTCTTAACCTTATAGGACTGCGCCGCCGCAAATTCACGCCAAAACAGATTGACGACATACACGAAACATACCGCATCCTCTATAACCGTACATTCACTATTGAGGAACGTATGGCTATGGTGCGTGAACAAATGCCCAACAACCCTGACGTGGAATATATCCTTGACTTTATCAAAACCTCAAAACGAGGCATTGTCTACTAACACCCAAAACAAGACTCATGTTATTTAAGATTGCCATAATCTGCGATGAGGCCGAAGATTTTTTTCGGGAGATTACCATCGACTCCGACAACTCCTTTTTGGACCTGAACAAAGCTATCCTTGATGCCTGCAGTTACGATGACAGCCAGATTACAAGTTTCAGTATCTGTTCTGACAACTGGGAAGAAGAACAGCAGATTGTCAGGGAAGACATGGGCACCACAGCCGAAGACCAAGACATCTATATCATGGAAGACACACGGCTCGGTGACCTTATCGAAGACGAAGAACAGAAACTCATCTTCACATTTGACCCCATCAACAACCGTGTTTTCTACCTTGAAGTCACAGAGATTGTAACAGGAAGAAGTCTGGAGAAAGCAGAGTGTACAGAGTCAAGAGGAGATGCCCCTACACAGCTCAACGACTTCGATCTTGATTTTAGCAATCTTGCAAAAGACGACAAAGACCTTGACCTTGACCTCGACAACTACGACGAAGAGGGATTCAACGAAGACGAATACGATCCCGACTCTTACACGGTAGAGTAACAACTCTTGTTATAACTTTTCCGAACACGAAAAACGGGTCGGAAGACAACAATACACCTACAAGCACAGGCTTTGTCATCCAGTCAAGGACAACAAGGCCTGTAACTTTATCTATGAACACACTATTCGTTTTGACAGGCCCCACCGGAGTCGGCAAGACAGAACTGGCGCTTTCTATTGCCAAAATGCTCGGTTCACCCATCGTCAATGCAGACTCAAGGCAATTATATCGCCAGTTACCCATTGGCACCGCGGCCCCCACACCACAACAGCAAGCCTTGGTGAAACACTACTTTGTAGGCACGCTGAACCTTGAGGACTACTACAGTGCCGCAGAATACGAGCAAGACGTACTCAAGCTGTTACCCAATCTTTTCGTTTCTTCTGACAACATACTGCTGACAGGCGGAAGCATGCTATATATTGATGCTGTCTGCAAGGGCATTGATGATATGCCTACCGTTGACAACACCACACGAAGCATGCTTAAGCACCGTTATGAAACCGTGGGACTGGAGGCTCTGTGTGAAGAGTTAAGACAGCTCGACCCAAAACATTATAATAAGGTAGACCTCTGTAATCCGAAAAGGGTAATACACGCCCTTGAGATTTGCCACATGACAGGACGGCCCTACTCTTCGTTTCTGACCAAGCAGGCCAAGCCACGGCCTTTCAACATCGTCAAGATTGGGCTTGACAGACCGCGTGAAGAACTTTTTGCACGCATCAACCAACGCGTAATACAAATGATTGAACAGGGGCTTGAGGATGAGGCATACAAGGTCTACCCCTTTCGCCGTCTGAACAGCCTCAACACCGTAGGTTACAAGGAGATGTTTAAATACTTCGACGGAGAATGGAGCCTTGCAACAGCCATCGAGAAGATACAGCGCAACACACGCATCTATGCTAAAAAACAGCTCACTTGGTACAAGAAAGACCACGACATGAACTGGTTCAATCCCGACGACACTCAAAGCATCTTGTCATTCATACTCCATAAGATTCACCCCGAGGAAAATAAATCAAAAGATAAGAAGGAGTAAAAGTAAAAAGATGCCATTTACGACCTAATGACCGATTTGGGCTTAACCCAATTCGGGCGTTAGGACTTCTTGGATTTTGTTTTTTAGAGAGCAGATATTGCTTGCGTTTTAGCGAACAATAGCGGTTTTTTTGAGACCAATAGGTCACATTTTTATACTTCTCAAACACAGTTTTTCCATTGGTCATGCCGTGTTTTGAGACAAAAACACTATATTTGCGGTGCAAAATGTGATACCAATATCAAAAATAGTACTCTAACATGGTATTTGAACGTAAGAAATACTTGAACGAACTTGGAGTGTTGACTGTTGGACTGTTGGATTTTCTGACGGATAAAAACTTGTTGGAGCAAGGATAAATCTCATAAAAAACTATTTTTTACAGGCAAGATTCTTGCTTTTTGATGATTTAATTAGTAGAAACTAGAAAGCAAGAAATATGAGAATAACAAAGAAAACAATTCTGGCAATAGGTCTGATAGCCAGTTCGCTCACGCTGAACTCATGCGATGACAATGATAACAATGAGGTGTTACAGCGCCCAACTGCCCTTGTAACGGTGTATCCTTCTGGGCCTGACGGCTTCTTCATGCAACTTGATGAATCAACGTCGCTTGTACCTACCAATATGAAAGCCTCACCGTTTGGAGACAAGAAAGTGAGGGCCTTGGTGAATTATACAATAGAAGAACGAAGCTACGGAGGCAACCAACAGAGTGTGTATGTAAATTGGATTGACAGCATCCGTACCAAACTGCCAGTAATGACGCAAGGATCAGAAGAAAAAGATGCGAAAGCATTTGGAAATGACCCTATTGAAATTGTCCGTGATTGGGTTTCTGTTGCCGAGGACGGATATGTTACGCTCCGCATACGCACATTGTGGGGAGGAACTACCAAGCATGTCATTAATCTTGTGAGCAGTGTGAACAAGGATAATGTATATGAGTTCGACTTGCGCCACAATGCCCAAGGTGACACCAACGGAAGAATGGGGGATGCACTTATAGCATTTGACCTCAACTCACAATGGAAGAAACATCCTAAAGAACTGAAGATAAAACTCAATTGGCTGTCGTTCAGTGGCAAAAAGTCTGCCGAACTGTCGCTCAAAATGCATACGATCACATCGGTGTACAATGCCAAAACACCCTCATTTTTGCATCGTATAGAATAAAATTCGAAAAAATATTTTTCCCAGGCAAGATTTTACATTGCTCTACATTTAAGGGAAAGAGAGTACTCGAAAAAACAATCGTGCCGAGGCTGTAGATGGACGCATACTCATGTCATGGCGCATAAGTTAAACTACAAAATTATAGAAAAAATGAAATCAAAAAAATTCTTTAAGTTTGCAACATTAATCGTTTGTGCCGTATTTGCAGTGGCATTTGCTTCATGCTCTGACGATGATGACAACACTCCCGCCATCAAGTTCAATCCTTCAACCGTTTCAGTTGCCGTTGGCGGCACACAGAATGTAACTGTAGCAGGTGGAGATGGTACTTACACCGCTAAATCAAACGATGACAAGACCGCCATCGTAACTGTTGACAAAGCTACAATTACGGTAAAAGGAGTTAAGGCTGGCAAGGCTACAGTTCTTGTTACTGACTCCAAAAAGGTGACTGGCAGTTTGAGCATTACCGTGGTTGATGGTGTTGTCGTGGACAAAGCCAAGACAAGTATTGCGGTTGGTAAGGAAGATGTAGTAAACATTAGTGGAGGTACAACACCTTATACGGCTGCAAGTAAAGATGATAAGATCGCCACTACTACCGTCAAGGACGCCAAACTTACCATAAAGGGAGTAAAGGTTGGAAGCACAACTATCACCATCACAGACAAAAACAAAAAAACTGCTACGGTAGTTGTTAGAGTAACAAAATAAGAAACTCGTTGTTACGAGATAGTGCAAATGCTTTTTGCTGTATGGTAAAGGCATTTGCACTTCGCTGTTTCCAAAGCTTTTAACCCTATAAACATCATGTTCGGTATAACATTCAGAAAAGGAACGGAAGAGGAACGATGGTTGCGAAAGGCACTCGATGGCGACAATACTGCCACCGAGTGGATTTATCTCAGGCATGTGCGATACCTGTCTGCTCTCTGCTCGCGCTACATCACAGAAGACGAAGACATTAAGGACGTGCAACAAGAATCGTTCATCAAGATATTTACTTCTCTGGATAGTTTCAAGTATCGTGGAGAGGGGTCTTTGAAAGCATGGATGACAAAAATTACTCTCAATGAGACCCTGAAGTTTGTACGCAACAACAGCCGTGTGCCCATTGATAGTATCGATGATAAAGATATGAACATTACAGATGGCGACAGTATGGAGACTGAGGACATACCTACCGATGTACTTCATCAGTTTATACGTGAGTTGCCCGATGGATACCGAACTGTATTCAATCTCTATGTCATTGACGACAAGGGTCACAAGGAAATAGCCCAATTGCTCGGCATAAAGGAGAACACTTCAGCTTCGCAGCTGCACAAGGCCAAATCAATGCTGGCGCAGAAGATAAAACATTATAGAACCATCAATTCCATTTAACGTATGAAAAATAATTGGCAAAATGACATACACGACCGTTTGGGCAACTATGAGAAAGATGCACCAAAAGGACTTTGGGAGGACATTCGCAAAGGAACGACTGATGAGAATGGCGGCTATCTGCACGGCGGCAGACCTTTCAAAACCTACTGGCTACGGCGCACAGCGTATACTGCCGCCGCTGCAAGCGTGGCTTTGTTGATAGGATATTCAATATATTCTGAATACGCAAACGATGGGCAAACGCCATCAGGAATGACAACTCTACAAATAGCACATACACCAGCAGAGCCATCCCCTAAAGGCAATATCGTTGCTGACGACGGCAATAATCCTATTGCCTGCAACTCACCTATGCCACGCATCATTACGACCATAGTACACAAATCTGTTGGTGACATTGATACAATGTCATCTTATGCTAACGATGAGAAATCTTTGGAAACAGCGTCTGACAACCATGAGGGGGATGATGCCAACAGTTCAAAAGAAACGAATACAACTACCGACAAAGATAATTTGCCGAAACGTGAGAATGAGAGCAAGAAAGCAAACAATTATCATCACAACAGCAATTACGGCAGTCTTGTGGCTTACAACTCTGACGCAAGGCGTCACGCCTCTTCGTCCACATCGCCACATTGGACTGTAAGTACAAGTGCAATGGGATCGATGGGGTCATCAAGAACCATAACATCTATTGGCGACCCTGTTGCTGTAACCGGTCCAGATGATTCTGACTGGGAGGACAACCCTATGCTCGGCATCAACATATTCAATCAGGGAAAGGAAGTGAAGACAGAATACAAGCACCGCTTGCCTGTACGCATTGGTGTGAAAATGGCATACACACTTAACGAGCATTGGAGCATCGAAAGCGGACTTACATACACTCGTCTCTCTTCCGACATGAAAGACGGAACAAAAGAGAACTACTTTACGGGCGAGCAAAGGCTGAACTACGTAGGAATTCCTGTCAACATGAAATATAATGCATGGTCATACAAAAGGTTCAATCTATATGGCTCGGCAGGTGTACTTGCAGAAAAATGCATATCGGGAAATGTCACGAAAAAATATGTCATCAATAATGCGACAAAGAAGAAAGAGACGGTCAACATTGGCAGCAAGCCTTTGCAAATGTCTGTAAATGCGGCTTTCGGCGTGCAGTTTGACGTGCTTGACAATGTCGGTATTTATACAGAGCCAGGCGTAAGCTATCATTTAGACGACCATTCTTCGCTCCAGACTATCTACAAGGAGAAACCGATGAACTTCAATCTCACTGTAGGTGTAAGATACACTATAGGTAAGTAACAATTAAGAAATATAAAATCATAAAGAAGATGAATACGATAAAAACATTGGCATTAGCGACCATCATCATTGGTATGGCATCATGCGCCAGCACCCAAAAATCTCAAATGGTAGGTGCATTCGGCAAGAGTACAAAACTTACGACAGAAGAAGATTCTCTCTTCAAGGCTGTTGTCCTGTCGCACAGCAACTTGCAGCTGAAACCCCTCAAGGTTTCTCGCCAAGTTGTGGCTGGAACAAACTATCGTTATGAATGCGTTGATAACAACAAAAAAAGGGTTGAGGTTGTCGTCTATGAACCACTTCCTGGACAGGGCGATGCCCGCATATTGAGCATTGGCGGAAAGGAATATACGGAATAGACGACTAACTCGACAAGTGTTATCCCTAATGATTCCTAATTTATTTTGTTTGAAAAAGTTTTACTGGACAGCAATACTATTTTTATTTATCTCCCATCAACAATATAGTTATACACTGTGACGACATCGGCGGAGTTGACTATGCCATCGTGGTTGACATCACCCCATGATCTCTCTTTTTCTTCGAATACAGTATCTTCATCTATCACATAATTATATATTGTGGAGACATCGGCAGAATTTGTCTTTCCATCGCCATTTACGTCTTCAAGTGGGAGTAGTGCTATTTCTCCATTTTTCAAGCACCATAAAGCTTTGCCATACTCCATTTGAGTGCAAAAATTTATTTCATCTAAAAAAGCAGATGTCATCATCTGTCTTCTTGAGAACGAAGAGCTCCCATTCGCTCCTTCATTATTAAATTTTACCTTGTTATCATTAACATCATTGTTAGAATAACACAGTAGTACATTTTTAGGCTGTACCCCAACAACACCTCCAAAATTAGAACTTGTACCTCCTTGACTTGAATATAAATATGGAATTGTTTTAGAGGAAGTACTGTAAGCTTCAGTAATTGCTATACAGTTTTTTACGACAACACTCTTATCATATATATTTACTTTACCAGCAATGCCTCCTGTACAGAAAAACACCCTATCAAATGTTCCACATCGATGCAGACCGGTATACGACAACAACTTTGAGTAGCAAGATGATATTTGTGTATAACTACCTTGTTCTATTCCTACTATTCCACCAAAATAAACAAGACTGCTACCATAGCTCGTATACCACGAATTCGTTGTATAACCATTTACCGTTATATCTCCGTTGCTTTCTGTCTTACATCTATCATAGTTGTTATTTTCTCCTTTGCCTACAACACCTCCCGTAGCAAGTTCCACTCTCCCATAACAGCTCATGCCACTTGAAGCTCCGAATTTCAACGAAACATTGTATTTTGAACTTACATTATATAACTCGCAATATGATGCCGTGCCAATTACACCCCCTATAGAAAATTCAGGAGTCCATTCTGTACTTACTGAATTTGTATTCTCAAAATACATGTTAGACTCTATTCTCACATTGTTAAACACCGTGCTATAAGCCTCACCTGCAAGCAAGCCTGCATTATGCGAACTTTGCACCCAACCTTTAAGAGATAAATTTGAAATCATTGCTCCAGAATTTAATATCGTCCAAAATCCAAGGCTGACACTCCATTCATTGTTTATCTGTATGTTTGTAATTTGATGATTGTTACCATCAAATGTACCACAGAAAAAAGTACCATTAATTCCTATTGGCACCCAATAGTTACCCAACAAGTCTATATCTGCTGTCAGCTTTATTGTTTTTCCTTTAAAATCCGAATATTTATTATTTACAATATATGCCAACCCTGAAAGTTGTTTTGCTGTTGAAAGTTCAAAAACCGTTTTATTCTTATTAAACCATGATATTTCATAATTGCCAAAATCCGACCATTTTGACGCTTGGGCTTTATATGCCCCAATGTGAAGCATAATTACAATTAATACCAGACAAAACTTTTTCATCATAGACAAAATACACTCATACGTGTCGTGCGCAACTTCTTATTAATACACTCTATTTCCGAACAGTTTTTCTTCCGTTACTAATATACACTTGTCCCTTTAGAGGTTTCTTTATTTTCATTCCTGAAACGCTGTACATGTTTTCGGATGAATTACTTTCCTTTATGTTCACTTTTACTGCATCAATATCATCGTGGGTAACAACAAGAACACTGGTAAAATCTGCCACCCTATTATAAGTGGCGTCACTCCGAATCATCTTACAATCAGTGAACTTCAAGACATACGCTCCATCTTCCAAGGAATTATCTGCAATCAAACCAATGTCAAACAAATTGTTTACTACAGTCTGCCTGGCATCTCCACGATAAAAATTCTTGTTCGAAACCATATCTACGCACCCTACTTTTAAACAGTTTGATTTGGAAGGCAAATTAACACAAAGAGCATGGTTAAGACCTTTAAAACGATGTTTATTTAAATTGCAGTCTGCTCCAGATTCATTTTCCAAAACCTTTGAAGCGATACAAATACCATCTGGAACTTCAATGGTCATTTGAAATCCGCTATATAACTCATTAGCATCTAACATATTTATTTTCAAATACGACACGGTAGCACTATCGGCTTTCACCGTTACGCTATCAGCCCAGACACTGAGAGATTGGGCTTGTGCCCACACTACAGAGAGTGTGAGCACCAAACCTAAAAAGAATATTCTGCTTTTGTTCATGTGTTTTTCTTGTTTTTGTGATATTACTCCAAAGAATTTATAAGCATTTCGCCTACTTTTGCATTTGAAGGAGACTTTATCTTCAACCCATCGTTAAGATATATATTTATCGTTGCAATGGCATCTGTTATATCCACTTCTCCATCTTCATTTACATCGGCCGCCAATACATTAAGGTATGTTTTGGGCTTTTCAAGATAATAGTTGACGATAAGTATCACATCCGCGAAATCAACGGTGCCGTCACTATTAGCGTCTCCTTTTATTGCCGTGCCCAACGAAGCCTCACGATGCAAGTCTTTGAGTTCTTTATTGCCTGCAGAATCTATAGCAAGCACACAGAATCCATAATCCATGCCCTTATAGACACGCAAGTCAACATAATTTGTGTCTGCACGACATTCTGTAGTCTTCACCCAATCTGTGCCAGCTCCATACTGAACATATAGCTCATATTTCCAAATACCGGCACGGTTGTCGTTTCCTTCAAACAATACTGTTACAGTGCTGTCATCAGCCTCTTCCAACGCAGTTATATGGCTTTCTGGAGAAACTGCATCAACAATGTTGGTCCAAACAGGTGTAGATATAGGTTCGTTCTTATCAAAAACAATTGAAGCGTTGTTTGATATTTCCGTTCCGTCAGCAAAAGACTGCTTTAGTTTTATGTCGAAAGACACCTCGCCAATTCCTGATAATCTATCATTATTTACAGGTAAGAAACCTTGCATAACATTGTCTGTAGGCTCCATGGTCATCGGGTCAAGAGAAGTGAAAAGCCATGTGGCGATTCCCGTCCGATTGTCATATTTACCCTCAATCTGCGCAATTGCGTCTATGGAAGGCCGCATATCTACTGTTTTAACGAATTCAGGATTTCCATCAAGGAAAATGGATTTATCTCCTATCTTGATACCCGTCGGAGTATAAGATGCGAGGTCAAACATCTTAGAATTCAAAGTATCTTTTATCTCTACGACATGAGCAGAAGCCGTTGCGAATGCTGTGTCGTTTTCAAACTCTATTCTGTAATTGACCTTTTTAATAGAATCGCTCATAAATTTACTGCCCGACACCGAAACATATCCATAGATATCATTCGGGTCAAGAGAATTAACCGGAGTTGACGATCCCCCGTCCGGAGGAGGACAGTTTTTGTTAGGTTTGATATTAGAGCAATCTACGTCATATATACCATCATCATAGCCCCATTCCTTGGCCCACTCATTTTCTTCGCATTGAACTGCCCTACGGTTTATGGTAGCACACAAGCCATTAATTACATCGTTATCGTTACGGTTTGATTTTGCCATAACAGGGATTCGTGTCATGTCATATTCTCCTGGATACCATACATATACATAAGCTGTCGTCTCTGCCTGAATATCAAGTTTAAACACCTCTGTACTGTTGGGATGCAATGTTACAGGAATAATTGTTTTGTGAAGAGCAGGGAACCCTGTCACATAGTCATTGTCTGTGCTCTTAGTAAAGAAAAGCAAATCACCAAAACGTTCCTTCGTTGCATTTACACTATCATTGAATTGCATTATATACTTTGTCGGCAGTTTGCTTCTGTAATAGTTACAGATATTATAGCCCGTCAGATTAACCTTCTTCAGATCTTGTAATGTAGGTGTATACACAAACAAGGCTAACGGAATGTCGTATGCCGTCATGTTGCTGTTGTTGGTTAGCTGTATGGTGTACGTGTTGGTGCGCGAGCGTAAATACGTGGTAGCAAATGTAACATCACCATTTATCTTAATGTCCTTTGCATTCTCCACCATAATGCAATTGTCAACAACTTTGGTACCGTCCTTGAATATGAAGGTTGCTTTGTACCATCCAAGTTTAGCTTCTTCAAAGTTTATTCTTACAGACGTCTTTGCATCACTTTCGTGGTAGATGCTATCGCTGACAAGATGAGAAGATCCGTCTAACACAACGCTCTTAAGTTCGTTGAAGCCGTTTCCTATGAATGTAATATTGTTATATCCTCCGTTTCCTACAACTTTCACATTTTGGTCTACCACATCATATTTATCCATATGCATATAATCAAGTGTAACATTTGGCTGAGTTCCAGTCACGTCATGCACTGCCACGTAATAAACACCATTCTCCCAGGTATGACATCCGTCATAATTGACAGAGCGGTCTGCTGATGCAGAATATATTTCTTTTCCACTTGGCGCAAACACCTGCATAGATATTGCCTGACTGCTGCGCAGAGCAATAGTATCTCCCTCTTCTGCCTTAAAGCTAAACCATTTAATACCATTTGCGGCAGGAGCTTTAAAGGTTTGAGTGGAACACAGGTTTGTGACACCTGTAACCGACTGGCATACATTATAATCCACATATTGCCGAGTTTCGTCTACACGACGGAAAGATGCATCATAGAACGTGATATGAAAATCATTTTTTGCATACATCATAGGTTCTCCGTTTTTCAGCTCAAAATGGAAACAGGAGCTACGTATGGGCATCGTCTCAACAGGCAATAATTTAACTAAAGACATCGGATTGACACGTTTGTCAAGAGCTACAGAATGTCTTTCTCCATCCTCATTCAACCAATACTCATATTTTGTTATACCGTGACCGCCGACAGGCGTTTTTACGAAGAAAGCAGAAGAAGCACTTGTATAGCTGCCGTTGTCACCCATCATCATATAATTAATACGGTGCAAGCCGTCTGTGAGTTCTTTCACATCAAGGTCAAAGTGAAACGCCTGTCCGTTATAACCTTTTGAAGCAGTGTGGAATTCTCCGCCATCAACATTGTACACCAATTTCATGTTTGCCACTTCTAAGGCCTTGTCTATACGGAAGAAGAAACTGTTATACACGTCCGAGGCTGCCCCCGTTGGGGTTACCACCTGCACCTGCAAACGATGAACGCCTTGAGCGACTTGTGACACGTCAAGCACCCAATTGACAATACCGCCTTGTGACGGTACTTTTTCTTGCTTGAAGAGCTTACCGTCAATTGTGCAAATACACGTCATCTCACCTATACTTTCCGTAGGAGGTATTTTTATAAACATACACGAGGCGGGTGATGATTCTCCCCCTGTGCCTGTCGCCTGCAAATAAATGGTATGAAAGCCGTCGTCAAGTTCGTTGACATCAAGCATCATTATGCCGTTTTGCAGTTTGCCTGCATTGACTGTCTGATGTTGTTTGTCAAACCAGTAGACGTATTCCACATCTTCCTTCACTGGCAACTTGAGAAATTGCGCTGTGCGAACAGGTGACACGTTGTCAATCCCCGCATCTGACATAATGTACAGTTGATGCACACCTACCGGCAATTGTCTCACATCTATCTGCATCTGGCCTCTCGGCTTAGCCAGCAGCATTCGGTTTGTTTCATCCTTATCCAACCAATAATAAGACTGTATCTCATTAGGTTTTGACAATTTTATGAACTTCCTTACTATTGGTACGCTCCAATTGTCAGCAGTATCTTTTACCTGTACATATATGGTGTGCATAGCATCATTGAGACTACTGAGATCCACATCAAGATGTTGTTTGTCTCCTGCAAACGAAGCTATTACGGCATTTCTATCATCCTTATCAAACCAATAGCGGTATTTGCATATCGTTTGAGCGTACGACACCCAAGGCAGAGACAGACACAAAATCATAAAAAGGAACTGTTTCTTAGACATCGTTTTTATCTTTCAGTTTCTTTATCTTTATTAGTTTGTCCGAAGGTCTTTACAGATTATTCTGCCGCCTTGACCTCTATGTCTACACTAAGCTTACCATCGGCTGTTGACTTCGAAGCAACTTTGCACTTCGTTATTTGTGGATTGCTCGGCGTGGTATTGTAAGGAAGCATACCTCCATATATGCCGACCTGTGTGCCGTCACTGCCTAAATATTTTGCCTTGGCGGCATCCGTAAGTTCAAAGTTCTCAGAATCTAAATTCTCAAAATTTCCTCCTTTGTATGTCTTAAAAAGGGTCTCTATTTTTTCTACTGTTCGATTAGTATTGTTAGGGATATCATCAAACGAATGTCTACAGGTAGAGGTGTTATTATAGGCAGAACAACTACGGGATAAGTTCTCGCCATCCTCATAACTATGGCCAATTAATACACAATTTATATAAGAAGACGCCTTGACAGCAGAAGCTCTATACACAACGCAGTTTGTAAACTCGAAATTTGATGTTTTATCATCGTATGAGTTTGGACAATTTACGATACAATTGATCAATGACGCTGAACAGTTATTCACCAAATTTATATCATTGGCTATTCTGCAATGTACAAACATTGCATCCTTTATTTTATCTGAAACAGTACTGCGCCCATTCTCAATGCGTCTAAACCTTGATTTTAAAAATACCGGATTGTTCACATTAACATAACGTATGTCATGATTGCTATACACTCCCTCTATTGTCAATTTTTTTGACACGCTATCAGCGATATTTATATCAAATTCTCCTGATATAACTGTTGGCAAAGTGTTATGAACGGTATCTATCGCCATTCCTGCACCACGCAGAGTAATTGCCTTGGTAATATTTACCGAGACAAATGTTCCCGATGACAAAGTGATTATATCACCATGAGTAGCAGCGCTATGCGCTTCCCGCAAAGCTGTGGCACCATAAAACGTGGAAATTTGTCCTTCATGGCTCAACGTAGCAAGAAGAGAGGACTGTGCGAACGAGATAGTTACGCAAAAAAGCGCAACAAATGAGAATAAAAACTTTTTCATGTCTTTTTAATTTTGTCTTATATTAATTATTAAAAATGTTTCATTTTGTACCTTTATTCCGTCATACATTCTGACAAAAAGTTCCTTTGCCTTATGTCCGCAACACTATAATTCACAACCCAAAGCAGGGGCACACATGGCTGCACATCAGAGGTTTGTATGATACCACACATTTTTTCTGTTCTTATGGGTCACTCTGAATACAAGCTAAGAGTGATTTGGCTTTTCTACATATCCCGAGAATACCCCTGTTTGTGAGCGTTGAGCTTCGGGGAGGACGTTGGAGATAATTCCAGCGTAATGAGATTTGCTTCTACCTATGTGCGTATGCTTATTAAGCAATGCGTTCATATCATTTTTATGTCTTGCGTCAAGTCGACAATTACAGACACAAAAAAGCGTGGAATCGTCTTGTTGCCTATTCCACGAACTGAGGCTCTTGCATTGCCCATCTAAGTCGAACAGACAACGTCAGAACCCACGCCGATATGAAAATCACCACCGTTAATAGGCCTATATAAACATTTCATAATATCCGTAAAGGGATACAATGCCTACAAGGTCAATACGGGATTGATATAATCACACCCATGGTATCTACCGTTGACCATATTCGAGACTTAGATACTGAGAGATTGCAAGATTTCAGTTCGTCTCAAACACAGCGTCAGATAAACGCCTTTTATATGTCTTGACTCTCTTCCCACCCATAGCCCGCTTATTACCGAGAAAGTTGTTGGACTTCTCTGCTTTCAGCTCGGCGTGGGCTGTCTGCTTATCGACATTAAGTAACCTCAATTTGACACGCAGACTTGAGAATCGTTGTAAAAATAATGAAAAAATCTTTAAAACAAGCAAGAGTTACTTGAATTTTCTGTCAATACTGCCCGATTTTCACATTTAAGAGACTTTTATTTCCGTATGTGGAAGTATAAATTCAAAACGGTCATTAGGTCGCAAATGACATTTTTTTGTTACTTCTTATTGCCATTTGTTTTTTATAAGGCACCTACTTAATACTT